>ERZ772766.245-NODE-245-length-33078-cov-7.817824_pt1 | contig 33078 bp, 29 predicted proteins | sample MGYA00511379_ERZ772766 | MGnify/ENA primary metagenome ERZ772766 (study PRJEB29015, sample SAMEA2737895) | human oral metagenome | biome: human oral; feature: human-associated habitat; material: dental | place: China | collected 2116 ... | reverse complement strand
GGGGCTGTTGACATTCGACTTGCGCAGCGGATTTTTGCGGCAGAAACGGCAGATGCAAGGCAAAAAGCGCAGTAAGGCTGGGCACCTTGTGAGCATTTTTAACGCAGCAGCTGCCGGATTTTGGCCGAAAAGCCGCCGCAACGTTGAGTGTCAACAGCCCCTAGAATTGAGCCTCTGTGTACAAGGCAAGGCTAACGACTGCGGACCAATCGCCGATAACCGTATGTTTATAGAAGCCGTGCTGTGGATAGTGCGCACCGGCAGCTCGTGGCGGGATTTACCCAAGGAATTTGGCAAATGGAACAGCGTATTCCGGCGTTAGCGCCGCTGGAACATACACAGCCGCCGCGCATGAACAAAAAACCGCCCTCAACGCAGACATCAGCGAAACCGGCTACCTGCAAGCCGAACTGCGCGTCGCCGCCTTCGCCCACGCTTTTGAATAGTCGAAGCGGTGGGCATGAAAATTGCATAAAAAAGCTGATTACGCACGCCAATAAAAACCAATCACCAGCGGAGAATGCTTTATGAATCAACGTCAACCCATCGATCCCTTCGGTGCCTTGTTCGCCAGCCTTTTTTATACTTGCAAGCGGGGCAACCTTATCTACATTCTGATTCTCGCCACCGTTGCCAGCCCTGTATGCGTCGCCATGCTCAAAGCGATGAGGGGCAGCGACCCCTTCTCTGCGCCGCAACCGCCGTTTCTTCCCCTCCTCCTCCTGCTGGGTATCCTGCTGATGAGCGTGTGCAAAAACATGGACAACGCGGCCCGCATTCGCGCCGGACTGGAAAACAGCCCCGTTCCTGTTTCTCCAAACAGCACCAATTCCGCCCCGGAACGCTATCTTGGGGGCATCATCCTGCTTCTCCTCGTCGTCAAGTTTCTGGATTTTATCGGCCGTTTCTTCTACATCGCGCTTATTGGGCAAGTGGCGACAGTCCTTGCCTTCGTCATCCTTGCTCCTGCCATGACCCTGAGTTTCCTCAATCATCGAACCGCGACTTCCGTTATCAGCCCCGGCCGCATCATGGCGGCTATCGGCGAAATCGGCATCGGGCGCTACATCATCATGCTTCTTATCGCCTCAGTCGCCAGCGGTATCGCCTTCTTTATTCTGCGGGAAATCATCACCAGCCCGACCATGCACAAATTCCTGCTTCGCCTGACCCGTGCGCTCGGCATCAGTGACGGCAGCCCTTTCTTTATCCACCTGCTTTGCGCCATTCCGTTGGCGGCGATCGGCTTCATCTGGTCTTTCAAAGATAACTACTACGCTTTTTTCTACCCCCGTATCCCAATCAGCGAGATGGAAGACGACTTGGACGACAGCGCCATCCTCGCCACTCTGAGTGCGGCAGGGATGACGCCGCCTGCCGCGCAAGACAGTGTTCCCGCGCCAAACAAACGCCTGCCGCCCACCGACCTCAGCCTGCTCCGGGACGCCGACACCGGCAACATGGACATGGAGACGCAGCAAGATTTCGCCCGCGCCCTGGCGGAGGCTGATGACTATATCCGCACCGGTGCGCCCGATAAAGCCATCCCCATCCTCGCCGCCTGGACGACCGCACGGCACGACATCGCTGCTTATTACCCCGCTTACGCCCGCCTTTACCCGCTCGATCCGCAACCCGCCCTGCGCGCCCGCCTCATAGAAGCTGCTGCGCGAGGCGATGGCAAAAGCTACCGCCTGATTGCCGCCGACCTCGCCACGATTGACCCGGCGGACATCCCCGTCAACCACATCCTGCCGCTGGTGCAGCTTGCCGCCAAAGCGCAGCAACACCGCAGCGTCATCAACCTCACCCGCCACTTCGCCAAAAACCACCCCGACCACCCGCACCTCGTGGAAAACTACTATCATGCCGCCCGCGCGCTCGCCAAAACCGGGGCGCCGGACAAGGCTGCGGCACTCCTCAAACAACTGCTTGCCCGCTACCCCGAACACCCCAAAGCAGCGCATATCCGCTACGCACTCGAACAAACCGGCGGGAAAACATGAGCCGCCCCTTTCACCCGTCCCACCGTGCGGCGTATCATGCGCCGGATGTGAACACCTAAAAGGAATTACCCAGGAAAACCCATGCAAAGCGATACCGCCACTGGCTACCTCAAACGCACCCTCAACTACCTGCTGCAAAAAGGCAACCTCATCTATTGCGGAGCGCTGGCTGCCGTGCTGATTACCGCGCAACTGCTGCGTGATCCCGCCATCAAGGACATCAGCATCCTCCTGCAAAGCATCATGTACGTGCTGCTGGTGCTCTTTGCCTGCAAAATGCTGGACAGCATGAAGCGCATCACCCTCGGCATGGAAAACGAACCCGTGCCGATGGATACCGTCTCCGTCCTGCCGCGCGGCATCGCCGCCCGCTACCTCGGCGGCATGACCGTCTATGGCGCGCTCATCTACTTCCTCTACCTCATCACACCTGACGAAGACAGCCGCCCCCTCATCCTGTACAGCGGCATCTTCCTCATCTACCTCATCACCCCCGCCATCATCCTCGGCCTCTTCAACGGCGAAGATCTGCGCGCCGTCTTCCATCCCGCCGTCTGGAAACGCAGCATCGACGACATCGGCGGCAGCCGCTATCTCATCGCCATCCTCCTCCCCTTCGGTATCGCCCTCGTCCTCTCCGCCACCTACACCGCCATCGCCCTGCTCATACCGGGCACGGAGACCATCGGCAGCGGCGGCTACTACACGAACGTCATCCTGCGCGGCCTGGTGCGCACCATCTGCCTCAGCCTGCCGTGGTTCTACTTCGCCTGGTACTACCCGCCGCCGGAAGAAACCCTCGATCCCGACGCCATCGACATTGACGACCACGAACTGGCGCAAAACATCAGCATGGATGACGACATGCTGCAACAACTGGCGCGGCTCAAAGCCGAAGAAGAAAAAATCGCGCAACGGCAACGCCGCCAACCGCCGGTGGATCTCACCCTGCTGCGCGAAGCCGACACCGAACACATGAGCGCCGAAGAACAGCGCAGCTTCGCCGCCGACCTGATGCACGCCGACCGCCTGCTGCTGCAAGGCAAAGAAGACGAAGCCGAAACCGTACTCGCCCCCTATGCCGACAGCACGCACGACATCAACCGCTACCTGCCCGCCTGCAAACGCCTGCACCACCTCTACCGCCGGCAAAAGCGTCAGCAAGAACTCGAACAGATGGAATACCGCCTGATCGAAGCAACCGCAGGCGGCAACCCGCACAGCTACCCCATCATTCATGCCACCCTGGACGCCCTTGCCGAAGGCACACTGCCTGCTGCCTGGATACTGCCGCTGGCGCAGGCGGCGGCGGGCCGGCAACACTACGACACCGTGCTGGCCCTCACCCGCAATTTCGCCAGGCACAACCCCGACTCGGCGGATATAGTGGACAACTACTTCCTTGCCGCACGGGCACTTGCCAAAAAAGGCGAGACCGGCAAAGCGCTGCAACTGCTGCAACAACTGCTCGCACGCTATCCCGAGCACGAAAAAGCGACACAAATCCGCCGCACCATCGAACTCCTGCAACAAAAAAACGGCGGGGCAGCCTGACGCCAATCCCGATTGCCAAACGAAAACCCTTCGTACACGGCCTTCATGCACGACAAAAAATGAAAAACCCCGTAATGAAGCCGGTTGCATGAAGAAAGAACCTTTTTCCCGCTTGCAGGAGAAGGTGGCCGGAGGCGGAAAGGATGAAATCATGGCTGCGGGCGTTCGTTGAAGCAGCCGTCAGTTTTTTGTAGCGGATGCCGAGCTCGGCTCAAGATTTGTACCGGCGAAGGGAATGGAATCAGTTTCGCGTCGTAGAAATGATGGTTGGAGAAGGCGATGAGGAATTCGTGGCGCGAGCGGTAGTGCCAGATCAGGCGGCGGGTTTGGAAGGTTGCGTCCGGTATGACCGCGTCCAGGATACTTTCCATTTCCTGCACGGCAACGGTGCCGTCGTCGCCGTCGTCTCCGTCATTGCCATCCACCATCTTCTGGAAAAACCGGGTCGGCGGCAGTTGTTTCGGGTCGCCGACGATTACCGCCGAACCGTTGTGGTGTGCGCTGCGGGCAATCGCGCCAATGGCGTCTTCGGGCAGGATTTGCGAGGCTTCGTCCATGATGACAATGTCGAATTGGAAATGTCCGGGCTTCAGGTATTGCGCAACCGATAGCGAGCTCATCTTTTTCCGGCAGTTGGCGGCAGTGGCACAAAAAAACCGCCGGCAAGCGGCGGTTTTGCGGGCGGCAGGACGGCCTAGCTGCCTTTGGCCTGTGCCATGACTTCGGCGACGAAGTCGGATTCTTCTTTCTCGATGCCTTCGCCCAGTTCGTAGCGGGTGAAGCGCACGACTTCCGCGCCTTTTTCTTTCAGCAGTTGTTCGATGGTGATGTCGCCGTTTTTGACGAAGCTTTGCCCTTTCAGGGTCACTTCACCGAAGAGTTTTTTCATCGCGCCTTCGACCATTTTCTCGATGATGTTGGCCGGTTTGCCGCTTTGCTCGGCTTTGGCCTGAGCGATTTCGCGCTCTTTGGCGATGAATTCCGGCGCCAACGAAGCAGCATCAAGGGCAAGCGGGTTGCTGGCGGCGACGTGCATGGCGATGTCTTTGGCGAGTTCGATGTCGCTGGTGCTGATTTCCACCAGTACACCGATTTTTTTGCCGTGCAGGTAGGAACCGACCACACCGTTACCGGCGTTGTAGGTTTCGAAGCGGCGGATGTTCATGTTTTCGCCGATTTTGGCGACGAGTTCGCGGCGGCGTTCGTCGGCGGTAACGCCGGGGGCAAATTCGGCGGCATTCAGCGCGTCCACATCGGCGAGGTTTTGGCTGCGGGCGATGTCGGCGAGGCGTGCGGCGAAGCTGCGGAATTCGTCGCCCATGGCGACAAAGTCGGTTTCGCAGTTGGCTTCGAGCAGGGTGACGTGTTTGTTGTCATCAGCGGCGGAGACGACCAGCACGCCTTCGGCGGCGACGCGGCCGGCTTTTTTGTCGGCTTTGGCGAGGCCGGTTTTGCGCATGTGTTCGATGGCGGCTTCGATGTCGCCCTTCATTTCAACGAGGGCTTTTTTGCATTCCATCATGCCTGCGCCGGTGCGTTCGCGCAGTTCTTTGACTAGTTTGGCGGATATTTCTGACATGGGTACTCCTGAAACAGGGACGGCTGCGGTCATGCCGCAGCCTGTCGTTTGATTGGGTTGGGAAAAAATGGCGCTTTATTCGGCAGCCGGGGCTTCCGCGACGATGACGACTTCTTCTTCGGCGACGATGACGGCTTCTTCCAGCGCTTTTTCGGCGTTTTCGCCACCGCCGGTGGCAGCGGCTACTTTGGCTTCCTGGACGGCGTCGGCGACGGCGTTGACGTAAAGGTTGATGGCACGCACGGAGTCGTCGTTGCCCGGAATGATGTAATCGACGCCTTCGAGCTGGTTGTTGGTATCGACGACGCCGACAACCGGGATGCCGAGCTTTTTCGCTTCCTGGATGGCGATGTGTTCATGGCCCACGTCGATGACGAAGAGGACATCCGGCAGGCGGCGCATGTGGCGGATGCCGGTGAGGGAGCGGGCGAGTTTGTCGCGTTCGCGGCCAAGCATGATGACTTCTTTTTTCACCAGTTTCTGGAAGGTGCCGTCTTCGCCCATGCGCTCGATGGCTTCGAGGCGGTTGATGGACTGGCGGATGGTTTTGAAGTTGGTCATCATCCCGCCGAGCCAGCGGAAGTTGACATACGGCATGCCGCAGCGGGCGGCAGCGCTGCCGACGGCTTCAGAGGCGCTGCGTTTGGTGCCGACGAACATCACGGTGCCGCCGCTGGCGACCACGGTGCCGACGAAGTTCAGCGCGTCGTTGAGCATCGGCACGGTTTTTTCGAGGTTGATGATGTGGATGTCGCCGCGTTTGCCGTAGATGTACGGCGCCATTTTCGGGTTCCAGAAGCGGGTGCGGTGTCCAAAGTGCGCGCCTGCCTCAAACAGCTCGCGCATACTGACTTTACTCATAAAATTCTCCATTACAGGGTTAGGCCTCCAAACGCGTGATCACCCCAACCGTGAGGCACCCGGGGCATCATCTTTCGCGTTTGTGTGTTTTAGTTGCCAGAAAGGCGCGCGCTTTATACCATAGCCGCCTTTGATTACCAAACAGAAAAAAATTCATGACTATCTCCCTGAAAAGCGATGCGGATTTAGCAAAAATGCGCGTCGCGGGACGCCTTGCCGCCGATGTGCTCGACATGATCGAACCTTACATCGTCCCCGGCGTCACCACCGCCGAGCTGGATCGCCGCTGCCACGATTATATGGTGAACGAGCAGCACACCATCCCCGCCTGCCTTCATTACGGCAGCCCGCCCTTTCCCGCCTCCACCTGCATCTCGGTCAACCACGTCATCTGCCACGGCATTCCGTCTGCCGACAAAATCCTGAAAAACGGCGACATCGTCAACATTGACGTGACCGTCATCAAGGACGGCTGGCACGGCGACACCAACCGCACCTTCCTCGTCGGCAAGGCGGGCATCCTCGCGCGCCGCCTGGTGGACACCACCTACGAAGCCATGTGGCGCGGCATCCGCTGCGTTCGCCCCGGCGCGACCCTCGGCGACATCGGCCACACCATCCAGCAATTCGCCGAAAACGAGCGCTTCAGCGTCGTGCGCGAATTCTGCGGGCACGGCATCGGGCGCGGTTTCCACGAAGACCCGCAAGTTCTGCACTACGGCCAGCCGGGTAAGGGCGTCGTCCTCGAAGCGGGCATGACCTTCACCATCGAGCCGATGATTAACGCCGGCAAACGCGACCTGAAAATCCTGAACGACGGCTGGACCGTCGTCACCCGCGACCGCTCGCTGTCCGCGCAATGGGAACACACCCTGGCCGTCACCGCCGACGGCTACGAAATCTTCACCCTCAGCGCCGCCGAACGCGCGCGCGGCATCAGCCCCACCGGCACCGTTCCGCCTCCCGCCCCCTGAACCATGCAGACCTACGACGACTACACCGCCTATCTCAACGCGCGTCTTGCCCGCTACACCCGCCAACAAAGCGCCACCTTCGCCCGCCGCGTTGCCCGCGCGCTGGCCGCCGCCCTGCCTGACCCGACCTTTGCCACGGCAGACCCCTACCTGCGCCCGCATCTGCGCGCCCTTTACGACGAAATCAGCGAAGGCAACTGGCGCCCCGCCCACATCGGCGACGCCCTGAACGCGCTGGCCGAAGAAGGCGGCGTCCCGGACGGCAGCATCCTCGCCTTCCACAACGCCCTCGAACACTGGTACAACATCCACGACCCGGCGAGCGACCACCGCTTTGAGGCCGCCGCCTGCGCCGACCAGTACATGACCCAGGCCGACCTCAACATCAGCGGCGAAGCCCCCGACGACGCGCACTGGCTCACCCACCCCGCCATCAACGCCGCCTTCCGCCGCCTGCAACAATGGCTACCCCCCGACAAACCCTGACCCTGCCGCCCAACTGGCAGCCTGCGGAGCCGCCCGTTCCGCCCGAGGCCGAAGCCCGCCGTGCGCGCGACTACCTGCGCGGCCTGCGAACCGCCCTCGCCGCGCACATCACCGGCCGCGACTACGATGTGCACCGCCTCATCGCCCACTACACCGCGCAAATCGACCGCATCCTCACCGCCCTCTACCGGCACACCATCACCAACCCCGCCATCCGCCTCTACGCCATCGGCGGCTACGGCCGGGGCGAGCACTTCCCCGCCTCCGACACCGACATCCTCATCCTCGCGCCGGATGACAGCAGCGCCGCCGACCACGCGCAAATCGAAACCTGCATTGCCCGCCTCTGGCAACTCGGCCTCGACATCGCCCAGCACGTCCACCACGACCGCGACCTCAACGCCGCCGCCAGCGCCGACACCGACCTGCTCACCGCCCTGCTCGAAAACCGCCAGCTTGCCGGCGCGCCGCACCCCATCGATCCCGCCCGCCCGCCGCTCATCGCCCGCACCGCCTATATCCGTGCCAAACAACAAGAACAACGCGCGCGCGACCACAAAGAAGAACAGCACGGCCAACTCGAACCCGACCTCAAAAACGGCAGCGGCGGCCTGCGCGACCTGCACATGATTCGCTGGCTCAGCGCCTACTGTTACCACGACCACAGCTACACCACTCTCATCAATAAAAACCTGCTCACCGCCAACGAAGCCGCCGCCCTTGACGAAAGCCGCGACGCCCTCTGGCGCATCCGCTTCGCCCTGCACAGCAACCACGGCGCGCACCACAAAAACACCCTCGATTTCGGCCAACAACAACACCTCGCGGCGACCTTCGCCTACCGCGACCAGCGCAACTATCCGGCCATCGAACAGCTCATGCAGCACTACTACCGCCACACCATGCGCATCCGCCGCATCAACCAGCGCGTCGTCAGCCTCATCGAAGCCGATCACCAGCCGCCGCAGCCCGCCATTCCGCTCACCGCCGACTACGCCGCCAAAAACAACAAACTCATCCTGCGCCACCCCGAAAACCTCGACCACAAACCGCACCAACTGTGGGACATCTTCCACTACCTGCAACAAAACCCCACCATCCGCGACCTGCACCCCGACCTCGTCCGGCAAATCCGCCGCTCGCGCCACCGCCTCACCGACATCGCCACCCGCCGCGACGCCGAAGACCGCCGCCGCTTCCTCGCCCTGCTCGCCCAACCCGGCAACGTGTATCCCCAACTCAAACGCCTCCACCAATACGGCCTGCTCTACCGCTACATCCCCGCCTTCGCCTACATCACCGGCCGCATGCAATACGACCTCTTCCACCAGCACACCGTGGACCAGCACACCCTCAACCTCATCGACACCCTTGACCAACTCGTCCGCCCCGACCCCGCCTACCCCGAAGCCGCCGAAATCCTGCACAGCCTCAAACACCCCGCCATCCTCTACCTCGCCGCCCTCTTCCACGACATCGGCAAAGGTTACGACGGCGACCACAGCGACATCGGCGCGCAAATCGCCGACCTCTACGCCCGCGAAAACGACGCCATCAGCCCCGCCGAACGCGACCTCCTCACCTTCCTCGTCAAACACCACCTTGACCACAGCCACACCGCGCAAAAAAAAGACCTCGCCGACCCCGCCACCATCGCCGAATACGCCGCCCGCTTCCCGCAGCGCGACTACCTTGACTACCTCTACCTCCTCACCATCGCCGACATCCGCGCCACCAACCGCACCCTCTGGAACAACTGGCGCGCCAGCCTCATCCACAACCTCTACCGCCAGACCCGCCACCTGCTCGAACACCAAGAACACAGCCTGCACGCCCACAACCGCGCCGAACGCGAACGCGCCAAAAGCCTCCTCCCCGACACCGACCCCACCGCCATCGACACCCTCTGGGCCAACCTGCCCGACGCCCACTACCTCGGCGAAAGCGCCGAACACATCGCCGCTAAAACCGAACACCTGCTCGCGCGAGGCGACGCCCACGCCGTCAGCCTGAGTGCTGACCACCCGCCGCGCCTCATCATCAGCAGCCCGCACCCGGCGGACATCCTCTTCGCGCGCGTGACCCACTACCTCGAAAAACACAACCACAACATCCACGAAGCACGGCTGTACAGCACCCTTGACCACCGCCTCACCATCCAGCAATACACCCTGGACGACGAACCGCCGCCCGCGCCCGGTCTTGCCGCCGACCTCGAAGCCTGCATCGCCGATGACCGCCCGCCGCCGCCACTCGGTGCACGCCTGCCTAAACCCGCCTACCGCCACATGACCGTGCCCGCCCGCGTCAACATCACCCACGACCCCGACCACGCGCGCACCACCCTCGAACTCACCTGCAAAGACCGGCACGGCCTGCTCTCGCACATCAGCCGCATCCTGCTCGCGCACCATATCCACATCAGCCACGCCAAAATCGGCACCTACGGCGAAAAAGTCGAAGACACCTTCCACCTCACCGACAGCGAGCACCGCCCGCTGACCGACCTCGCCGCCATCGCCGCCCTGCAACAAGACCTCATGCGGGCGCTGCAATAACCCGCCGCCGTGCGGGCGGCTGCTTGCCGCCTGTGCGAAGAGGGCGGGCTTGCCGCCGCTGCCGCTACAAATCGAATGCCGCCGCGATCAGCCGCTGCGTGTAGGCAGTTTGCGGGGCGTTGAAGATTTGTTCGGCGCTGCCGCGTTCGACCACTTCGCCCTGTTTCATCACCAGCACGTCGTCGCTCATCGCCCGCACCACCGAGAGGTCGTGGCTGATGAAGACGTAGGAGAGGCGGTATTTTTGTTGCAGGTCGCGCAGCAGCTCGACGACTTTCACCTGGATGGAGCGGTCCAGTGCCGAGGTCGGTTCGTCGAGGAGGATGAATTTGGGTTCGAGGATGACGGCGCGGGCGATGGCGATGCGCTGCCGCTGGCCGCCGGAAAATTCGTGCGGGTAGCGGTTGATCATCGCTGGCGACAGCGACACTTCTTCCAGCATGGCCGCCACTTTGTCTTCGCGCTGTTTGCTGCCGAGCTGCGGCTGATGCACGAGCAGGCCTTCGCCGATGATTTCGCCGATGGTCAGACGTGGCGAGAGGGATCCGTAGGGATCCTGGAAGACGATTTGCATGTCCGCCTTGAGTTTTTGCAGGTCTTTGCCGCCGACGCTGCCGAGGTCATGCGTTTCAAAACGGATGTCGCCCCGGTACGGCAGCATGTGCAGGAGCGCTTTGCCGAAGGTGCTTTTGCCGGAGCCGGATTCACCGACGATGCCGATGGTCTGCCCCCGGTGCAGGTCGAGATCAATGCCTTTCACCGCGTGGAAGGTTTTGCGCGGTTTGCCGAAGAAGCTGCGTTCGGTGATGAATTCGACGTGGACGTTTTTGGCGGAAAGCAGCAGCGGCGCATCTGCCGCGACCGGGGTTTTCATGCCTTCCGGCTTGGCATTGATGAGTTCGATGGTGTAGGCGTGCTGCGGCGTGGCGAAGACCTGCTTGATGCTGCCCTGTTCGACGATTTGGCCGAGGCGCATCACGCAGACTTTTTCGGCGTAGTGGTGGGCGAGGCCAAGGTCGTGGGTGATGAAGATGATGGCCATGCCCATCTGCCGTTGCAGGTCGTGCAGGAGGTCAAGGATTTCCGCCTGGATAGTGACATCCAGCGCGGTGGTCGGTTCGTCGGCGATGAGCAGGTCGGGGCTGTTGATGAGCGCCATGGCAATCATGATGCGCTGCAACTGTCCGCCGGAGAATTCATGCGGGTATTGTTTGAGGCGGCGTTCGGCTTCACTGATGCCGACGCGTTCAAGCAGGCTTTTGCAACGGTCGTAGTTGTCGGCGGCGGAGGTCTCGGGGTAGTGGGCGTTGATCGCTTCGCTGAGTTGTGCGCCGATGCGCATGTAGGGGTTCAGCGAGGTCATCGGTTCTTGAAAGATGAGGCCGATACGGTCACCGCGCAGTTGGCGCAGTTTTTTTTCGTCCGCGTCCAGGATGGAGATGCCGTCGAATTCGATGCGCGCATCTTTGCCGTATTGGGTGATGTGTGGCGGGTGCAGACGGGTGATGCTCATCGCGGTCACGGATTTGCCGGAGCCGGATTCGCCGACCAGCGCCAGGGTTTCGCCTTTGTTGAGGTCGAAGCTGACGCCGCGCACGGCGTGGACGGTGTCGTCGTGCAGGCGGAAGTGGACATTGAGGTTCTGCACGTGCAGGAGCGGGGTTGTGTTGTTGTTCATGGGCATCACCGGTCTTTGGGGTCGAGGGCGTCGCGCAGGCCGTCGCCGATAAAGTTGAAGCAGAAGAGCATGACGGCAAGGATGGCCGCCGGGAAATAGAGCATCCACGGCGCGGTTTCCATCTGTTTCGCGCCTTCGGAAATCAGGACACCGAGGCTGGTCATCGGTTCCTGCACGCCGAGGCCGAGGAAGCTCAGGAAACTCTCGGTGAGGATGACGGCAGGGATGGTGAGGGTTACATAGACGATAACGGTGCCGAGCGTGTTCGGCACGATGTGCCGCTTGATGATACTGCCGGTGGAGACGCCGAGCGCTTCGGCGGCGACGATAAATTCCTTGTGGCGCAGGCTCATCGCCTGACCGCGCACGATGCGCGCCATGGTCAGCCATTCAATCGCGCCGATGGCGGCGAACATCAGGTAGATGTTCTTGCCGAAGAAGGTCATCAGCAGAATGACGAAGAACATGAAGGGCATGGCGTAAAGCACATCCACCACGCGCATCATCACGTTGTCGGTGCGGCCGCCGATGTAACCCGATACCGCGCCATAGACGACGCCGATGACAAGGCTGACGGCAGTGGCGCACAGGCCGACCAGAAGCGAAATGCGGATGCCGAACATGGTGCGCACGAAGAGGTCGCGGCCGTTGCCGTCGGTGCCGAACCAGTGGCCTTCCTTCCAGCCGAGCGACGGCGGGGCGCTGAAATCGTCCCAAAACACTTCTTCGATATCGAAGGGGCGCAGATGCGGCGCGGCGAAGGCGCACACCGTGAGCAGGATCAGGATGATGAGGGAAGTTACGGCGGCCTTGTTGCGCAACAGGCGGCGGCGGGCGAGATACCACAGGCTTTGCCCTTTCGGCGCGGCGGGTTTGGATGCGGTGATTTGGCTCATGATTGCAGTCTCACTTTGGGATCAAGGAAGGCGTAGGCGAGGTCAACCAGCAGGTTGAACAGCATGATCAGCGCGCCGTAGAAGACGACCACGCCGAGGACGAGGGTGTAATCGCGGTTAATCGCGCCCTGGACGAAATTGCGCCCAATACCGGGAATGCCGAAAATCTGCTCGATGACCACCGAACCCGTCATCACCGCCGCACACGCCGGGCCGAGATAACTCACTACCGGCAGCAGCGCCGGTTTCAGGCAGTGGCGCAAGATGACCTGCCGCTCCGACAGCCCCTTGGCGCGGGCGGTGCGGACATGATTCGAATGCAGCACCTCGATCATCGAACCGCGCATCAGGCGGGAAATATAGGCAATCTGCGGCAGGGCGAGGCACAGCACCGGCAGCATCACCTGCGTGATGCCGTATTCCCCCCAGCCGCCGGCGCGCGGCAGCCAGTCCGTATTCCAGCCGTGCGCCTGCATCCAGCCACGCAGCAGTACTGCAATCCACAGCACCAGCAGCGGCGCGATAACGAAGTTCGGAATGGTGATGCCGATGGTGGCAAAACCCATGATGCCGTAATCGGCACGGGTGTTCTGCCGCACCGCCGCACAAATACCGAGGAACGAGCCGACTAATACCGCCAGCACGATTGCCGACACCCCGACCTGGAACGACACCAGGAAATTATCGCGGATGATCTCGTTCACCGTGCGGTCGGCGTACTGGAAAGACGGGCCGAAATCGCCGCGCAGCGCATTGCCCATATAGCGGAAATACTGCTGATAAAGCGGCTCATTGAGGTGATACACCTTGTTCAGATTCGCCTCGATCTCCGGCGGCAGCTTGCGGTCGGAATCAAACGGCCCGCCCGGCGCGGCGCGGACCAGAAAAAACGCCAGCGACACAATCACCAGCAAGGTGGGGATGGCCACCAGGAGACGGCGCAGAATGTAACGGAACATAACAATCCTCCTCATGAAAAAATATTAGAAAAACATAGATTTAACAAAAAACCTCATATTTCTCTTGACTGATAATAAACCATAGCAAATAAATATGGTAGGTTAAAAAACCCAAGCAACAGCAAAATACAGGAGAAAAGCTATGAAAAATAGTAAAAAAACGCTACTAATGGCGCTGTCCATAGCGATAAACTGCGCTATACAAACAGCGGCTGCCGACACCATCCTGCGGCGCGGTAACGGCGTTGAGCCCAAAGGCATCGACCCGCAAACCAGCGAAGGTACCGCAGAAGCCAACATCATGCGTGATCTCTTTGAAGGCCTGCTTGCCCGTGACCGCGACATCAACCTCATCCCCGGCATTGCCGAAAAATGGGACATCTCGGCAGACGGCAAAACCTACACCTTCCACCTGCGCGACGCCAAATGGTCTGACGGCACGCCGCTCACCGCGCACGACTTCGTTTACGCCTGGCAGCGCGACGTGAACCCTGCCACCGGCAGCAAATACAGCTTCCTGCTCTACCCCGTCAAAAACGCGCGAGCGCTGACTGAAGGTCAAAGCAGCGACTTCGATCAACTTGGCATCAAAGCCCTTGACGAGCATACCCTGCAAATCGAACTTGAAGCAGGCACCCCCTATTTCCTCGAATTGCTCTCGCACCCCACTACCTACCCCGTGCCGAAACACATCGTTGAAAAACACGGCAAAAACTGGACACGCACGGAAAACATTGTGACCAACGGTGCCTATATCCTGAAAAACTGGCAGCCGAACGCACAAATGACGCTTGCCAAATCCGATACCTATTGGGACAAAAACAACGTCAAAATCGACCAGGTTATCTACTACCCGACCGAAGACCAAAATACCGAACTCAAACGCTACCGTGCGGGCGAGCTCGACCTCACCTTCGTCATTCCGCTCGACCAAATCAAATGGCTGCGTGAGAACCTCCAAGACGAACTCAAAATCGGTCCCTACCTCGGCACCTACTTCTTCGGTTACAACCTCACCCGCCCCCCCTTCAAGGACAACCCCAAACTGCGCGAAGCACTCACGCTTGCCATAGACCGCGACATCATCACCGGAAAAATCACCGGTACCGGCGAAAAACCCGTGTACGGCATCGTGCCGCCTGGTATCGCGGGCTACGACAACTACCGCCCCGCCTACGCGGATCTCAGCCAAAAAGAACGCGAAGAAAAAGCGCGGCAACTCTACGCCGAAGCCGGCTACGGCAAAGACAAGCCGCTCAAAGTCGAACTCCTCTACAACACCAGCGAAGGTCACAAAAAAATCGCCATCGCCACTGCTGCCATGTGGAAAAAAGTCCTCGGCGTCGAAACCCGACTCGTCAACCAGGAATGGAAAGTCTTCCTCGCCACCCGCCAGGAAAAAGCCAGCACCGAAGCCTTCCGCTCCGGCTGGATAGGTGACTACAACGACCCCAACAGCTTTCTCGAACTCTTCACCGCCAAAGCCGGCATGAATGACCCCGGCTATAACAGCGCCAAGTACGACGAACTGCTGCAACAGGCAGCGCACGAACAAGATCCGGCAAAACGCGCCGCACTGCTCAAGGAAGCCGAACAGGAACTTATCGACAGCTACGCAGTGGCGCCCATTTACAGTTATGTCACCAAGCGCCTGGTCAAGCCTTACGTCAAAGGCTACAGCGCCAACATCCTGGACGAAAACCCCAGCAAACACCTCAGCATCGAAAAATGACCCACCCACCCCGTGCCTGCCGGACAGACACCGTCCGGCACAGCACAACACACCACCCCGGCGCGCCGCCCTGAAACTGCGCCGGGTCAACCGACGACAACACAAGGAACCGAGGCATGAACAGCAAACATCTGGTACTCGCCGCCATCAGCATCGCCGCCCCCCTGCACGCCGCCGAAGAACACCCGCGCGAAACCACCCTCTACGGCTCTATCGGCTACACCACTTGGGTGTCAAACAGCGGCAAAAAAACCGACACCAACCTGCATACCCACATCGCCTACATCGGCATACGCGGCCGCGAAGAACTCGCCCCCGGACTTGCCGCCATCTACACCTTCCGCCTCGATCATGCCCTGCCCAAAAAAGAAGGCGACCCGGACGGACTCAACCGCACCCGCCACGCCTGGGTTGGTCTCGAAGGCGATTTTGGTCGCCTGACCTTCGGCAAGCATGACAGCCTCTGGTACGACGAAGCCAACCATGCCAGCGTCTTCCAGGATCTCTTCGACTACGGCTGGGCGGGTATGGCCGGCAGCGGCAAAATGATCATGTACAAAAAAGAGAACATCGCAGACAGTGGCATCACCGTGGCGGCAAGCGCCGTGCTGGATGGCTCGCATACCGCTTTTCCCGAAGGCAGGGGGCGGGCAGTGATGGCTGCTGAATACATGCTGGGCTACCAGAAAGGCGGTTTTAACACTGTTGCCCTCTACCAGCGCACCAGCGGCGACACCATGGTAACTAACGATGGAGGCAAAACCAGCGAAGTCATGGGCATATCGGGCACCTACCGTAACGACCACTACTACCTGGGGGCAGACTACGAACACCACGCCAGCAAAGGCGACCACTATGCCCTGGGCGGCATCCTCTACATGCCCCGGCGCAAACACCACCTCTACGCCGGTGTGGAAATGCTGGACTACGATGGTCAGAAAAACTGGTATCAGGGGGCGCTCGGCTACACCTACTACTTGAGCCCGCGCACCTACACCTGGCTGGAAGGTCAGCGCTGGACACAAGGCAAAGACAAAGGCTATGACATCGCCCTCGGCATCCGGCACAACTTCTAAACCCGGCTTGCACACACAAGGCAAAAAAATCCCGCAACCACGCCGCTTGGGCAAACACCGACACATGCTGCTTCCACAGGCGGCTCCATACTGACATCAACAAAACCCATCCAAACCCACCCGCAACACAGGAAAACACCATGAACCGCAAAAACCTCCTCACCCTGACCATCGCCATCAGCGCCGCTATCCACAGCGCCAACGCCGACACCATCCTGCGGCGCGGCAACGGCAGCGAACCCAAAGGCCTCGACCCGCACACCAGTGAAGGCACCTCAGAGGCCAACATCAAGCGCGACATCTTCGAAGGGCTCACCGCGCGCGGCAAAGACGCCGCCGTCATCCCCGGTGTCGCCGAAAAATGGGACATCTCGGCAGACGGTAAAACCTACACCTTCCACCTGCGCGACACCACCTGGTCGGACGGCACCCCGTTCACTGCGCACGATGTCGTGTACGCCTGGCAGCGCGACATTGACCCCGCTACCGGCGGCAAATACAGCTTCCTGCTCTACCCCGTCAAGAACGCAAAAGCCATCGCTGAAGGCGACATCAAAGACCCCGGCCAACTCGGCGCCAAAGCCACAGACGACCACACCCTTGTCGTCGAACTCGAAGCCGCGACGCCCTACTTCCTCGACATGCTCACCCACGTCAGCACCTACCCCGTGCCCCGGCACATCATCGAAAAACACGGCAAAAACTGGACACGCCCGGAAAATATCGTCGGCAACGGCGCCTTCAAAATGACCGCCTGGCAGCCGAACGCACACATCACCCTGAAAAAATCCGACACCTATTGGGACAAAAACAACGTCAAACTCGACCAGGTCATCTACTACCCGACCGAAGACCAAAACACCGAACTCAAACGCTACCGCGCGGGCGAACTCGACATGACCTACGAAATCCCGCTCGATCAAATCAAATGGCTGCGCGAAAACCTCAAAGACGAACTCAAAACCGGCCCGCTGCTCGGTGCCTACTACTACGGTTTCAACCTCACCAGACCGCCCTTCAAGGACAACCCGAAACTGCGCGAAGCGCTGACGCTTGCCATTGACCGCGACATCATCACCAACAAAATCACCGGTACCGGCGAAACCCCCATCTACGGCATCGTGCCGCCGGGTATCGCGGGTTACGACAACTACCGCCCCGCCTACGCCGGACTCAGCCAGCAAGAACGCGACGAACGCGCCAAACAACTCTATGCCGAAGCCGGATACAGCAAAGACAAACCGCTCAAAGTCGAACTGCTCTACAACACCAGCGAAAACCACAAAAAAATCGCCATTGCCATCACGGCCATGTGGAAAAAAACACTGGGTGTAGAAGCGCAACTTATCAACCAGGAATGGAAAGTCTTCCTCAATACCCGCCAGGAAAAAACCAGTACCGAAGCCTTCCGTGCGGGCTGGTTCGGCGACTACAACGACCCCAACACCTTCCTCGAACTCTACCTCAGCAAAGCGGGGCTGAACGACTCCGGCTACGACAGCGCCAAATTCGACGGCCTGCTGCAACAGGCAAGTCTTGAACAGAACCCGGCAAAACGCGCCGCACTGCTCAAAGAAGCCGAACAGGAACTTATCGACAGCTACGCCATCGCGCCGATCTACAGCTACGTCAGCAAACGGCTCGTCAAACCCTACGTCAAAGGCTATACCCCGAACATCATGGACCAATATCCGAGCAAACACCTCAGCATCGAAAAATAACGACGCAAAAGGCCGCCTGCGGGCAGCTTCTCTTTTATAGTCAAATAGCCAAGAAGCCGTAACACGGCGCGCCGCCGCAGACCGTACAAACCAGTACGGCAAGGCGGCGCAATACCGTTACGGTTTTTTAGATATTTGACTATATATGCCCGCCATGCCGGCGGGAAAATCGAGCAACGGCGGTAGCGGGCGCAGCACCCAAAAAAGCAGCCAAACGGCTGCTTTTTTGGGTTGGCCCGTCAGGGATTTTCCGCCGTCGTCGCGGCGGGCGCGGGTGGTGGCGGCGTGGCTTCGAGGGTTTGCAGCGCTTGCAGGGCGCGTTCTTGCGGCCAGTAGCGGCGACTGTTGTTGTCCGGTGGCAGGGTGGCGGGCGGGGTGTCCGCGCATTTTTGCTGGTGTTGCAGGGTTTGCAGGATGATGGCGGCGGGCAGACCGCCGTTTTGCGCGGCGCTTTGTGCGTAGTAGGCGCAGGCTTTGTTTTCGTCGGCGTTCTCGCCCCAGTCGCCGCGCCGGTAGATTTGCCCGAGGATGAGGGCGGCGGTGCTGTCGCCTGCTTCGCTGGCGCGTTGCAGCCAGGCGAGTGCCTGTTGGTCGTCGGCGGCAACGCCTTTGCCCGCGTGGTAGATATCGAGGGCGAGGTGGCGCATGGCGACGGCGTCGGCAGGCTGGCCGGTTGCGGCTTTTTCCAGCCATGCGCGCGCCTGTTCGGCGTTTTCTGCGCCGCCTTTGCCGCTCAGCCAGGCGAGGCCGAGGTGGCGCATGGCGCTGGTGCTGCCCCGCTCGGCGGCGAGGTTGTATTTTTGCCGCGCCTGGGCGGGATTCTGGTTGTCGGCGGCGAGGTTGCCCTGCCAGTCGTAGGCGGCGGGATGGTTCTGCTTGGCGGCTTTGGCAAACCATTTGGCGGCGTCGCGCTGTTTGCCGGGGGCGATGCCGTAGTAGTCGAGGATGCCGAGGGCGGTCTGGGCGTCGGCATTGTTTTGTGCGGCGGCTTTGGCGAACCATGCGCGCGCAGTGGGGTAGTCGCGGCGCAGGGCGTATTCCTGGCCGAGGTGGTACTGGAAGATGGGGTCGTTGTCGCTTTGTGCGGGTTCTGCGGCGGGTGTTTGTTCTGCGGTGGATTCACCGGTGTCGGCGAGGGCGGCTTCTGCTGCTACTGCGCTGTTTTCCGGGGCGGCGGTTGCGGGGGTGTCGTCTTGCGCGCAGGCGAGCGGGGCAAGCAGGGCGAGGGTGAGGGCGAGGTGTTTCATGGCTGGGTGGTGGGGCGGAGGGCGTCGGCGATGCGCAGGGCATCGCGAGTGGCGGCAATGTCGTGGGCGCGGATGATGGCCGCGCCTTGCCAGGCGGCGAGGGTGGCGAGGCTGATACTGCCGTAGAGGCGTGCCTCAACGGGGGCGCCGCCGAGGTAGTGGCCGATGGTGGATTTGCGCGAGACGCCGATGAGGACGGGGTAGCGGTCATGGCCGAAGCGGCGGCAGTCGCGGATGAGCGCCATGTTTTGCGCCGGGGTTTTGCCGAAGCCGAAGCCGGGGTCGAGAATGAGGCGGTCGGCGTTGATGCCTGCATCCAGGCAGGCGGCGACGCGCGCATGCAGATAGGTATCGACTTCGGCGACGACGTCGGCATAGTCGGTGTGTTGTTGCATGGTGTCGGGCATGCCGCGCATGTGCATGAGGCAGATGGCGACGTGCGGGTAGCGGGCGAGCAGGGCGGGGGCGCCGTCGTCTTCGAGGCCGTGTACGTCGTTGATGAGATCCACGCCGAGATCAAGCATCGCCGCCATGACGGCGGTTTTTTTGGTGTCGATGGAGATGGGGCATTGGCCGTCGGCGACGAGTGCCTGCACGATGGGGGTGAGGCGGGCGATTTCTTCGGCGGCCGGGACTTCGCGCGCACCGGGGCGGGTGGATTCGGCGCCGATGTCGATGATGTCCGCGCCTTCGTCCCGCATTTGCCGGGCACGGGCGAGGGCGGCGGCGGGATCAAGATAGCGGCCGCCGTCGGAAAATGAATCGGGCGTACAGTTCAGTACGCCCATGAGGTTGGTTCTGGTGAGATCCAGGGTGTAGCGGCCGCAGCGCATCAGTGTTGCTCCGCCGGTTTGTCGCCGCTGTCCAGGCTGTAATCGTCGTGCCGGGGGCGCGGTTTGTCGTCGCCGGGTTCGTCCCAGTCGGCAGGGTCGCGCACCGGGCGGCGCGCCATCAGGTCGTCGATTTGCCCTTCGTCAATGGTTTCGTATTTGATGAGGGCTTCGGTCATGCTGTGCAGGATGTCCATGTTGTCTTTGAGGATTTTCTCCGCACGGGCATAGTTGCGGTCGATGATGTCGCGGATTTCGGTGTCGATGGTGTGCGCGGTTTCGTCCGAGACGTTTTTGTGCCGGGTGACGCTGCGGCCGAGGAAGACTTCGCCTTCTTCTTCGCTGTAAGCGAGCGGGCCGAGTTTGTCGGACAGCCCCCAGCGGGTCACCATGTTGCGCGCAATGGCGGTGGCGCGCTCGATGTCGTTGGAGGCACCGGTCGAGACTTCGTCTTCGCCGTAGATGAGGGCTTCGGCGATGCGGCCGCCGTAGAGGGTGGCAATCTGGCTTTCGAGGCGGCGGCGCGAGTAGCTGTAGCGGTCCTGTTCTGGCAGGAACATGGTGACGCCGAGGGCACGGCCGCGCGGGATGATGGTGACTTTATAGACGGGGTCGTGATCGGGCACGATGCGGCCGACGATGCAGTGGCCGGCTTCGTGGTAGGCGGTCATTTCTTTTTCTTTGTCGGTCATGACCATCGAGCGGCGTTCCGCGCCCATCATGATTTTGTCTTTGGCGTCTTCCATGTCCTGCATGGTGATTTTCTGGCGGTTGCGCCGCGCGGCGAAGAGCGCCGCTTCGTTGACGAGGTTGGCGAGATCCGCGCCGGAGAAACCGGGGGTGCCGCGCGCGATGTCAAAGGGTTTGACGGCGTCGTCGAAGGGCTTTTTGCGCATGTGCACTTTGAGGATTTGTTCGCGGCCTTTGAGGTCGGGCAGACCGACGACAACCTGGCGGTCGAAACGACCAGGGCGCAGCAGTGCGGGGTCAAGGACATCCGGGCGGTTGGTAGCGGCAATGACGATCACGCCTTCGTTGCCCTCAAAGCCGTCCATTTCTACGAGCAGCTGGTTCAGGGTTTGCTCGCGTTCGTCGTGGCCGCCGCCGAGTCCGGCACCGCGCTGGCGGCCGACGGCATCGATTTCGTCAATAAAGATGATGCACGGCGCTTTGGCTTTGGCTTCTTCAAACATGTCGCGCACGCGCGAGGCACCGACGCCGACGAACATTTCCACGAAGTCGGAACCGGAGATGGTGAAGAACGGCACTTTCGCTTCGCCGGCGATGGCGCGGGCGAGCAGGGTTTTGCCGGTGCCTGGCGGGCCGACCATCAACAGGCCGCGCGGGATTTGTCCGCCCAAGCGACTGAATTTGCTGGGGTCGCGCAGGAATTCGACCATTTCTTCCACATCGGCTTTCGCTTCGTCGGCGCCGGCGACATCGGCAAAGGTGACTTTGATTTTGTCTTCGGGGATGAGGCGGGCGCGGCTTTTGCCGAAGGAAAAGGCACCGCCCTTGCCGCCGCCCTGCATCTGCCGGGTGGTGAACATGAACAGGCCGATGAGCAGCAGGATGGGCAAGAGGTTGACGAAAATACGGGTCAGCAGGCTTTCTTTTTCCAGTGGCTCGCTGCTGATGTTCACTTTGGCGGCGCGCAGGTCGCCGACGAGGGCGCGGGTGTCCGTCGCTTCGGGGTTGTTGGTGGTGTAACGCGCACCGCCACGGTCGGTGAAGGTGATGCGCGCGTTTTGCAGATCGATGGAGGCGCTTTGCACGTCGCCGCTATCAACGCGGTCAAGGAATTGCGAATAACTAACTTCGCGCGAGCCGCCGGTGGTGCCGAATTTGCCCATTTCGCCGACGAGCACCAGGAAGAGCAGAATCAGCCCGCCCCAGATAAGTAATGATTTGCGCATATCGTTCAAAATATTGTCCTCTCTCTAATTTTTGCGGCCGAACCCGCGTGCCAGCAGGTAGGTTTCCTGACTGCGCGCGCGCGAGGCTTCGGGTTTGCGCGTGGCGACGGTCTGAAAACGGCTTTTCAATGAGCGCAGTAGTGTATCAAAGCCCGGTCCGTGGAAAATCTTTGTTAAGAAACTTCCACCTTGCGCCAGGCGGTTCTCGGCGAAATCGGCGGCCAGCTCGGCCAGATACATGCTCTTTGCCTGATCCACCACGCGGACACCGCTGGTATTGGGGGCCATGTCGGAAATTACAAGATCCACCGCGCTGTCGCCCAGTACGGCATAAAGCGCGTTCACGACCGCTTCCTCGCGGAAATCGCCCTGAATAAAGGTGACATCCGGCAGGGCGTCCATCGGCAGAATATCGAGGGCAATCATCCGCCCCCGGCCGCGCAGGCATTCGGCGACATACTGCGACCAGCCGCCCGGTGCCGCACCGAGTTCGACCACGGTCATGCCCGGGCGGATGAGGCGGTCTTTTTCCTGAATCTCTTTGAGCTTATAGACGGCGCGCGAGCGGTAGCCTTCCTGCTGCGCCTTTTGCACGTAAATATCGTTGAAATGTTCTTTCAGCCAGCGTTTGCTTGTCTTGCTGCGTGCCATTGCCTTACCATATGTTACCGAAAAATCAACAGGATATATAAATGTTAAGCAAAAACCAACTGCGCTTCCTGAAAGCACGGGCGCACCACCTGCACCCCGTGGTGATGATTGGCACGAACGGCGTCAACGAAGGCGTGGATCGCGAACTGGAACGCGCCCTCGACAGCCACGAGCTCATCAAAGTCAGACTCGGCAACGTGGAAGACGCGTTACAGGCAGAGATGATCGCCCACATCACCGCCGCGCATCAGGCGGAATTCGTGCAGAAAATCGGCCATGTCGCGGTGTTTTACCGCCGGAATGGGGATGCGGTGAAAATCGCGCTGCCGAAAGGCTGAAATCGGGCAGGAAAAACCACCGCAAGCGGTGGTTTTTCGTTTTGACCGGAACGGCTCATTTCTAGGGTCTGTTGACATTCGGCTTGTGCAGCGGATTTTTGCGACAAAAACGGCAGGTGCAAGGCAAAAAGCGCAGTAAGGTTGACTACCTTGCGAGTATTTTTAACGCAGCAGATGCCGGATTTTGGCGAAAAAGCCGCTGCAATGTTGAGTGTCAACAGACCCTAGTCATCATCGTCGTCTTCATCGCGACGGCGGCGGCCGGAAAACAGCTTTTTCAATCCGACGAGCAGTGCCACGCCGGCAATGGCAAATATCTTGGCGAATTTCAGGATAAAGGCGCCGATAATGGCAAACAGGCCGAATTTCTTGGCGGCAAGCCCGCCGGCAATCAATGCCGTCAGGCCATATTCGGCGACCTTATCCGTGCCTGGATTGAAATCGCTGTAACGGTTGCCGTCTTTGAAGGTAATGGCGGCCAATAATTCATTGGCACTGGTTTTGGCCGCATCCAGCTGGTCGGCGCTATTGACGAGCGTGGTGGTAATCATCCCCTTGCGCCCCAATGCGACAATGCTGTAATTGATCATCGGCTCATTATCCGCAGCGGAATGGACTTTGATGGCCCAAATCAGGCGGTGTTCGGCTTTGTCATAGCCGGGTTCCTGTGCCCAGCCATCCACATAAAGCTCGGCGACACCACGCTCACGGCGGCTTTTGTTCGTTTTCTTTTCAGCCTCTTTCATGATGGACATCAGTTTGTCCGCTTTCAAATCCTGGGCATCATCGTCTTTGATATGACCGCTATCGACATAACCCAAGTCCGCCATCCAGCCTTCCAGACTGATAATAATGCCGTAGCGCCCCGGCTCGGCACCGCCGCCGCGTGCTTCCATGATTTTGTTGGCCGTTTCTTTGTCGATAAACATCAGGCCGGCAGGTAATTGCAGCGTTGCCTCATCGCCCAAATCAATCGTTAGCGGTCCGACCCGGGCATTTTGCATAATCGTGGCTTCCAGATCGTCATTACTCTGCTGTGCCCAAAGCGGTAGGGTCATGGCAAGAAAGGCGGCAGCCGCCATCAGCAATTTTTTCATTATGGTTCCTTTGCATAGATGCGTTTGTAAAGAATCCCCGCGCGCGGGGCGGAAACTATAACCGATATATCGCCTGCGGGTTATGCCGATTGCGCATATGCCGATAGCCCCCGAATGATTGCATGCTTGGCGCGACAGCCGCGCGTTACAATGCCCGCTTTTCACCCACCCGGAGCCCCTCATGTCCTTATCCATTGCCGCCGTTGCCCTCGACAAGGACGGCGTGACTTTCGATTCCGAGCGTATTTATGCCGAGGCGTTGCTTGCGACGCTGCGCGTGTTGCCCCGTCTGTATCCCGAGCCGGAGGCGCTGGCGGCACGGTGCAGCGGCGAGAGCAGCACGGCGACGGCGGCAATTTTGCAGGCGGCGCTGGGGGAGGCGGTGGATATGGCGGCGTTTTTTGCCGACTGGTTCGCGCGGCGCGATGCGATTATCGAGACGCGCGGGGTGCCGTTCATGCCCGGCGCGGAGGCGTTGATTGAGCGGCTGTATGCCGAGGGGTATCCGCTGGCGCTGGTGTCGGCGGATGATGAGGAGAATGTGCTGGCCGATTTTCAGCGCAGCGCCAGGCCGGAATTGTTGCAGCGTTTTTCGGTGGTGATTACCGCCGGCAATGTCGCGCGGACGAAGCCGGATGCCGAGCCGTATCTGCGCGCGGCGGCGTATTTGGGCGTGGATGCGGCGCAGATGCTGGCGGTGGAGGATTCGGCGGTCGGCGCGCAGGCGGCGCTGGCGGCGGGTTGTCCGACGCTGTTGCTGGCGCATGACGCTGTCCCCGCTGCGGCGGCGACGTTGCCGGTGCGGCACGTCATTCATCATCTCGACGAGGTGTGGGAGTTTTTGTCATGAAGCCGCAGATTCAGGCGGTCGCGCTGGACAAGGACGGCGTGGTTTTTGATACGGAGCGCCTGATTTACCGCGCGTTCCGCGAGCTGATTGTGCGCGAGCGGCTGCCGCTGCGGCCGGAGCTGTTTGAGGAGCTGGTCGGCAAGCCGCCGCAGGTGTATTTGCAGGTATTGAACGCGGCGCTGGGGCAGGCGATGTCGCTCGATGATTTCATCAGCCGCTGGTTCGCGCTGCGTGACGAGATTTTTGCCGGTGAGGGCGCGCCGTTCATGCCGGGGGCGGATACGCTGATTGCCGCCCTGCACGCGCGCGGCGTGCCCCTGGCGCTGGTCACGGGCGATTTCCGCCGCAATGTCGAGCGCGATTTTGCCCGCAGCACCCGCCCGGAGCTGTTCGCCTGTTTTGAACAGGTCATCACCCACGATGATGTGGCGCAGCCGAAGCCCGATCCGGAGCCGTATCTGCGCGCGGCGGCGGCACTGGGTGTTGACCCGGCGCATTTGCTGGTGGTGGAGGACTCGCCGCCGGGCGTGGAAGCCGCGACCACGGCGGGTTGCCTTACCCTGATTCTGCCGGGTTACGGTATGATAAGCCCCGATTTGGCGGCGTGCGCCTGGCGCACCATCCGCCACCACGATGAAACCCTGCGTTTGTTTGATGAATATGGTTCCCGATGAATTGCGACTGGCCAAAGGCGGCGCAACGCTGACCGTCTCCTTTGCCGGTGTGGCGTATCCGCTTTCCGCCGAGTATCTGCGCGTCTGCTCGCCTTCCGCCGAGGTACGCGGGCACGGCGGCACGTGGACGCTCGTTGCCGGGCGGCGCAATGTATTGATCCGCCGCGTCGAGCCGGTCGGCAATTACGCGGTGCGTCTTTATTTCAGCGACGGCCATTTCAGCGGCATCTACACCTGGGACACCTTGCACGACCTCGCGGTCCATGCAGACGATTATTGGCAGCGCTATGAACAGGCGCTGGCGGCACAAGGCAAAACACGAGACACACGATGACAGAAAAAGAGCAAACCCACTTCGGCTACGAAACCATCAACAGCGAGGAAAAAGAAGGCCGCGTCGCCGACGTGTTCGATTCCGTCGCCACCAAGTACGACCTGATGAACGACGTGATGAGCGCCGGCATCCACCGTATGTGGAAGAACTGGTACATCTGGCAGACCGGGGTCAAGCCGGGCGAACACGTCCTTGACCTCGCCGCCGGCACCGGCGACATCACCCTGCGTCTGGCGAAACGGATGCGCGGCAAAGACGGCGACATCGACGGGCGGCTGGTGTCCTCCGACATCAACGCCTCCATGCTGAAAATCGGCGAAGAACGCCTGACCAACAAAGGCTGGCTGAAAAACCTCGAATTCGTCCTCGCCAACGTCGAAGCGCTGCCCTTCGCCGACAACAGCTTCGACCTCATCACCATGTCCTTCGGCCTGCGCAACGTGACCCATCAGGACAAAGCCCTCGCCGAAATCACGCGCGTGCTCAAACCCGGCGGCCGCGTCCTCGTCCTCGAATTCTCGCGGCCGAAAAACCCCGTCATCAGCCGCTTCTACGACTGGTACAGCTTCACCTTCCTGCCGAAAATGGGCGAAATCATCGTGCGTGACCGCGACAGCTACCAATACCTCGCCGAATCCATCCGTATGCACCCGCCGCAAGAAGAACTGAAAGCGATGTTTGCGGCGGCAGGCCTCGAAAACTGCGAATACCAGAACCTCAGCAACGGCATTGCCGCCATCCACAAAGGCGTAAAACCCCATGCTTGAACAATACCTGGACGCCCGCCTGCTGGTTGAGCAACTCATCAACGGCGCGCTGCGTCTCGACCCGGCGGCGCGTGACAAACTGGCGGCGCTCAACGGCCGCCGCATCAGCATTGATCTTGCCTGGCGCGATACCCCGTGGATTGCCGAAATCACAGACGGCGCCGTCCGTCTCAGCGACGACCACGTCACCCCCTGCGACATCCGCCTCAAAGGCGACCTCGCCGGCTACCTGCAACTCTTCAAACACCCGTCCGGCGACACCCCGCGCGGCAAACTGCACATTGAAGGCGACCTGCACACCGCGCAACAATTCCAGCGCGTGATGGGCGAACTCGCCCCCGACTACGCCGCCGTGCTGCGCGCCCGCTTCGGTGACGACCTCGGCGGTCTGCTTGCCGAAGCCCTGCGCCGCCTGCAAAGCGCGGGAACGGGTGCCAAAGCCGCCCTTGATGCCGGGCTGCGCGACTACCTCGAAAAACACGGTGCCGCCACCCGCACGGACGCCGCCGCCTTTGCCGGCCGCCTCGCCGCCCTCATCCGCCGCATCGAACGCCTCGAAACCCGCCTCGCCCAGGAAGCCCGCTGATGCTTGCATCCGCCCGCCGCAGCTACCACATCGCCCGCGTCCTCATCCGCTACCGCCTACACGAATACCTGCCGGACGAAGGCATCTTCCGCTGGCTGCGTCTTGCCGCCCGCCTGCATCCCGCCTACTACCGCGATGCCGCCGAACACGCCTCTCTCGGCAAACGCCTGCGCCTCGCCCTGCAAGACCTCGGCCCCATCTTCGTCAAACTCGGCCAGACCCTCTCCACCCGCCCCGACCTGCTCAGCCCCGATCTCCTCGAAGAACTGAGCAAATTGCAAGACAAAGTCCCGCCCTTCCCCGGCCTTGATGCCCGCCGCATCATCGAAACCGCCCTCGGCGAGCCGCTGGAAAACCACTTCGCCGACTTCGACGAAACCGCGCTTGCCTCCGCCTCCGTCGCGCAAGTGCACACCGCCACCCTGCACAGCGGCGAACACGTCATCATCAAAGTGCTGCGCCCCGGCGTGGAAAAAGCCGTTGCCGCCGACATTGCGCTCATGTACCAGCTGGCGCGGCTTGCCAGCTGCACCGGCGAAGGCCGCCGCCTGCGTCCGGTCGAAGTCGTGCGCGAATTCGAAAACACCATGGCGAACGAGCTCGACCTCATGTTTGAAGCGGCGAACGCCAGCCAGCTACGCGCCAACTTCACCGACTCGCCGCTGCTCTACGTCCCGGAAATCCACTGGCGCTACTGCCGCAAAAACATCCTGACGATGGAACGCATCTACGCCACCAACATTGCCGACCAGGATGCCATCCACGCTGCCCACACCAACATGAAAGTCCTCGCCGAGCGTGGCGTGGAAATCTTCTTCACCCAAGTCTTCCGCGACAGCTTTTTCCACGCCGATATGCACCCCGGCAACATCTTCGTGGACACCAGTAACCCCGAAACGCCGCGCTACTGCGCCATCGACTTCGGCATCATGGGCTCGCTCACCCCCGAAGACCAGCACTACCTCGCCGAAAACTTCCTCGCCTTCTTCAACCGCGACTACCGCCGCGTCGCCGAGCTACACGTCGAGTCTGGCTGGGTACCGGGCGATACCCGCGTGACCGACTTCGAAGCTGCCATCCGCAAAGTCAGCGAACCCATTTTCGGCAAGCCCATCAAAGAAATCTCCTTCGGCACCTTCCTCATCAGCCTCTTCCAGACCGCGCGCCGCTTCAACATGCACATCCAGCCGCAGCTCGTCCTCCTGCAAAAAACCTTCTTCAACGTCGAAGGCCTGGGCCGCCGCCTCTACCCCGAACTCGACCTGTGGACGACCGCCAAACCCGTCCTCGAAGCCTGGATGAAAACCCAGATTGGCCCGCGCGCCGTTATCAAACAAATGCGCTACCACGCCCACGAATACGCCAAAGCCCTGCCGCAACTGCCGCTGCTCGCAAGCCGTGTCCTGCAACAACAACTCGACCAGCCGCCCAGCCCGCGCACCACCCGCGACAACAACCCGCGCCTCATCGCCGCCACCCTGCTGCTGATTGCCGCCGTCACCCTGTGGCTCACCGCACGTCCGGAAGGCTTCTGGCAGCACACCGTTCTCACCCTTATGGCCGCGACCGGCCTGTGGCAATGGCTGAAAAAAAACTAGCGCCAACCGGATACCCCCCAAAACCCAAGGAATTGACCCATGCTACAAAGTAGCGACACCCGCGCCCACAGCGACTCGGAAAAATGGCACAAATACAGCGGCACCAACATCCTGCCGATGTGGATCGCCGACACCGAGTTCCTCACCGCCCCCGCCATCAACGACGCCCTGCAAGCGCGCATTGAGCACGGCGTCTTCGGCTACGGCTACCTGCAACCGCGCTTTATTGACGGCGTCATCCGCCACTGCCGCAGCCAGTACGGCTGGCACATCGACCCCGACTGGATCCTGCCGCTCACCGGCTGCGTCCCCGGCCTCAATTACAGCCGCGCCATCGCTTATTTGCGTGGCAAAAAACAGGCCGTCACCGTCGAACCCGTCTATCCGCACCTGCGCAAAACCTCGGCGCTGCTGCCCGGCTACGAAAACATCGGCTCGCCCTGCACCCTCGAAAACAACCGCTGGGTGCCGGACTTCGCCGCGCTGGAAGCCAACATCAACGAAGCGACCGGCCTGCTGCTGCTCTGCCACCCGCACAACCCCATCGGCCGCACCTACTCGGACGCCGAACTCGCCCGCTACCACGACATCGCCAAAAAATACGACCTGCTCGTCTGCTCGGACGAAATCCACTGCGACCTCATCCTGAACGGCACCCGCCACCGCCCCTTCGCCAGCCTCGATGACGACGCGCGCGACCGCACCATCACCCTGATGGCGATGAGCAAAACCTACAACATCGCCGGTCTCTCCTGCGCCTTCGCCATCATCCCGAATGCCGCCCTGCGCCAGGAATACCGCCGCGTCAGTGCGGGCATGACCGGCGACGTCAACGTCCTCGGCATGACCGCAACCATCGCCGCCCTCGAACACGGCGAAAAATGGCGGCGGAAAATGATCGCCTACCTGCGCGACAACGCCCAACTCACCGAAGCGCGCATCAACGCCACCGGCAAACTGCACATGACCCCGCTCGAAGCCACCTACCTCGCCTGGATAGACGCGCGCGGCCTCGGCGTGGACAACCCGCAGCGCTACTTCGAAGAACACGGCGTCGGCATGAACAACGGCGCGGACTTCGGCGCGCCCGGCTTCGTCCGCCTGAACATCGGCTGCCCGCGCGACATGCTCGAAGAAGCGCTGGAACGCATCGAAAAAGCCGTGGCCGCCGCACCATAACGCTGCCACAAACCCAAATCTTGCCATCCGGCAAAACACTGTCGAAATCATGCGTTAGATTCCGGGAGTTGCACATTGATAACGCATGAAAAAAGGAACCCAACCCTATGATCAACATCTACGTCGGCAACCTCTCCTACCGGGCCACCGAACAAGAACTGCGCGACCTCTTCGCGCCTTATGGCAGCATCAGCAAAGTCAGCATCATCACCGAGCGCGACAGCGGCCGCAGCAAAGGCTTCGGCTTCGTCGAAATGCACGACAACAGCGAAGGTCTGCGTGCCATCGAAGCCTTGAACGGCAAAGAACTCGGCGGACGCCCGCTGAAAATCAACGAAGCGCGCCCGCGTGAAGAGCGCCCGCGCCGCGACCGTTTCGGCGGCAACAGTTGGTAACACCGCTGCTGCCCGCACAAAAGCCCGCGCAAGCGGGCTTTTTCCTGTGAAATCCCATGCACCTGCCGCTTCCCATCCTCTACCGCGACGAGCACCTGCTGGCCGTCAACAAACCGCCCGGCCTCCTCGTCCACCCCGGCCCGCTTGATTGCCACGCCACCACCAGCGCCGTCGCACAACTCCAACAACAAACCGGCTGCAAACCCTATCCCGTCCACCGCCTCGACCGCCCGACCGGCGGCGTCCTGCTCTTTGCGCTCGACCCCGACACCGCGCGCTGCATCGGCGGCCTTATCGCCGCCAACCACCTGCACAAAACCTACCACGCCGTCGTGCGCGGCTGGCTGGCGGATGCGGGCGGGATCGACTACCCGCTTGCCTACCTGCCGGACAAAATCGCCGACCGCAACCGCCGCCGCGACAAAGCACCACAAGAAGCCCTGACCCGCTACCGCTGCCTGCGCCGCAGCGAAATCCCGCTGGCAAGCGATGGCCGTCATCCCACCTCGCGCTACAGCCTGGCCGCGCTCAACCCGCTGCACGGCCGCAAACACCAACTGCGCCGCCACCTGAAACACATCCGCCACCCCATCCTCGGCGATACCGCCCACGGCGACAACCGCCAGAACCGCGTCCTCGGTGCCTGCCTCGGCGACCCGCGCTACACCACGGCAGCGACGGGCCCCGGCCTGCGCCTGATGCTGCACGCCGCCCGCCTGCAATTCCCCCACCCGTGGCGCGGCGAAATGCTCGACATCCGCGCCGCCCCCGATGCCCATTGGCAAACCATCATCCGCTACCTCGGTCTGGAAGGCACGGCGTCATAACCGCCTATCTTTATATACGGCAAAAAGAGGAACTGAAATTCAAAAGTAGCCGAAGACTGGAAGGGAAAACTGACACACAACCATGAAAAAGAAGGTGATGGCAAAATTTGTCGTGTATGGGGACCGACCGCAAAAATCGCGGCGATGGCACGGTGGCTGCTACTGACGATGTATGGCACGCGGTTACATACCGTTTCGTGGCACAATATTACCGACACATTACCGGTCGATGCAAAGGCATGAAAAGACCGGAGGAACAGCATCTTAACCGGGAGACCCGACATGGCCCACATCACCCTTACCCTGAACAATTCCGCAGGCGATACCCTTGCCACCTACCCGCTTGATACCGCAGGCGCGGCGCAGCACATTGAGGCCATGCGCGGTGCCTACTACCGGTTCACGGACGAAGCGAGCGGCATCGGGCCGGAGCAGCTTGTCACCGAGCGGCTGGGTGATGACCTTCACATCAGCTTCGCCGACGGCAGCGACCTCATCATCGACCACTACTTCAGCCGGGGAGAGGGCGCGCTGGTCGGGCAGCAGGCGAACGGCGGCCTGCACAACTACCCCATTGCCACCCTGAGCGAACACGAACTGGCGACGGAAGTCGCCGCCGCTCAGGCCTTTACCGCCGACACCCCCGACTACGCCGGACTCGCCGCCCTCGGCGGTCTCGCCCTGCTCGGCGGCGGCATTGCCCTCGCCAAGCACAACCACGACAGACACCACCGCAACGACAACAATGCCTCGCAGCCTGCGCCGCAACCACAGCCCGATCCAAACCCGCAACCCAATCCGAATCCGAACCCGACTCCGCAAACCAACCACGCAGGCACCATCAGCATCAGCGGCGAAGCCAAAGTAGGGCAAACCCTCACCGCTGCCATTACCGATGCTGACGGTATCCCGGCGACAGGCATCCGTTACCAGTGGTATGCCGACGGCCAGGCCATCGACGGTGCCACCGGCAGCAGCTACACCCTCACCGCTGCCGAAAAAGGCAAAACCATCGCTGTGCAGGCGCGCTACACCGACAACGCCAACCACAACGAAAGCCCGACCAGCGACGCCACCGCTGCCGTCAGTGAAGACACCACCCCGCCGCAGCCCAATCACGCAGGCACTGTGACCATCAGCGGCGAGGCGAAGGTCGGCAGCGAACTGACCGCCGCCATCAGCGACAGCGACGGCGTGCCGACCGGCGGCGTCACCTACCAATGGCTACGCGACGGCGTCGCCATCAGCGGACAAACGGGCAACACCTATCAGCTCACCCAAGACGACGCAGGCCACAAAATCACCGTGCGCGCGGTGTACAAAGACAACGCCGGACACGACGAAACCCCGCTCAGCGCGCCGCTGGATGTCGAAAACATCCCACCGCAACCGCAGCCCAATCACGAAGGCCAAATCACCATCAGCGGTGAAGCGAAGGTAGGCAGCGAACTGACTGCCGCCATCAGCGACAGCGACGGCGTGCCGACCAGCGGTGTGCAATATCAATGGCTGCGTGACGGCAATCCCATCAGCGGCGAGACCAACAGCAGCTACACCCTCACCCGTAACGATGCCGGGCACAAAATCACCGTGCGCGCCACCTACAAGGACAACGCCGGACACGATGAAACCCCGCTCAGCGCGCCGCTGGACATCGAAAACATCCCACCGCAACCGCAGCCCAATCACGAAGGCCAAATCACCATCAG
>ERZ772766.241-NODE-241-length-33215-cov-7.507961_pt1 | contig 33215 bp, 61 predicted proteins | sample MGYA00511379_ERZ772766 | MGnify/ENA primary metagenome ERZ772766 (study PRJEB29015, sample SAMEA2737895) | human oral metagenome | biome: human oral; feature: human-associated habitat; material: dental | place: China | collected 2116 ... | reverse complement strand
TTTCTACAGTTTTTAAATATTTTGCTAAAGTTTCAATTTGTGCGTAGTTCATAACTAGTCATCTACTTTCTAATCTTCAAAACGAAAGCCCTAAACCAAGTGATCTAGAGCTAACATGTGCGAACCGTAATAAACCATTCGTAGTAAAGGGCAGTACGTCTTACCAAGTACCACCTACTACGAATATTATATATTTCCTAAGTAAAGGAACGGTTTTATGCAATCAATTCAATTAGGCGAGGTGTAAATTCATCAGCTTTATGTTTTCGGTAGAGGAACACCTTTATGCCAAATATATTTATAGTATAGCACAAACTTTGATGTTTGTCAAGGGAAAACTATCATTTACTGTACTTTATGATAGTATTGGTCATCACAATCATCTTCATCAATGTAACCACCAAAATAACGAGCCAACTCGGTTAAAATACTCACCGCAACAGGGTCCATACCTAAGGATAAGGTTGTAATAGGTTGATTGAACTCTGGTAAATCACAGTCTAAATTCGCTTCAATTTCCTCTGGTTCTAAAATAAAGCGAGAATTATAGTGATAGAAAATGTTACGAGTAATACCGTTAACAGCAACATCAATAAAACCATATTCCTTGAAATCTTCACCGTTGCGGTATAAAATAGGACAAGAGACACCGTTTACAGTCGTAGTTTTTGGGTGAGTAGTAGGTTCATCCACCCCGACATTTACATTTAAAACGGAAAGGTCGCCTATAAATCTACTTACATACTCTAATGCACTTACAATTTCATGCACTGAAACATGACCTAAAAGAGCCGCTTTTGTATCATTTGCCATTTGTTTTTACCTCATGTAATTTGATAGGTTTATTGTAGCAAAAATAAAAAGAAAAGTCAAGAATAAATCTTGACTCTTTTTCTTATAAACCAACCATATAATCGCTATCTTCCATAGCTTCAACTTGACCGAGAAGATACCCATTCCCAACTTGTGAGAAGAAATCATGGTTAGAAGTTCCTGTCGAAATACCATTCATGATAATTGGATTGACATCTTCTGCACTCTCTGGGAACAAAGGGTCGAGACCTAAATTCATGAGTGCTTTATTGGCATTGTAGCGAAGGAAAGTCTTAACCTCATCAGTCCAACCAATTTCATCATATAACTCTTCGGTGTACTTCTCTTCGTTCTCATAGAGAGTGTAAAGTAAGTCATACATCCATTCTTTTAGCGCTTCTTGTTCTTTTTCTGGTAGTTCATTAAAGGCTAATTGGAACTTGTAACCGATGTACGTACCGTGAACACTATTTCCAGTCACAACTACAGAACCACTTTTACTGCGAGTTACCAAGTATCCTGACGGAACTTGGATACCGTAAATCTGCTCACCTTCAAGCTCAGTTCGTGCTACCGCAGCACCATAGCTTGTAGAACCTTCTGGTAGAATAGTTAAAGAATAATTAACAAGACCCTCTGCACTAAAAGGAGATCGGGCTTCAAACTCTCGAATACGAGTTTTATACCCCAATAAACTACACAAAGCTTGTACATAGTCTACACTCTCTTTGTTTATAGAACAGTACCTATAAGAGTTATCACTACATTTAGCACCTACCCAATCAAATAGTGTTTCTAAATATTGTAAGCACCATTTCGAGTCTACTTCATTCAAAGGACGTTTAGGTAAAGACTTCAATTTGTCCTCTTCGATACCAAATTGGTTAAACCTAGAAATACGCATTACAGTACCATTCCCTTCAGGATAAGAATATTCCTTGTAAGTTATATTCAAAGACTCCAACAAATCTTCCATCTTCGCAATAACCTCTGGTTTACTACTGCTCAATACTAAATGTTTACTTAAAGCACTCTCTACTACAGTTCCAAACTTAGATAGACAAATATAAAACTCTTCCCACTTAGATAAAGGCTCAACCTTAGAGTTTGGAGGTAAAACTTCAGTAGGATGCAACCAATAAGAGCTACTACCTAAAGTTAAATCTGCAGGTCGAGTAATCAATTTATCGCTAGTCAAAGCTTTACGTATAAGTCTGTGATTAGACGTACATTTCAAATCGACATAACCAAGTTTAGACTTAAACTGATAAATCTTAGGTGCGAAGTCCGTAGAAATCGTAGAAACAGGTGCAAAATTTGTTCTGCGTGTTTCTTTATCAAACTGCAAGACCAAGTCTTGTGGGCGAATATCGGCTACAGATACCCAACCTTTAGGTGTTAGCACCTCTTGGTCTTTTGCCATACATTCATCTCGAATAATGAGCTTAATAATCTCAGCTACATTAGGAAGTTTGTTGTTTCCTAAGTACCACAAAGGAGTAAAGAAACCTGAGTAGAAAAGGAAAGACTCTAGGAAGACACTTGCTACTTTCTTTTGAAGTGGAGTTCCATTATCATAAACCTCTTTGATAATTTCTGCTTTCTTCTGCAAATAAGGGTTGTTTGCAGTCCACTCAAAGATTTCTTCAATCTCAGTTTTGGTGTTCAATGTAGAGAAGATTGAGGAGTAGGATTTAGCGTGCACCTGTTCCATAAAAGACACGTTCGATAAAACTGCATCTTCATGAGGTGTTCGAACATCTGGGCGAATAGCGGATACCCCATCAGTTCCTTGCAAAGTATCTAGCAAGGTCAACCCACCAAAGACTTTCCCTACTAAATCTCTTTCCTTTTCAGACAACTTGCGCCAATCATCTAAATCATTAGACAAAGGAATACGTGTGTCTAACCAGAATTGCTCTGTCAACTTCTCCCAAGTCGCCTTATCGACTACGTCTTCTATGGCATTCCAATTTATCGCCTTGTAGTGTTCTGTTTCTTGTGTCAATGTTTTCTCACTTTCTAACTGTAATCTCATTCGTAAAATCATTCTGTAAAACTCGGAAATGAACCTCAGTTAGTGCACCACTTTGATAAAGATTATATAAATTAAAATGCACATAACGTAAGAAGTAAAGCTCATCTTTAGTTAAAAATAAGTCATTCAAGTAGTGAAATTCTAACCAATTTAAAGTCTTCTCAATCTCAGCACTTCTAAAACTCTCTAGTTTAGGAAGAGGTATTTCAAGTTCTTTATCAAATGCGTGTAAGAAAGAATTAGCTAAAGACTCACTCGTTATCGAAATAGACGAAACATCAAAAGAAACAAGAAGTCTTTTATTCATAACCTAAATCTCCATTCTAGTTTTCTAACTCAATTACAAAATCTGTTGAAGTTGAACCGAACCAACCATAGACAGTTCTCTTACCTCTAATATCACCAGTTTTACCTTGAGCGTCTGAACCATAGTAAATCGTAAACGGTTTGAAGTCTTGAAGCGTACCTGCACGATACTCTTTCTCTTTACTACGAACCTCAGTAGCTAGGGTTGTAAAGTCGGGACCTTTGAATTTTAAATCCTCATGTTTCACTAAAATAGTAAACGAATCAGTCCAACCTATAAGTGGACTCGCTATTTCATTTGTCAAAAGAGGGTAAGGAAAGTCTTCTGTTCTTTCATGGTAATCTACAAGAACATGTCTGTCCCAGTTCATCATGCGAAAACCTAAACCAAGTGTTGTAACCATTAGTAGAAAGGTTACGAAAGACCTAAGTTTCGATTTAGGTTCCAAGGGGTGTTTTCCCGCCGACATAAAACCTAAACACAAAGTGGTTAAAGCTAATAGACAAGAACCAAGTGCAAATAACCCTGCATGTTTAGCGAAAAACACATAAGGTAAAGCCAAGATAACACTCATTCCGTAAATACCCAAACTACCCCAAGTTATGCGATTTGGACTACTCTTAAATCGCAACCACAAAGATTGGAAATCTTTAGGTTTTTCTTCAATCAACACACTATCTGCTCTATCTTCACTACTAATCATCTTATTATCTGTCATTTTCTTACCCTTTCATCATCTCAAAAAACAAGATAGAAAACTCTAGCCGCTGCCACAACGTTTCCAATTCACCTTCACGTGTAAAGATAAACTGCTCTAGTTGGCGCTTGCGTTCCTCTGAGATACCCTTAGTGTTTTCTGCTAATTTCAACCACTTGTTTTCCAACTGATCCAAAATCGAAAGCTCTTTATCCGTTTTGGAACCTTGTCGGAATTGTTCAGTTGCTTTTAATTCCAACAAACGTTCTCGATAAAGTTCAGTCAAAAGTTGTGCTTCTTGAATTTGGTTCAAATAAGATAAGATTGTTCTATCTGAAACTAAAACCTTACTCTTTAAAGCTACTGGGTGGAATTGCTCTCTTGTGTGCAAGTAAGCAAAAACCTTATAAATGTTTTCTTCACGTTTTCCTGCAGACAAGGAACCCATTTCTCTTAGTTTATTTGCCATTAGTTAACTACCTCACTTCTATATTTAGCAGTTCGAATCATTACAACTAAGGAAAGTAAATAGTTTTCAACTAACTTCGCTTTCATAAAGTAAGCAGTTTCAGCTCTTCTTAGTAACCACAACTCAGCTCTCTCAGAATTAGTAAATTCAAAAGTTTTAAAAAAAGTTTGTATTTCCAAATAAAAATCTTTATCTGTATGCAATAGTGAAACCTCAGCTTCTGGTATAAAACGATAACCATCAAAAGTCAAATGATACCCAAATGCGGACAACACTACCTTAACTTCAAAATCAGCGAAATGTTTAAAGCAAGCACTTAAACAACCTATTTCTATTTTCTCTTGCTCTACATTTCGAGGTAAATTTGCGAACTGTTGATCCAATTCTTTGCGCCATTTTCGACCTAAAATACTTGGTCTTTTCTTATTTTGTTTTGACATAAACTAATATTCTTTCTAAGAAAATTTTTATAAGTTCATTTTATCAAAAAATAAAAAGAAAGTCAAGGGAGAACTGACTTTCTTGTTGAGTTAAATGCGAATCTGATAAGAAGTTGCAGCTTGGAAGAACTCAGCAAAACCGTAGTCAGACATACAGAAAGATACCGAATTGGGGAGCCAAGTATCTAAATTAAGGGGGATTACATAGCTTTCAGCAAATCTACAGAATTTACTGTAGAGTCGATTTACTTTGAGGATTTGTTCCAAGGTTTGGTTAGGGTCTACAACTAAGATATGATACGATTGTTTCAAATCACTAAGAATATGGGTATATTGGTTTAAGTTCAAATCTGGGTTATCCAAATCAAAAATGTAATCGGCTTTGTAGTAGTCCAACCTAGTTTTCAATTTCTTAAAGTCATAAATATTCGGTAGGATAAAGTTACTTAAATCTTGTAAATCCTTTTCTCTTGTGGAGTAGAACTTCATGATTGCTAAGTCCTCCCAGGATAAGACAAGAACAGTTAAGTTTGAATAGTTTAACTCTTTATCAAAGGAAACCTCAGAAATATCTGGAACTACGAAAATCTTTTCGACATCATTAGAGAGTTGAAAAGTTTGTAGTTGCTCAACCGTCAAAGGTAAAGAACCAATATAATCAATATCTCTAGTTTCTCTATATCCACCTGAAAGTAAAGATACCGCAGAGCCACCTGTGACAAAAATTTTAGCAAATTTATCTTGACGTTCTAGTTCTAAATTTAGTTGATTTAACTTCTCTAAAATCTTAGTGTAAGACAACGTTGGATAAGGTAAAAACATCTTCTTCTCCTAATTCTTGTGCAAAGGTACGAGTAGACCAAACCCTCTTTGGTAAATGAATAGAGCCACTTAAAACTAATTGACAATTTTCCTCAGACTCAAGCCAATTTAAAGCATCAAGCGTTTCTTTTTGCCTTGGTTTGTCCAACGAAAAGTACAAAACTTCGTGCCTTAGAATTAAGCGCATCTTATCAATCAAATCAAGTTTTTCCAATTTATTAAAACCTCCATTTCAACAAGTTTAGTTTATCATAAACAGAAAACAAGCGCAAGGCTTGTTTAACATATAAGACCCAAGATTATAATAAGTTTCGGATAAACCGATTCGAGAGGTCTAGGCTCTGAAAGTCACCTGTTTCAATAGAGACATTGAAATACTGAGCTAGTTTTTCTAATAAATCAAGTGAAGTTTCAGCAGTCAATACACAAATATAGGTTTTAGACAACCCTAAACCTCCACTCTCAGTTACATCTTCTCCCACGGTAGAGTAAGATAAGGTAAATTCTTCACCTAGATACCTAATGGTGTGCTTGTTTGAGGTTACATAGGTACGGAGACTGTTTTGTAAATTAGAAGAACCACAACCGTCAAAAAAGAAAGACTTAAGAGAACTGTTAACCACTTCAACCCCAAGACTCTTTAAAAGTTTAAGCAAATCAGACTCTTGTAAGAGCCCATCCATAGAAATAAGTGAACGATGAAACATAAAAATCTCCAAAAATAATCAAATCAAGTTTAAACGCTCTAATTTGCCCTATATCGCATTTTAAATATTTGAAGGGTAATTCTACCCATTTGATATTTGAGACGAAACTGGAGCAAATTAGGACGGTTTACGAGCGAGTTAAGACAAATCAGAAGGTGAGGATACCCAATGGGTGTACTTCTCTGAAGTTGCAGGAGTCTCAAAGTTAAAAGTGTGACCTTCTTTTAACTTTCTAACTTTGCGAATAGGAAACAAATCATAACCCTCTTTGTAACCTTCACAATCACAGTTGCAATCCCAATCACAATCACATTCATATTTTCGGTCTAGCTTGTACCAAAGTTCTTTAAACTTAGCTAAAGACATAAGAGAAAAGACCTTAGTAGCAAACCCTGTTGACTTGTCAGTAGAAGTTACTGTACAAAAATGCAACTCCCTTGGTGTATAAGCCAAAACAAAAGCATACAAAATATTTAAAGCGAAACTACCATCTTCACGTTTTATGTAATTAGGAGTACCACTATTCTCTGCAAAACCAACTAAACTTTCTAAATCTGCAACTGAAACCTCAGCAAACTCATGTGGATTTTGGATACCGAAGTCATAGAACTCAATAAGGAAAGTACCCACTTCATCTCTTGTTAAGTAAGAATAGTCCTCAAAATCTATAATCTCAGTTAAACCGCAGTTAGCAGAACTAGAACGTTGACGTTCTGCTTGAAATTCTTCAAGTGTACAAAAACCTTTGTGATAAGGTGACTTAAAGTCTGACTTTTTGCTACATTCTAAACCACCAATCGTATATGTTTTAAATGTGAAGTGGTGTGCATAGTGTTCCAAAAATGCAATTAAAGGATTCTTTCCATATCCTGCAATAAAGAAATCAATTTTATTTTGTTGAGCATAAAATAAAAGCTCTTGAATATCTGATTGTTTTACTTGTACTGTATTCATCACTTACACCCTCCATTATTCCACTCTACAAGACTGTTTACAACACACTTTAGAACGTTCAAATACTTTATCAAATCCAACTTAAATTTTAAAGTATGTTGAGTTACATAATTGAAATGATACCAACGAGTTAAACCCTTAGATAAAGATACCCTTGAATCGAATTGAATTAATCTATCTAACTGTTCATGATAATCAGACCATTCAATATCTAAACCGGGGAAAACAACAATAGAATTTACTAAAGTTTCGAGTCTTGTTAAAGTGGAAGTCATCCTAGACACATCATAGTAAGGATAATTTCTATCAAAGTTATCTATCGTTAACAACACATCCTCTATCGCCCAAGTCAGTTCTTTTGAATATCTCTTTACTGTATAGTCAATCATATTTCAACCTTCTTTTCTAATTTTCTTTATTATATCAAAAATATATTATTTTGTCAAATAAAAAGAGAGGATACCCCAAAGTATTCTCTCATGTAGTTTATCTTTTAGAAAAGCTTTCGTACAGTTCAAAAAGCAAGTGTGCTAACAACACATAATCATCATAAGATGAAACTCTACGCTTCGCATGAATCCGTTGAATTAAAGAAACTTGTGTCCCTGTTAGTTCAATGTTAGGCTCATTTAAGAACCTATATAGAACCGAGCGGTAGAACGTGTCTACATAGAACTCAACGAAAATGTCAAGCTCATCAACTGACTTTTTCATTAAGGATACCCAAATCTCTGCTTTTCTGAGTTCTACCCTGGATTTAGTGTCTAAATAAGTGTTGAAATAGTGCAAAATCTGAAAGATTTCACTGTCATAACGTTTTTCCATCTTTATTCTCCAATCAACCTTACAAAATTAGAACCCTTCAAGTTCAAGTCGTTGAAGTGTTTGTTTAGTTCCATGAAAGACATAGACTCAAAGTTTTCAAGTTCTTCTTTGCTTGCTAACCAATAATAGTTAGAGTGCCAAGCAAACTCCTTACTGTAAACAGAGATAAAATCAAGACAATTTAGTGACTCTGCAACTTCAACTACAAGCTTATCCAAATCAAAGTTCAAAAAGTCATATAATAAACTGAGTTTGTCCTCAATAAGTTCTTTATCCGTACCGTTTTCAAAGAAGACATATAAGTTCTTATGTGACCAGTAAGAGTCTTGAACGAGGATACCGCGAGGAATTTTAAGTTCTTTTAGCTTTTCTTCTACTTTTGTATACAAGACTTGTAAAACTTCCTCAGTGCACTTCTCTTCCAACTGTTTATCTTCTAAGAGTTTCTTGTATTCTTCTTCCGTTTCATAAGGAATATAGTTCCAAGGTGTTTTTACAAAATCTTTTAGAGAACGCAAAGTTGCATAGTAGTCAGTTAATTCAAAACGCTGACCTTTCTCAATATACTGGTTGTACAAAGGAGACCACTCTGCCCGTGAAGGTTTAAACTTATCTAAAATACAAAGGCGCTCACCAAAGATAACCGGTAATTTAACAACTTCAAGTACAGTTTCACTATTAGGACTCTCATACAAATTAACTTCTTTGTACCACACTCCAAACAAAAACTCCGGAAGCTCTTTAGTTGAAAGTGCATCATTTCATAAGAGTTCTTATTTTCAAAGACAAAATACCCTTTGGGATATTCTACATTGAAAGGAGTTAAACCTAACATTTTTAGATAGTTTAAGGTACTATCCATCATGTTTTTGTTTTCTTTTGTTACCTGTTTTAGTTTAAGGTACTATCCATCATGTTTTTGTTTTCTTTTGTTACCTGTTTTCGTTTAATTCGTTTGTTCATTTGAATTTACCTATTTTTCTACCACTTTTTCTCTACGTACTGAAACAGTACCACTAGAAAGGTTGTCAGATAATGAAACCGTGACTTTATGGATAAAACCTGTTCCCTTTTCTCGGAAAAAGTCTGCATAGTTTTCCATAGCAGCTATAGCATCATCTAAACTAAACCACCGAGCTTTAACTGTAAGACCCCCACGGTCATCCACAGTTACAACATTCTCATAATAAACAACTGGAGTCAACGGAAAATCAACTTGAGAACTGTTTTGACGAAGTTTTTCTATTTCTTGTTCTTTCATGTAAAATTCTGCTTCTTCTTTTGTTTCAAAGACTTTTGAACCTACTTTGTATTGTTTAATTTCTTCTAATTTCATTTTATTCTCCTTTAAATTACTGGATTCGCAGGGAGAGTTTCCAAAACGGAGATACCCTTGGTACTGAGTAGAAGAGTTAGTGCTTCTACCCCAACTTTTGGAATATAGGCTAGTTCTAAATACTCTTTGTTAAAGATATAAACTTTATCTTCTTTTTCTAAGTGCGCTTTTTGAATAGCATAGGCACTTACTTTTTCTAAACGTTCAAAGTTTAAGATTTGTACTGTGTAAGTAAAAACGCCCAAGTCTTTAAGTAATTCCTCTAGTGTTTGAGGTGTTTCAATTACCGCTGTGGGTGCTAAAGTAAATTCTATTGGTTTCATTTAATTTCCTCCGTTCAAGCGTTCTTCTGCGTTTGTTAGAATAGAGTCAATCGACTTCAACTCATCTAAATTTAAAGTTCGAACTAATTCAAACTTCACTTTAGATAAAATATCTTTCTTCAACTTTCTCTCTAACGCACTAACTTCTGCACCTTCTTTAGTTAAATGTAGTAAAAAGTCCTTACTAGTATCACAATCAACTAAACCGTCCACTAAATGATACCGCGACTCATTAGTCGTTACAAATTTAGTTCCAACTTTCTCAACTACTTCCTCAGTTATTTTACCTACAGTATCTTTCAAATAATGCACGGAAGCGCCAATCTGTTCACTATAAACAATTTGACCTACTTGAAAGTCTTGTTTACTATATTTTGCTTGTTTTTCTGACATAATTAAGCAATCCTCTTCTAATTTATTTTCTTTATTATATCAAAATTAGATTGTTTTGTCAAATAAAAAGTAGGTTTGACACCTACTTTCCTCACTTTAATCTAATGTTGGTACAAGCTCAACATAGAAATTACCTTCAAATTTATTTTCCAACTCCACTGTGTATTTAAAGTAAGTTTCGTCCTTGCGATTTAAAAATGACTCAGTTAAGTGTGAAAGCAATTCAACGTGGTCAACCTTATAAGCATAATGTAGAAAATGCTCCAAAGTCAAATCAAACAAAACTTTGGGAACTTGATTTTCTGAGGATACTACACCTAGTATATCATGAGACCACAAGTTTAAACGTAAATCAGTCAATTTCTCTAAGCTAATCACATAAAACATAACTTTCGCCTCCCTTAACAGTTAAAATCATAAGCCAAAAACTTCTTATTTCTCAAAGGAATATAAATTGTACCGTTGTAATAGTCATCCAAACCAGTTTGGTGGACAAAATAAGATACCGAAAGTTGTGTTTGGTCTACATATTCAACCTCAGTTTCAAACCGTTTAACAATACGATAGTTTCTGCAGTTGTCTACGGAACCACATTCGTATTGTCCGTACCAAGTACCTATCAAATGATTTACATATTCGTACAAAGTAGCACACTCGTTATAAATCTGCATATTAGTTTGGTCAGTCAAAGTGCTATATGGAGCTAAACCGTTTCCGAAACCCGCGGAATTAAAAGAATACCCATAATCAAATGTTCCGCCTAACTCATCTTGATTCAAGTGCAAGGTAGAATATCTTCGTACCAAGCTCTTAATCTCCTTAGGAAGAATGAGTCCTATCTTCTTTTTCTGTCTTTTGTTCATCTTTTAGCTTTACTACCCTCTCAATTCTTTCTTTGGCAATTTCAAAATATTGCTCAGTTAGTTCCATACCGATAAAATTACGATTAGTGTTTACACAAGCTACCCCAGTAGAACCACTACCCATGCAATTATCCAAAACTAAATCACCTTCGTTGGTGTAAGTCTTTATCAACCATTCTAACAATGCTACCGGTTTTTGAGTAGGATGGTAGTTTTCTTTTTGTTGATCTTTGGCGAAAATCTGAACACTGAGGGGATACCGCTCAGTTGAGTCGTAATCGACTTGACTTTCTCCGTAAGAGTTGTAATTGGAAGCTAAAACTTCTGATTTCCCTTGGTGTCTCTCTACAGACTTTTTCCTACTAGACTTACTCGACACCTTACGAGGATGCCCCTTTGTCATCTGAGGGTTATAAGTTGGTAACTTCTTGTAGAAAACCAAAATAGTCTCATGCGCCTTCATAGGCATTTTCTTAGCATTCAGAAAACCTGTAGGAGCAGTCTTTTGCCAAATAATCTCATATCTCAAATTTTCAAGGTTTGATACCCCTAGAACTTTATCAAAAGGTGTTTGTGCGAACAATAGAATTGCACCACGGTCTTTGATAATACGGTTATAGTGCTCCCACAATAACTCCAAATCAATTACACTGTCCCACTTGTTTTTGTGGTTCCATAAGGTAAATCACACAAAATTAAATCTACACTATTCTCAGCAACATCTTTCATTAACTCTAAGCAGTCACCTTGTTTTAACTTAATAGAACTCATAATTTATCCCATACCACCTAAATAAGCAACGGAATCTGGTGACAAATAGATTGAAAGGGGATTATCAGAACAATAACCATAACCACTCTCAAAATGCAAAGGTGAACTGTCATTATACCAGTATTGTCCACCTTTGTAACCCTCAAAACGTCTTCCAGAACTTAAATCATCAAGTGCATCTGCTAACGTTGAAATAGGCACATAATCACCCTCAACATCAAAATACAATGCAGGTTCAGCGTAGATACCTCTCCAAGAACCATAACCACTTAAAGGGCGAATCATCAAAGGTAAAGTTGTTAAATATTTACAGTAGTTTATATCCATTTTTAACTCCTTATTTCACCTAAATTTAATTTAATATATCATAAAAAAACCTTGAAAGTCAAAGGTTTACTAATGTTTAAAATACTTCTACAAAAACTTAAGTTGTGTGCTTCTAAAGTAATCATTTACTGTTAGTTTACCTTTCGTTAAAAACTGAACCAATGAACTTTTTTCAACAAGAGAAGAACTAACACCAAAAACCTGAACATACCACTCTTTAAAGAAAGAGAAATGTCTCTTCACCAAGTCCGTTGTCAAGGCTTGTTTAACTAAATTAAACTTAGAATAATTTAGTGCCAAACTTTCATAAGGTAAATTAAAACTAGGTTTATTATACAAAAATAAAACAACTAAATCATAAGACAACCCACTGAAATAAGCAATTTGGGAAGGTAAACTTAATTGAGAAACCTCCACGAGAGATGTAGTTGGTAAAACATCATCGTAGACCTTAGTATCTTTAACATATAGGTTTGACATAATATTTTTTGAGGTAAGTGACAAACTGTTTAACATAACGAATATCCTCACTTTCATAAAAATTCTTTAAATGTTTTAAATAAGTACCTTCTGCTGATAGTTTAGGTAAATACATAATACGACCTAAATCGAAAGCATTAAATAAATAATTTAAAAATAGATAAGAAGTCCTCTTATTACAATCATGGAAAAATTGCCGTTTCATTAAGTACAAATAAAACTGTAAGCACTCATCTATTTTTTGCTCCGTAGAATTATTAGAGCCGAGAAAATGAAGTAAATTTTCAAGATGATACCCAAATTCATTTAAAGCATCGTTTCTATTAACACAAGGTGGAACATAAGAAGAACCCGAAATTTTAACCTCATAAGTCTCTGACCTAAAGTAACCTTCTAAATATCTGTAGTTAGTTACTTCATCAGAGATGATTTCATGTAAATCTTCTAAAATAGTTTTGGTGAAAGTATGAGGTTGACAAACCCAATCCCAAGCTCGATTTAAGTTCACTACTTCTTTCATTTGTACAAACCCAAGTTTTTGCACAACTCCTTTATTTATAATAGTTTCAGTATCTAACTTAGAAAGCATATATCCTTCTAAAACAGTAGACCTACGAACTAATTCTAATCGATTATTTGAAACGTATTGTTGAAACGAACTCACCATATCAGTTAAACCTCTTTCTCTTCAAAATCCTTACCAAAGTAAATTTATTTTAACATATTTGGAGTAAATTAGCAAGAGAGAAAACACACGACTGATAAGTCACGTGTAATCAAATTTTAGAACAACACGATTTAAGTTAGAGCTGTAAACCTTCAGCTTTAAAGGTGAAACCTCACTTAGAAGTTGGTTAAACTCTGAAAGATAACGAAAAGCTAACTTCTCCATCCGTCTCCGTAAAGTTCCGTGTTGAGGAAAGAACTCAGAATAAATAACAGAAATTGGAAACCAAGCCTGATACCCTGAATATGTGGTTGTTAAGACTAAATTGTAGTTCTCATCTACTGCTAAATATAAAATTTGGTACTTGTGAAACCCTCTAACATAACGGAAACCTTTATTCAACTCTGGGTCAGATAGGTAAGCTGAAATCTCATAAGGAGTCTGAGAATAACTCAAAACTTCAGATAAAATATCTTTTCGCTTGGGGCGTTCCCATAATTTCATAATGAACGCTAAATCGCGTTCTTCTTTTGTTTTAAATAATTTAACCATATAAACCTACTTCCTCAAATCAATTATTTTATATATTATAACAAAATAATTCATTTTTGTCAAGATAAAGAGAGGTTTGTACCTCTCTTCTGAACTATATCTTTAACTCTCTGGATTTCCCGTGAAACGGTAATAAATCATTGGAACACCATAACTTTGAGTTTTAGAGCCCTCAACAAGATACCCTTGCTTAATCTATTTCGCTGCTTTTGTTTTTGCTAAAACTGGGGTTACCTTATACCAACTACTGCGATAATCTTGAGTAACCAACTGATAGCAGTTACCGTTAAACATAATTCTATCGTTTTCTGTAATCGTATAAGTTCTACGACCAATTTTTAACTCAAACGGTTCAAATTTCATAAATCCTACCTCTTTCTGTTACTTTAAACCAACGACTTTCTTCGCCATCTTATCCACAGTTTGGTTGATTTTAAGACCCCTATGTCCGCGCACCCAAATAAAATCAATCTCGTCAATGCCACTCTCTTTAGCAACCTCTAGCAAACTTGCATGATACCTACCTACAGGTTTCTTCAATGACGTTCCCCAACAAGCTTGTTCATTAACTTTTACAGACTTAGGAGCAGTCCAACGGAAGATACCCTCGTAATCGCAAACTACAGTTATCTTACTAAGTTGACGCTTAATTGCATCTTCAATCGCTAGTCCAAAACCACAGACTTCTCCTGCTACATTTCTTGAAGCAGCGAAATTTGGTTTATTATTTGCGACTGCTTGAGCATCCAATAAGATTCCGTTTTCAAAGCAAGCAAAAGCTCCACCATACGTTTGAGTTTGTGTATTGAAAGAACCGTCAATCGAATAGACGAAACCTTCGATACCCCAAAGGAGTGGGTCAGAGTCTTCTGCTATTTTGATAGTACCTTTTATTCCACTATCTGAGACATAAGGAACAATATCAGAGGTTTTCTTCGTGGATAATACTGGTTCTTCTCCCTTTAGATAAACTTCTGCTTGTTCTCTGGTTGGGAAGCTCTTGTATTCAACACCTTTAGCGCCTTTCACGACTCTTTCACAGTCTGACCAATTTTCAAAGATTTGATTGGTGTTGCGGACTGCGTAATATTTCTTTTTCTTTTGTGTCACTTACTCCCTCCTAGAAACCAACCAATGAACCCCAAGTATAGAAAATACAAATAAGCTATAAAGGTAGTCAAACACCACAACTTTAAGGTTTGAGACCTCAAATTGTAAAAGCGCAAAATCTATTACAATCAAAATAAGACATAATATACACAAAAACCAAAAAGCAAAACTTAAAAACGGTCGATGTTTAGTATACATTGAAAACTTACTAAGTCTAAGATACCGCTGACTTACTGCGATTAAACTATATAGCCAAATACAAGTCAGAAAACTAGATAAAATAAAATAAATCATAGTTAACACCCTTAATCTGAAACCTAATGTCCTCTAACGTATCTCCAAATTATACAGAAAGCTAAAATGGAAATGAGTGCATAGATATAACCAACCGTGTCAACCCAATCAGAAAATTGAGAAGAGATTACACCTAAACCAATAACTAATCCAACCCCTACTACCATTATGAAATTTGAAATTGTATTCAAATCGCTATCTTTAAGTTTAATTAAGTCTCTACAAGAAGGAACAAGAAGAGGAATATAAAAACATAGCACGTGGAAAATCCAAAGACTAGCAAAACCAATAAGTAAACCTAAGTTAAAAATGTTATTTAACTCCGAATTGAAATTCATACTTAATCCCTCTCTAAATCAACTCAATAGAGAGAACTACAAAATTTGGTTGCAGACCTTCAAAATCTCGAAGAATGTAAGTCACTTTAGCATATACAGAGCGCCCAGCGTAAGCACCATCTCTATATTCCATTAACTTTAAAATATCTCCAACTTGAAAGTTCCTATCATTATAACGAACTTCAAAGGATTTTTCTTTGGAAACTACTTTCTCAAAGTAATCAGGAGCAATTTTTAAACCATGTACCATAACTAAAATACCTACTTTCTAGTCTAAATAAAGAAATAAGCTGCTTTACCAAAAGTCTTTTTGAACTCTTTAAACCCATAAGTTTTGTAACTCCTAGACCACATTTCAGCAATATCGAGCAGAACTAACAAAATGGATACCCAAAGGTGGAAACTTGAAACCTCAGATACAGAATAAATTTCAGAGAAAACTACAAAGTAAAATACAGACAAAATCATTTTTAAAGTAAATCTGACCTTACTATAATATCGAAAGTACCCCTTAGTGTCTGTCCAAACCATCAATGCCCAACAAACAAAATAAAAGAAAGCGACAACAGTTATATGAACTGCTCTTGCTAATAAAAACCAAGACAACATAACTTAGTTACTCCAATCATAAGGCTCTGCAGTATCAAATTCTGCAATTAACTGGGGATACCCAATCTCTGTCGTTATAGCTCCATTTACCATACCAAATAGGTTTAAACGACCATCTTCTGAATCGTCAAAACCTGAAATCCTCAATTCCACAGAACTTGTTGGTGGAAATTGTGATAGATAAGCTATCAATTCTGAAACAGTCATTATACTTCACCCTCCTGTTTAATCAACAACTCCAAATACTTGTCAATAATCTCAATACACACGTTAAAAATACGCTCATTGTCTAAACGCATTGTCAATGTTTGAGCCGTTCTCAAAACACCTAATTGTTCTTCTGACAAATCTGAAAAGTTCTCTTTGTTTACTTCAGGTGCTAACTCTAAATACTCAGAAGCACTTAATTTAGGAGCGCACAAGGTAAGGTACTTATAAGAGTCTTTAGCTTTTCTCAACCAAATACGAGCTTTTTCTAAGTCTTGGATACCACCTTTATGTTTGTAGCGAATCACATATTCTGTAACTGTAGCAATAATGTGAGGAAAGCAAGAATACAAAGAAAAATCCCAAGACTCAATCTTGTTCTGAGTATAACGAGAGGGATTTACCAACTCTTCATTTTCCACATATTTCTTAGTCATATCGTCTAAACCACCTATTTAACTTTCTTTTAATTATAGCATAAAACCCCTTGAAAGTCAAGGAGTTTGCTGATTTAGTAGTAAAAATCACCATAACGTTCTTTGTAAGGATCAGACCAAGAAATAACTCTAGCTTTTGCAATCTGAGACTCAAAGTTCAACGAAAGCAACAAATCCCCAGAAGGATACGCAAAGTACATAGGGGAGTCTTTATCAACGACTACAACTTGACAACCATAACGCTCACTATAACCAAATTGGAGGACTTCTTGAGTGGAATATTGAATTTCTCCACCTTTTGTTTTATATTTAATCTCAATGTAGGAACCGACTATCATAACTATACCCTTTCATAGTGTTCAACCACAAAATCAAACTCATTTTGACTATCTCTTTCATAAACTACGCTAGAAACTAATGAAAACTTAGAGAAATCAAAGTCTTTAGGGAAATAAGTATCACCTTCTACTTCAGCTTGAACTTGTGTAATAACCAACTCATCTATATAAGGTTCAAATAGTTGATAGATTTGACTACCTCCTACAATATAGAGAGTTTTGTCTTGGTTTTCGTACCAATCCAAGACATCTTCTACACTAGTTACAACAGTTGCACCGTATACTTGGTAGTCCTATTGTGTAGTCAAAATCAAAATTTCTCTGTTAAGGAGAAGTCTTTTGTTCATACCCCCAAATGTGACTCGTCCCATTAAAATAGCTTGATTTAGTGTTGTCTCTTTAAAATGCTTAAGATCTTTTGGTAAGTGCCAAGGCAAGTGATTATCTTTACCGATGATACCGCTTTTGTCTTGCGCCCAAATTGCTACGAGTTTCTTGTTCATCTTTTCCTTTCCAAATAAAACCTTCTAAAACACCCTCTGTTCCAGTTTAAATTCAAACTTTATAAGTTATCGAGTTTAGATTTAAAATCGAAACTGGGGCAATCTGAGGGGTTTTAGAGGGGTGTTTTATACTTATTGTTTATTCACTAAGTGAAACTCAATCAAATCATTCAAAGATGTGAACAAAGTTTCCTCATAAATGTAAAACTCAGCAAGCGTTTCATGGTTTAATTGCTCATAAAGATAGTCTAGGAAACCTGTTGCAGCTACATCGTTGTCTGTATAAGCTTGAGAAATAGTAAATTTGTCGATACCGTAGATAAAGAGGTTACGCTCCGACATACGTTCATCTACTTTTATGCTTTCACGTCTTAGAAAGACTAGTTTCACTGCAAATTCTCTATCGGTGTAATTATCTGTGGGTAACATGTGTCCAATATTGTTTGAGAAGTAATAAACATGCGTGTCATCATTAACACCCCCGCTTTCAACCTTCAGTAAAGTTAAACCCTCATTCAAAATAGAATTGGCAACCAACTCTGTTACTGCTTGGGAAACTACAAAGTTATTTGCATTCGTTTTATTAGTTTCTATCATAATCTTCTACCTCAATGTTTTCTTGTATTTATTATAACAAAAGGAGTCTTATTTGTCAAGGAATAACAAAGTATAAAACCAAAAGAACCTCAATCAAAGTTGAAGTTCTCTATCAAGAAAAAAACCTATCTAAGTTCGCGCACCTCAAGCGCCAAATTCCGATTCCAATCGAAAATTCGCTGTGCTTGCCCTTCTGCGCTTGACTTCATCTTCCAAAAGCGAATAGAGTGCAAATCACGTGTAAACTCAATATCATAGCTTTTAGTTTTACGATTGAAAGCTACATAAGACACATATAAATCATTACTTGGATTATATAAAGCGAAATTGTGCATAGGGATACCCTCCGAATTTTTAATTAGCACCAAAACGAAAAACATGATTTTCGTAGGTTTGAAGTTCTAATCTATCGTTGTAGTTATCTTTCAAGATATAACCGTCAAATTTAATAGCTTTATCCAAAAACTCTTTCAACTCAGACTTTTTCTTTACATAAATCGTGTAACTAGGGTGAATAGCGAAACCTACTCCCATTTGCCCAGTAATTGCGAACTTACGACCGTCATCCAAAATCACAAACTGGACGAAATCATAACCATAAGCGGTTTCAAAACGGAATTGAATGTTGTTCATATATTTACCTACTTTCTTTAATTAATCCCAAGGCATTGTTTGACCAATAGCTCTCAACTCATCATAATGTGCAGAACCATTAACTTCTATATAACCATAAGTCAATAAGTCTCTTAGAACCCACTTCAAATCTGACTTCTTAGCTACTGCGATGTCAGTCAAAGCAGAAATTGGAGCGCCTATACCATAAGTGCTACCTGTAATCGCTAGTTTGCGACCATCTGGAAGAATGACTGCTTGGATATAATCATCTTTGTACTTTAATCGAATTCCACGTGTGGAAACTACTGTATTTTCCATAAAATTCACCTACTTTCTATATTTTAGTCTAACCAATTAGGAATGCTATGTTTGAAAACATTCAAATAATGTTTTAAATAAGATTCCGATGGAATATCTTTAATTAGTTGAATGATGAAATCAACGATAGCATCAGTATTCTCTAAAGCAAATGTACCTAAGACATCCTTATCATTATAAGCAATAGTCACATAGTCTAAATCATCTAATGACCAAAAACCAAACTCTAATTTAAACAGAAGAGACCGATTAGTATCCACTAAATCTAGGGAAATATAATGATTTTTAGTGTATTTATACCGAATAGAGGTACGATTAGTTAAAGGCACAAGTCCAACTGCAGTAGCTACTGAAGTTTTATATTTATTGCAAGAATACCAAAAGATAAACTGTTTTATCTCTTGAAATAACTCTTCTTTAACTTTACTTTTGAAAACCATATCAATCACCTCTAATCTTTAAGTCGTTCAGCAAAACTCATCAACTCAGCAAAACTCAACAACTCATCCCAATCATAAGCTACATTTTTAGCTGTGTAACCGTGGATACCTACGAATTGATTGTAAGTATAGTCTAAATCACTAGCTCGTTTTAAATCAACCTCTGCAATAGCCTGTATAGGAGTACCTAAATTAGTATTTCCCTGAATTAAAATACCATCACCATTAGGTAAAATTACAGGTTGAACATAATCATAACTACCATCTGTTTTTCTGTATTGAAGACGAACACCCCTTGAACCTTTAAACATAAAATTTACCTACCTCCTAATAAAACTTTAATACGCTTCTGTACCTTCAAGGTATAGTATATTCCTTATATCAGTCTCTAAACTAAACTTGTCAGTTACTACCCAAACCTCTCCACCTCTATCATTATAAGCACCTGTATATAGGTTTACCTCCATGTTAGGCGGAAACTCAGACAATAAAGCAATTAAAGTTTGAACATCCATTTTAGTCTTCCCAATAAATAAAACCTCTTAAATTCAAACGTAAAGCATGAAGAAAGGCAACTACACGATTTTGACTACGGATACCTTTGACTAGATCTGCAAGAGGTTCTGTAACATCACTCAATAAAACATCCACATGTTGACGTATTCTAAATTCAGTCTCATACTCTAAGTGAACCCAAGTATCTTGATTTTGTGTGAATACCACTATCTCATAAGGTTGAATAGAACCACCTGTGGAACTAAATAGGTCTATGTACAAACCATTGTTCTCAGAACTTGAAGTATACATTAAATTCAATCTATCTGAAGCTTTAACAAGCCGTCTCTCTACATCAGGCACCCCGTTATCAGCCATAGACTGACAAACTGTAACCAATTCATCTAAGAGAGCTTGTCTCTCTTTGTTCTTAAATAAAACTTCCATATTTAAACTCCTATCTAACAATAATCTTGAATTGCAATCAAACCCAACCAATAAGCTAAAACTTGGTCTTTCTTACGAACGTAAGGTAACAACTGCTTTGTGAACATAGTTGGGTTTGTTTGTAAATCAACCCAATCACAACGAAGACTAAAAGACTTACCAAACCAAATAGTACCGTTTTCTTTAAACGGTCGGCTTGCAATCTCTACAACCTGTCTACTCCCACCAAACTTGTCAACTTTGATATTGTGGTAGTCAACCCCAGTAGTGTCTTGTAAGGTAAAGGAAATAGTTCCTTCAGAGCAACCTACCCAAATGAGGTATTCACCCCCAGAGGGAGAGGGGATACCCGTAGGAAATTTACCCATAGGATAAGTAGACTGACCATCTAAATATTTCAAGAAGAAATTAAGTTTTTCTACTACCAACTCTTCGAGTTGGTCTCGTTTTAGACCTTTGTACTTACTCATAGCATATTTCCTCAACAATATCAAAACCAAGACCAGAGTTGCGAACACCTAAATTCAAGCACTCAACTTGTTTGATGGTAGCTACATTTTCAACCAAAGACACTAAAATATCATTCAAAACGTAATCAAGTAAGTTAGGTAGATAAAACTCATTGAAAACCTTATCTCGTTTTCCAGTTTTAGTATTACATGAAACACTTTCAAAGTATATTCTCTCTAGTTCACTATCGAAATAAATCAGTATCTCATGAACTAAATCTGTTTCCAAATTCGTCTCAACTGTGTTTTTCAAGAGTCTCAATCGAAATACAGAATCTTTAAGTAGAATTTGAGTTTTATAACGTGAAGAAACTTGGGATACCGAACTTGTAGGTTGAATTTCAGCACCACCTACAAGTAACTTAAACCCTTGATATAAATAGTACCAAAGTTCTGTTATCTGTTTGTTTGTCAATCTATTCATTTCACTTACACCTCAAATACATCTTTCTTAGTCTTATAACCCTTGTAATAACAAGTTAAACGTCTTCCATTATTTGTTATGTTTATAAAGCGATAAAAACTTAAGTCTAAAGTATCAACTTTAGCGAGGATACCGCTTAGTTTGTGTTCAATAATAGTTACAAAGTCTTGCTTACTTGCCTTAATGTTGACAATCAAATAACCCGCATAAATATCGTGGTATTGATTATCCGCAGAATGGTTAGACAAGCGAACTTGGTAGTAATCATAGTTCTTATAGGCACTGTCTAAATGACTAGAGATAGACCAGCCGTGCTGAGAAAGTTCATCAAAAGCTTGACTCAACTCATCCATAGCTTGTGCGTAGTCTCTACGTTGAGTGTCACTCCTATTAAAGCTACGCTTTCTGTAAGCATTGTATCTACTTTTTCCGTAAACCACAGTTCAACCTCCATTCCAAACACTTAACCTTCCAAAGCACTCAAGAAACAAGCTACTTGGAAATCCGTAGAAATCGATTCTACTAAAATTTCAAAACCACGTGTGAACTGAGGAGAACCTTTAGCACTATATTGGACAATATGCTCCAAAGTTTTAGCTGGTAACTCACTTTCTGGTCTATAAAGACTACCTGAGAAGAAAACATCTAAATCTGAAGATACCGAAATGTGTAACTCATGAACTCGTTTACCTGATTTCTTATTTTCCAACGACAGGTAAACTAAATCTTTTGCAAGTTCTACATAAATTAAGTATCTGTCAGAAACCTCAATCGTTTCTCCGCTAACTTCATCTGCTAAACCAATAACCTTATCAAAGGTTTTCTCCAACGCTTGTTGGAGTTGTTCTCTTTTATCTCTACTCATCTACTTGCTCACTTTCTAAAGCTATTTTAATCTGCTCTGCAACCCCTGATACCACCGGTACTGCTACACTATTTCCTGCTTGTTTATATAAGTGGCTATTTGCCATGTTTTCCGGGAATTTATAGGAACGAGGAAAACCTTGGGTGTTGAAACACTCTCTTGGAGTTAGTTTCCTAATCTCTCCAGTTTCTGTCAAAATTAGAGGAACATTATTTCCACCAGTTCCCATAGAAGCCAATAACGTAGGTACTACACCACTTTTGTTCTCTCTAATCGTATTTCCTCTGCGATATTCATAAATGCTACCTATGGACACAATATTGTCTCTCAATAAAGAATAATAATGTTTATCTTCTCTATAGTAATACTGCTCTTCTACTTGGGTTTTGAAGTCAATAACATCAAATACACTCTTTGTAAGTTCAACCTTATCTGGGAACTGAAAACACTCAGATACCGATTTATCTTTAAATCCTACAATGTATATACGCTCTCTACCTTGAGGAATATTACCATATTCAGCAGCATTCATCACTTGGTAAGTCACATAGTAACCCAAGTCCTCTAAAGTCTTTAAAATTACTCTTAAAGTGTTTCCCTTGTCATGGCGAACTAAGTTCTTTACATTCTCTAAGAAAATGGCGCGAGGTTGTTTCTTTTCGATGATACGAGCCAGTTCAAAGAATAATGTACCTCGACCTTTTTCATCGTGGAAACCTTGGCGATACCCTTCTATCGAAAATGCTTGGCAAGGAAAACCTCCTACGATAATATCTGTTGAGGGAACCTCACTTGCTGAGATTTCTCGAATATCTCTTTCGTCCAACTGAACATGAGGGAAGTTTAAAGCAAAGGTTTCTCTTGCTTTCTCATCAAACTCATTTGCGTAAATTGTTCGAAAATCTTGACTTTCGAACCCTAAGTCGATACCGCCAACTCCTGTAAAGAAAGAAGCGACTGTTAATTCTAAACTGCTCATAACACCTCTTAATTATCACTATAAGCCAACAAAATCTTCAAACCTTTGATGTAAGCATCTACAAAAGCTACAGTTGGTATATTCTCAATATATTGTCGAATGATAGAAGGTGAAAGATGTTCACATCTAACCCTATCAACCTCTATTTCCCCAAAAGAAATAACTTGAGGTGCGCTTAAGCTCTGAACACGCCAGCCATTCAACTGACTAAGGTTATAATCGTAAGCATCGAAAGAAATTGTATGTCTTTTCTTCTCAGTATATACCTCAATCTCAAGATAGTTCCAAGGAGTGTCCCTTACTTGAAACCAAGTTGTATCAGAAACTTTAAATTTACCGTACCGTTCAACTTCTGAAATATGCAGTTTGTGTAAATGGTAAAGTAATTCTACTAATAAATCTAATTTACTCTCTAAGTTCATCTTCAATCAACCCATCACTCTCTAATCTAAATCCATCTCAAACTTAAACCCATAAAACTTAGTCAACATAACCGAAACCAAAGCACCCAATTCCATTTCTAATTGGGATAACGGAATTGAAACTTTTTCTTCAACTGAAATTGGAAGTTCATTACATGAAAGATAGCCTCTCATAGTATTATAAAGCACTAACTCAAAACCTTGATTTTTACATTTGAAGAATTGAATAACCCTAACTGAAGTAACCTTCTTCTCTGTAAACTTCACTTCTACATAAAAGTTTTCTGTGCTTTTAACAACAACTTGACTCTTCCCTACAAAATTTACCTCAGTCACATTTAGAAAAGGTACTAAACGCAAAAGAAGTTCTTCTGTCAGAGTCCACTCTCCTCTTTGTATAGAATAAGCAATAAAAGAGTCTCTGTTGAAAATGTAAGGATTGTATGGAAAAGTAGTCCCATCTGATAACACTAATAAACCATCTTTTGAATCCATACAAAACCTCAATCTTTCCAAGTAAGAAACGTATTTGTTTGATCTACTAAGCACAGAGTAGTATATAGATTTACAAAACGCTCTTTAGAGGAAATAGAATCAATAATAAGGTCTAAATCTCCCCACGTGATACACTTATCTGACACGTTTACAAATACTGTAAATGTGTTTGAATTGTCTGGTTTACCTTTAAGGTAAGACCAACCCCTCATCACATAAGTATCAGAATCAGAAGCCAACTCAATGTAAAAATAATAAGCGTCCTGACCATTACAATATAAGCTAATGTAAAGTCGGTTTACATCTTGAATATAAGAGTAAGTATATTTCTGATTATTTAAAGGAAGTTTCTCATCTTTATGATGTTTAAGCTTAGGTAACTCTTCCAATAAACCGTTAATTACTGTTCCAAAGCGACGTAGCTCTTCAGAGGTTAAATTCATCAATCTACTCCCACCATTAACTCTTTCAAAGCATTTAAAAGCACACGCGCCATTTCATCAGAACTGATAAATTCAATCAAATCTTCAAATTTACTTAAGTTCTTAGTTTTAAATTCTTCAAAATCTAACTTAAATCGAACTTCTTGGTATTCGCCATCTTTAGTATAACCTTTACGAATACTTCTGCAGTAAACAAAACCATCTTCAAGGTCAAAGTTCAAAACATGCTCTCTACCTACATTGTAAGTATACAAAGCAAGTTCAATTTCAGAACCGTCTCTCAGAAACCGAAATTCATACATAAGAGAAGTGTCAAAAACTACCCCCTTTGTATAAGGTTCTTGACCCCACTCTTTACGAAGAAAGTTTACTAAATAATCACTTAAAAATTGTCTATTCTTTGTTAATGCCATTACATCATTCTCCTTCAAAACCTAACAAACGGAAACCCTCAGAAAAAGGATACCGAGTTGAGTTACTTACAACTTCAACTAAGTGAATTAGTTACTTTGTAAATTAAGAAAACTCATCAAATCAGTAAACCCGTCAAGGTAAGCAGAAGTTAACTCAGATTTAGGAATACCCTCAGCTACTAATTTTAGGACTGTGTTATCACTCAAAACAGAAACCATGAAACTAGCAGCTTTATCTAACTGTAACTTCCCTCTAAAACAAGGAGCGCTATGACCTGTGTAAGTTAAGTCATATAAATGACTAGTTGGTTTATCTAAACCCAACTCGATCGTATGTTGGGCTACGTTATTTGATTTCTTATACAAAGTCAAGGTAACGGTATAAGAATTGTGAGTTTTGCGAGGTACTACACTCAATCCAAAGTCTAAATCATACTTAGAGTTGCAAGTAATTGTAGTATGAATATCTTCTACAAAACCAATAGCAGCTAAACTCTCTAAATAAGCGTACAATTCCCTCAGCTTTAAAGCCAAATACACTTCGTTTTCCTTTGTGTGCAAAATGTTTTCTGTCATAAGATTCTCCTATCTAATCAATCTAAACCTTCAACCTTTAAATGTGGATATTCTGCTTTAATGTGAACCGAATTTACAAAATCAGTTAGTTTAGTCATCACATCAAAATAAGCAGAAAGTATTTCTTCCTTTTGGATACCCTCAACTACTAATCTTCTTAACTCTGTTAGTTCTAAAATAGAACGTGTAAACCCTGCAGATTGATCTGCTTTCAATTTCTCTCTAAAACAAGGTGTACTATAACCAATATAAATCTGAGCTTGACTGAAGACTTTAGGGTTATCTAAAGCTAATCTAAAAGAGTGTTGTGCAACCTTATTATCTTTCTTGTATAGAGTTAAACCTAAATCATAAGAAAGATAAGACCCACAATCAGTTGCAGTAAAAATCACACCCAACTCATATTTAGAATTACAGTTGATTTGTGTAGTGTAAGTTCCCACAAAGCCAAAGTTAGAAATTGAATCTAAAGATTCATAATAACGTTTAAGCGTTTTTGCTAAATACTCTTGCTTTTCTTCTGTTGTCCATGTTAGTTTGCGCATTAGTTGGATACCACCTTCCTTTAAGGGTTATATAACGGAATTTTATTTAAAGCTATCTTAAAAGCTTTAGCATGTGACTTAGGCATAGATTCTACAAGTTGGTTTAGTTCGTCTTCAAATATCTCAGATTTATAAACCTTCATATAAGAATTATCATGGTCATAAGACCCCTCACTAGTATAAGGCATAGTACCATAATCATAAAAATGTCCTACATGACATTCATTTACATGGTAAGCACCAAGACCTATCGTTAAAGACCGAATAGTTTGTTTACGTTTACTAGAAGATAAATAAACAAACAGAGAACAACTATCTTTCCTATAAGTAAGGTCATATCTAACATGAAACCCACCTGAAACATCAAATCCAATTAAACCCTATAGGTCAGTATAGGTACTGGGACTAAGTTCATAACCAACTTGTCTTAGCAGTGATACCAACTCCTTTTGGTCTTTTGTTAATGTACTCATAAATTTCACCTCACAATCACTAAAATTCTTCTCATACTCAATCAAACCAACCGCTCGCTCCAAACAAGCAACTAATGGTGTAAGTATATTATCTCTCTTACAACTTGTCAAAACCATTTGACGAATGTAAGCTTCAAACGGAACTTGGTTTGTGAAACCTACTTTCAAATTATCTAAAGCTTGACCTCTTTTATAAGGTAAGCTTGCAAAAGCACAACAACTAAAAGGACTCTCAACTGTACCCAAAACATGACTAACTTCAAAGCGATGTAAAGAAGCACCAGTTGAAGTTAATAAAGTGATACCGAAAGTTATTGCAGTTTCAGTTCTACTGAACTCTATAAGACCGTTGTAGTTTTCATTTTCTTTTAACTTGAATGGAATTTCAAATGGTTTTCTCTTTTGAAAACTTAGAGAAAGTTGGAAGTACAACCGTAGTAGTCTTTCAGCTATTCTAGCTAGTTTTTCTTCTTTTGATTGTCTTTTAGTCAAAATTACATACCTCTAAAACCGTTTTAACGTATGATGCAAAACCCATTGCTGAGTCTCAGTTAAAGCATAATCTAAATAGTACTCCAAATCATTATAAGGTAAATCATCAAACGTATCTAAAGTTGAAGAATCCCGAACCTTACCTTTAAACAAAATCTCACATAAAAGATTATAAACATAGAAATTTTGTTGATTATCAAACTCTCTACGAATAAACAACTTACGCACTACATAACCTGTTTCACGATTTAACAAGCTGAAAAACATATAAGCATAAGTTTCTGTAGTCAATTTCGAGAATCCAACAGACCAAAAAGGATTTATTGGAAACCACACATCTTCTTTTGTATCTTCTACAGAATCAAACTTCAAAGTCAATGCTTTTAAGTCATCTGCTAAAATCGCTTTAATTTCTTTCTTCACAATCAACTACCTCACATATTCTTTAAATCGGGGTACAACTCATAGAGATACCCCAAAAGTGCTTTCCCTAAGTAATCATATCTCATAAACTCCAACAAACCAACCAAATCTTCAAGTCTTCCATTCGGAGAAACTACAAATTGAATAGCTTCTGTAATCTCTCTGATTGAATTGAGATGGTGAGCTTCTACATAAACAATGTAAAGCTCAGTTGGGTCAGTTAATAAATCTAAGTAATTTGTTACAAGTAACTGAAAAACCATCTGTTTACTTCGGTTGTAAAATCGTAAATGGAGAGTAGGATTCAGTCTAACTGGGTCATTATAAATAGAACCAATTATCTTACCGTCACCAGTTAACTTCATTTTTGGTAAGTGCTTATTTAAAACTTTACTGCTTAGAAAGTCTTGAATAAGCGTGTCCAAACCCAATCTCAAATGGCAAAATTCTTTATCTGCTAACATTTTTAATCCTTTCTATATTCAAGTCCATAACAACTAAACAAATATTTCAATAACTCTGGTAAACCTTGATTTAAAATTTCACAAACCTCATCAACGCATGAGACATTTAACTTGTGATCTCTTTTAAGTAAATATAGTGTACCACAAATAGGTCTTTAATGCAAGAATTTATCATGAGAAATTTTTAAAAAGTTTACAATTCGTGATAAGCATTTTAAAGGCTCTAATTACCTCTGTACGCTCATTCAATTTTGTGTTAGATAAATTTATACCTCAAGGTTATAAAAACCCTATAGAGAACGAATAGAACCCCTTAAATGCAAAAAGAGAGTGTTTACCACTCTCTCAATTTAATCTCATAGACTAGATTGTACATCCGGTAATTTTTGAGGATACCCTATAATCTCCCCTACTCTTAGATTTGCAACTGCCTCATGACCTTCAACTAAAGCTTTACTTTTTTGGTATTGCTTAATCTTTTTTGCATTTGTATACCTTGTTCCAAAATACAACTCGATGTAATCTAACAAAGAAAGAAAAACCACTCGCAAACTTTGAGCATCTAACCCACTAGAAACAATAGCATTTGTGAAAATAGACATCGATTGTTGATATCCTACTGGAAGTACAACACCATCTTCTAAATCTGGTTGCACTAAATTAAACAACACATCCACTAAACGAACCTTAACTCCAGAAGCTAACTCAACTCTCTTCCACAACAATTTAGTTGGAACTAAACTATCAAATACATCTAACAGTTCATTTCGATTATACTGAAGTCGCTTCTGTTGAAGCTCCTCTGCACTCAAGCTCCCTTGTGCTAATAACTGAAAATCTCGTTTTAAAGTCAAAATGAATACCTATTCTGTACTTTCTATCTTATTTCTAAATTTAATCGTCTAAACTGTTCCAAACCTCTTTAAATAATGCTTCTAAACAAGGAACTGCAATCGAGTTTCCTGCTTGTTTATAAAGTTGCAAATCAGATAAACCAACCGCTTTTGCTTTTTGATAGTCTTTATACGAAAATCCCATGAATTTCCAACATTCGCCGGGAGTCAGATACCGCATAGAATAAAAACCACTCAAAGATTTCTGTTCTTCTGTCTGATTATCAGACAACATCAAAGCCAAATTGAACAAACCTTGAGGTTTATTTGCAGTTTTCTCAGACAACCACAATACATTTGGGTCTTTTGCTAACTCTTCTCTTGTAGACGACAGACCACGCTCATATTCTACAAATGGACGAGCTAGAGGGTCACTTGCATCTGACGGAAATAACTTAGACGGAACCTCACAACCTATACCTTCTACAACTGTTTTAGGGTACTTGTAGTCTGAAGCTAACATGCAGCTTACTTTTCCTGTTGGAAAAAGGCACTGAGTGCGCATGCCAATAGACTCTTTAATGGTTGAAGGGTCTATGTCCGCTAAACCTTGTTCTTTCAATTTATCTAACTTATAATCAATCGGAACATTAAAGCGACCTAAGTAATGCACGATACCCTTATCTCTTAGTTCATAAGTAAAACGGTCAATGTTGTACTGCTTGTGCCACTTCTTTGTATCTAATTCACTACCTAACAAGGGAGCCATAGTTGAACCATTATCAAATCCGTTTGGAAAACGATACGATTTATGTTTCCCTAAAATAGAGACTACGAAAATACGCTCTCTATTTTGAGGGAGTCCAAAATCTTTTGCATTAAGGACTCCGTAGTAATTCGTGTAACCTAAACCTCTCAAAAAGGAAAGCCAAGAGTGGAAACCGTCTCGAAACTTCGCACTATTTAGAGCTTTTACATTCTCTAATAACAAAGCCTTTGGTTTCTTACCCTCAATCAATCGCTGACACTCCCACAAAAGGGATGAGGACGTACCTGAACCCTTCTCAAACCCACGTTGTTTTCCTGCGGAACTCAAGTCCGTGCAAGGAAAAGAATATGTAAACAAGTCAAAGTCAGGTAAGTCCTCAGGCTGCAACTTTGAAATATCTCCAAAATTCTTAGTTTCTCCGTGAATAGCTTCGTAAGATTGATGGGCGAACTTGTCGATTTCCGATACCCCTACTACCTCATAATCAACACCTAAATTTCTCAGAGCCATGTGTTGAGAACCAACTCCTGCAAAGGCTTCGAACACTTTTAAATGTACCATACTGTTAGCTAATCTCCTTTGTGAACATACCGCGAACCCCATCAAATCGACTGCCGACATTGGGATACACTGCTACCAAGATTGTGTTTTCCTTCAATTCATCAATGGGAAAACCTTTATCTTGTAGTCTGTTGTATGTACCAAAGGACACTCGATCAACGACTGTAAAATCGAAACCTTCTTCGTCACCCTCCATAGGAGAGAAAATCAATGTGTATTTCATCAATATCTCCCCTTTAAATGTGAATCTGAAACTTAAGAGCTTCAACATTGAGTAAAGCCAAGTCCAACGGTGGAATGATATAATCAGCACCATATTCTAAAGGCTCTAACAGACGATACGGTTTTCTTCGGAGTTTTGGTTCGCGCATCTCCAAGAAAGCTCCATTTAAGTTCATAGCTCTATATCTATCCTTAAACTGCTGACCCTCTTCCTCAGTCAAACCATGTTTCATCAAAACTGAAACCATCTGCTCAACCTTTTCAGTTGGTTCTTCAATCTTCACAAACCAATCTTTTGCAATAAACAAAGGGGAAAGACCTTCCGTAGAGAAAGGAACTTCTGCTAGACTAGGTAGAGTGTATCTATCAACTTGGCGCTTGTACGGAAGTACAGGATACCGCTTACCTGTTGGTTTGTGTTCATAAAAAACCTCACAAGGCTCATATCGAAACTCTTTGAACTCACTATCCGAAGCTGCTTGTTCAAGAAGTTCAACCAAGCGTTTTGGTTTTCGGAAGAAACCTTTCATACAAGGAATCGTATCAGAACTATCTCCACGGATAATCTTAGTTGCTAACAAAGTGTTATAGTCTGCAAACCCACCTAACTTCTTAACAGAAGACTTACGCTCTAACATACGCTTATAAGTGCGAGGAGTAATTTGCTCGTAGTTGTTGAGTTCGGGATACCCTTGTTCTGCGTAGGTTTGTGTTGCTGGGTACATATAAACAGACACTTGGTCATCAACTAAAGGAACCATATCCAAATCTCCAGTCAATACACAGATTGGGTTATTTGGGTACTGAATTTTAGCAACTCTCACAGCTTCTGCAATCAAATCATCTGCTTCGTAATTGTCTTTCTTTAGGACACAGACTCCAATCTTCTTCAAAAGAGTTAAACAGAGTTCTGCAGAGTTCCACCAATCTGGTGCTAACTTCGGACGACCTGATTTATAAGTTCCACCTTTACCCTCACGTTTCAATAAATCTTTCATATACTCTTTGCGAGACCAAATCTTAGAGTCAGCACAAACCACCATAGGGTTATATCCTGCTCCTGAAAGTCTGTTCGCAAAGAACTTCAACATTGCAGACAATACCGTAGTATCTACTACAACTGTTTCTGTATAAACAGACCCCATAGAGTCTAATCTCTCAACTTCTACCTCCGCAGACAAAGTGACACCTTTGGCACGCATTCCTTGGAAATACTTATGGACTAAGTGGTTGAAATCCACCACCCATACGATTTTGGACATATCTAAGTTATTCATCTTATTTTTCTTTCTAACTAATCGTTTTCTAAACTACCGATTGTTTTCCGTTCAATAGTATACATTATATCATAAAAATCGAGAATTTTCAAGTCTGATACCGCTAAAAGAAAAGGAGCGTTAGCTCCTTATTTGGTTTAATCTTTCAAATCCAACAAATTAGTAGCAACCCCTACATAATAAGAAAACTCAGAAAGTAAACCAACCGTTTCAAACCCTTTAAACAAACCTTGAAGCATTGAATCCACTGCTTGTTCTGGGAAGTTATTTGCTAACCTCAAATAATCATCAAAGGTAGCATTAGAGTTGTTCAAGTCGAGCGTATCGCGAGCGATACCCCTAAAATAATTCTCTACGGAAATATAACAATGACCTTGTGCTTGGTGTTGCATGAGAATGCTTGCAAAGGCAAAGTCGCTGCCTTTTCTCCACAAGTGGAAAGTCAATTCATCTGGACGAATACAAAGGTTGAATTTATCGTTTACATCTCTCTTGAATGGTCGAGAGGGGTTGTAGTTCTCAACCCAATTAGAATAAACTTTCTCTGTTGCCATAATGACAATCGCCAGTTGTGTTCTGTTGTCTAGTGTTTGGAACATCTTTCTCTCCTTTATTTCACATAACCTAAACTTGTGTATGCAGACCAAAGACCAACTTTTGTAATCAAGGACTCAAATTCCTTGACGAAATCTAACATATCCTCTCCGGGAAGTAAACCTGATAGGTGATCAGCATCTTCATAGAACATACCATAATCTGTAAATCTACCTAAAGAACCTTTATCGTTAGTTAAATTATAACTATATTTGTCTCTTTCACCTACTGTTTTATACATATTGAAAGTGTAGAATTGACCTGACTCAGTTGAAACTTGATAACACAAACCACTAGCAGTTATATCCAAACTTCCGTTTGAAGTTTCTACGGAGTAAGATTTATCAACTAACACAGAGTGTAATAAAAGAGTTTTATAGAAATCAGAAATGCGGAGAAAAGTTGTTCTTAGCTCTTTTCTTGCATCTACTTTTGTGTCATGTTGTCGTTTTGCTAACTGTTTAGCAGTTGGAAGAAATTGCAAAGAAGTAGATACGAAATGGTTAAAGGTTTGAGACCATGTGTTATCTTCGCTAAAAATAAGCAATAAATTATTTACAAATGGAGCTAAATAATCAGACGGTAAATCTGATGCTAGTTTTTCAAAATCGCTGTGTGCAGAGAAGATACCGCTTGTAACTTCCTTAAACTGAGGATTGTTTCTTACATAAGGAGTAACTGCAAAAGCTAATTTGTTATCTTTGTTGAACGTGAAACTAAATGTGTACCATGTCAAATAATTTTGTCTGAGAACATTTACAAAGCAACCTTGATTGTCTATATTCACAATCATTGTATCCGTGTTAAATTCAGCGGTAGCTGGCCCGTTTAGTTCTCGTCTTAACTTTCCCCAAGTATCAACCAAAGCAGTTGCTACTAAGGCAAAGCGTTGTTCTTTTGTGTA
>ERZ772766.237-NODE-237-length-33400-cov-4.164762_pt1 | contig 33400 bp, 26 predicted proteins | sample MGYA00511379_ERZ772766 | MGnify/ENA primary metagenome ERZ772766 (study PRJEB29015, sample SAMEA2737895) | human oral metagenome | biome: human oral; feature: human-associated habitat; material: dental | place: China | collected 2116 ... | reverse complement strand
GGGTGAGCCCTTGTCAACCAACAACGCATATCACTCCCCTCTCCCCTTGGAGAGGGGTTGGGGGTGAGGCTTTTTCCCCTTGGAGAGGGGCCGGGGGTGAGGCTTTCTCCCCTTGGAGAGGGGTCGGGGGTGAGGCTTTTGTCAATTTATCAGCATAAATTTTAACATTATGAGTGCCATTTTCGTCACCAATCGTCAACCTCGCCGCAAAAAATCGATTCTCGCGAGAGTTTATCTTGGGGCAAAAATGAGCAAATCCACGAATGCAACAGAATGAATATTTATTGCAAAGAACAGCCGTTAGCACCAGACTTGGGGCTGTTTTTGGCAAAATCTAGTGCAATATGCCGCTAAATGCAGTGCGTTTTGGTGCAAAATACAATGCGTTTTGGTGCAAAATACAGTGCGTTTTGGTGCAAAACGCAAGGTAAAATGGTGCTAAATGCAGCGTAAAATGGTGCAAAACGTGAAACAAAAAGCATAAAAATACACTGTAACGGTATAAACAAAACCCATCCGACCGATGAAAAATACGGCCAAAATGAACAAAATGGCCGTTAAAAAGTGGAGTTTTAGGGGCTAAATATAGGTAATTGGAGCTTAAAAAATACGAGCCTGCAACCAAAATAGAAAGGCAAAAAGGTGCAAAATGCAGGTTCTTTTCTCAAAAGCGGACAAGACGAAAGACGTGAAAAACAAGAAATAGTAGCGATTTACCCACTTTACGGCCTATTTTTTCGCTAGAACGAAATGAAAACTAAAGCCGTATTGTAAAATAAAAGATAACAATTTAAGTTTTTGAGTTGATGGAATTGGGAGTTGATAAGTGCTTTGAGTTTGTGAGTTTGTGAGTTTTTTAGTTGATGAGTTGATGAGTTGATGAGCTTGTGAACTTATGAGCTTATGACCTTACAAACCTGTGAACTTATGAACTTGTCAACTCGTCAGCTTGTGACCTTATGACCTTGCAAACCTGTGAACCTATGAACCTATGAACTTGTCAATTCTTCAACTTTTCTACTCGGCAACCTGTCAACTCGTCAACTTGTCAACTTGTCAACTCGCGAACTTGTGAACTTGCCAATTCGTCAACTTGTCAACTTGTTAACTTGTCAACTTATGAATTTAAGCCATCACACGTGGCGTGTTAGGCAACACTACACAAAGAACATGCCGCAAGGGCTTTTGCAAAATGTTCGTTATCGCGCAACTCACATATATAATGAACAGACGAAACGCTCCGAAAAGCATTAAATGGGTGCCTTTAAGCACAAAAAAACAACCCAAATGTAAAAATATCGCCCCATTCACGCATTTTCTTTTCAAAAAGTTTGGCGTTTAAAAGATGTTTTCATAAATTTGCGAAACCTTGCATAGTGTCACCCAAAAGGCGGCAAAGCTAGACAAACTCTATTTAAAAGTATAGAAGACCACGCCCTCTGCACCAAGACTCGGATGAACGGCAACAGGTCAAATCCAATTGCTAGATGCAAACCCATGCGTGAAATACGGAGAAGAACACCCCGAAACGCTTGAATTAAGACTATTTCGCATGCCCATAAACATTTGTATGGGCGGTAGGAAGAACCTGATTTGAAACAAAATAGTAGTAATTTAAAACGTAAGTATTATGATCAAAAGGCTAATCTTATTCCTGACATGCCTATTCCTCACGGCAGGAATGGCACTGGCGCAAACGCGCGTGGGGGGAGTAGTCGTGGCTCTGCCAGACAACGAACCCGTGGTGGGAGCCTCGGTAAAAGTGGTGGGCACCACCAACGGCACCGTTACCGACATCGACGGAAAGTTCTCGCTCTCCGTTCCCGCTAATGCCCAACTAGAATTTTCGTACATCGGCATGAAAAGCAAGGTGCTTACAGCAAAAGCCAACATGCGCGTTGAACTGGAAAGCGTAGACAATACCATCGACGAGGTGATGGTGGTGGCGTTCGGTACGCAAAAGAAATCGGCCTTTACTGGTTCGGCTGCTGTGGTTTCTTCCAAAGACCTTGCAAAGCGCGTTTCAACAAACGTAAGCTCTACGCTTGCCGGAACAGTGGCCGGATTTCAGATGCGTGAGGCATCGGGAGAACCTGGCGCAGACAATGGAAAGATGAACATCCGTGGCATATCCTCGCTAGAAGCCAATACCGACCCATTAATCATTGTTGACGGTGCGCCTTATCCCGGATCGTTGAGCAACATTCCCCAACAAGACATTGAAAGCGTAACCGTGCTGAAAGATGCAGCAAGCGCCGCCCTTTATGGTGCGCGCGGTGCATCGGGTGTGATTCTGATTACCACCAAGCGCGGCAACACCAGCGAAGCCGTGGTTACGGTAGACATGAAGTGGGGTAGCAACAGCAGGGCCATTCAAGATTACGACGTGATTAAAGACCCAGGGCAATACTATGAAACATACTATGGCATGCTACGCAACAAGTACTTCTACACCGACGGGATGAGTGCAGATGCTGCCCATGAGAGAGCCAATAAGGAAATGCTTGCCCAATTGGGCTACAATGTATATACCGTGCCAACAGGCGAACAGCTTATTGGAACCGACGGCAAACTAAATCCCAAGGCCACGCTTGGCCGTTCGTACAAAACGGCCGACGGTGAAACATATTATATGACTCCAGACGACTGGACGAAAGAGGCTTACCGAAACTCGTTCAGGCAAGACTATAACGTGAGCGTAAGCGGCGGCAACACCCGTTCGTCGTTCTTCGCTAGCGCAGGATACCTGAAAGACAATGGCGTGATTCTTTACTCGGACTACGAACGTTACACCGCACGCTTAAAGGCAGACTATCAAGCAAAGAAGTGGTTAAAGCTGGGCGGAAATGTTGACTATGTGCATTCTAGCAAGAACCAAAATCCCAACATGGACGACCAGCTCAGCTCCTCTAACTTGTTGTATTTCACCTCCATGATTGCGCCTATTTATCCGCTCTACGTGCGTACGCTCGACGCAAACGGCAACCCCGTTATACGCACCGACAAGAATGGAAATCCGCATTACGACTATGGTGTGCCAGGAAACAACTTCGTAGGGAATGCACCGCGTGCCTTCTCTGCGCAGGGCAACCCACTTGGCGCAAACAGATACAACCAAAAGAACTTCTTGGTAAACCAATTTAATGGTACATTCAATGTTGATGTTATTTTCACCGACTGGTTGAAGTTCAATGCCACAAGCAACCTGAACTTTCAACACATAACCCGTTCAGACTACGACAACAGCCTGTATGGCTCGAAGGTGAACGTAAACGGCGAACTTACGAAGTTCCAATACTATTACCTGCGCACAAACAACGTACAAACCTTGGACTTCCACAAGGCCTTTGGCGACCATGATGTAAATGTGCTGGCCGGACACGAGTATTTCAACGAACAGCTGCGCTATCTCAACGCCACTGCAACAGGCGGTTTCTCGCCAAACATTTTAGAGTTAGACGCTTTCGCCACAAAATCGAACAGCCGTTCGTACGGCGAGCGTTACAATGTGGAAGGTTGGTTTAGCCGCGTGCTTTACAACTATAAGGAAAAGTATTACGGCTCGCTGTCTTATCGTAGAGACGCCTCGTCGCGCTTTAAGAAGGAAAACCGCTGGGGCAACTTCTGGTCTGTTGGCGGCGCATGGAATATCGAGAAAGAAAGTTTCTTTAACGTGCCGTGGGTTAACCACTTGAAGTTGAAGGTGTCGTTGGGCCAACAAGGCAACGATGCGCTGGGCAACAACTGGTATTTTGCAGACCAATACACGCTCTCTAAATCTTCGGCCACGTCAATGGCTCCGTCATTTAGATTACCTGGCAACCCCGAACTTACATGGGAAACCACTACCAACCTAAACGTTGGTTTGGAGTTTTCGCTGTTAAAGAACTTCTTGCAGGGTAGCGTGGATGTTTATAGCAAAAAGATTTCGGACATGCTTTTCTGGCTTTCGCTACCCGAACTGTCGGGAACGCGTGGATATTATGGCAATATTGGAGACATGCGTAACAGCGGTGTAGAGGTTACGCTTACCGTTACGCCCATACGTACGCGCGACATCACTTGGAGCATAACGGGCATGTTGGCCCACAATGCCACTAAGATTTTGAAATTGCCGCGGCAGAAAACACAAGACTATGGAGGCTATGTGGACAATGGCACCGGCCACGAATGCTGGTACGAGGTGGGGAAACCCCTATATAACATGTTGCTGCCAGAGTATGCAGGCGTAAACGAACACGGACAGGCCTTGTACTATGTAGACACCGATGTGGCCGTTAAAGACCGCGGTTCGTTCCCCAACAAGAAACGCAATGGCACAACCACGAACATCTCTGAGGCATCGTTCTACGAGCAAGGCTCGGTAATGCCAAAGGCATCGGGCGGATTTAGCACAACAGTAGAGGCTTATGGGTTTGATGCCACTGTTGCGTTCGACTATCAGTTGGGCGGAAAGGTGTACGATTCCAGATACGCAGCCTTGATGAACCCTGTTGAGTCTCAGGCTTCCGGTTCTAATTTCCATAAGGATGTGCTCAAATCGTGGACGCCAAACAACACCGCAAGCAACATCCCACGTTTCCAGTATGGCGAAAACTATTCAGCTAAAAGCTCCAACAGATGGCTTACCAACGCCACATATCTCAACTTCCAGTCGTTTACAGTGGGCTACACCTTGCCCAAAACGTTTACCAACAAGTATAAAATCTCTACACTGCGTGTATATGTAGCAGGAGAAAACCTCTGTTTCTGGTCGGCTCGTAAAGGATTCGACCCTCGCTACTCGTTCGACGGCAACAAGTCGGTGGGCTCTTACTCGCCAACGCGTAACATCACGGGTGGACTACAAGTGACATTCTGATTTATACCTAATTTTAAAGAACATTGTTTATGAAATATATAGCAGTAAAACTGATAGCCTTTTTTGGGGCATGCACAATGCTCTCAGGATGTATTGAAGAAGTGGATCCGCAGAGCAGATATATTACGGGCAAGCAGTTGGGCGAAGCACCAAACGCCTTCGAGAAGGCTGTGGATGCAACAACATCCACACTCGTGGGGCAATTCTATTATAGACCAACAGCTACTTTTGTGTATGATGCAGGCTACCCATGTTTCTTCTTGGAGCGCGACGCCATGGGGCAAGACATTGCCGTGGTGGGTAAGAACAACCATTACGATTCCTGGTATTCGGTGAGCGAGGTGCTTGGACCAGGTTATGCGATTTGCCAATTGCCTTGGACCTATTATTCGAAGTGGCTAAAGAATTGTAACATCGTTATTGGGATGGCGGGCGAGAACCCCGAACCAGCCCGACGTACAGGCGCAGGCATCGCTCGTGCCATGAGAGCCATGTTCTACATGGACATAGCACGCATGTATGCAGCAGAGCCTTACTCGCTAAACAAAAAGGCAGAAACAACGCCTTTGGTAACGGAGAAAACAACGAACGAGGACTTGTATAACAACCCACGCAAAAGCAATGAGGAAATGTGGGCGTTCATCTTGTCGGACTTGGATAAGGCAGAAGAACTGCTGAAAGGGTATGTGCGCCCTGACATACGGAAACCGGATGTGAGTGTGGTTTATGGACTGAAAGCACGCGCATACTTGGAAACACAAGATTGGGCGAACGCTGAGAAATATGCGAAATTGGCACAAGAAAAGTACACAATGATGGACGAGGCGGCATATACCAGCAAAGAACTCGGCTTTAATTCGCCTAATAAGGCGTGGATGTTTGGCGTAAAGTATAATGAGGAAGACCCAAATATCCGCTTGAACGACGCAGACTCGTCTTGGGGGTCGGTGATGCTGAACGAGAGTTTGTCGGGCTGCGGCTACGCATCGAACTACGGCGGACTGATGAATATCGACCGACATCTGTTTGAAACCATCCCCACTACCGACTGGCGCCGCAAGGTGTTCGTGGATTTTGCCTTAGACGACCTTTCGGAAGACGCTCAAAGAGAGGCTCTGCGCACTTATGCGTATAAAGAAGACGTGAAGTATTGCAAGCAAATTATGGCTAGTGCGGCTGCAGCGCAGCTTAATGTGGGCGGCATCCAACTGAAATTTAGAAACGCAGGGGGAGTAGCAGGCCGTGAAAATCAACACGTAGGTTTTGCCGTTTGGGCTCCACTGATGCGCGTAGAAGAGATGAAACTCATTGAGATCGAGGCTGTGGGCATGCAAGATGAGGGCAAAGGCATCGCACTGCTTACTGAATTTGCCAAGACACGCGACCCGAATTTCGTGTACGGCAAGCATAATGAGGCATACGGAAACACGGCTACCTCTGCTTTCCAAAATGAAGTTTGGTGGCAACGCCGAGTTGAATTGTGGGGAGAGGGCTTTGCAACCTTCGACATAAAGCGACTTAACAAGGGTATCATACGTAACTATCCTCGTACCAATCATACGGCGGGCTATCGCTGGAACACCACCGCTTATCCTAAGTGGATGAACCTCTGTATCATCGAAACGGAACTTAGATATAACAGAGCTTGCACGAATAACGATATCCCCATACACCCCCAAAAGGATTCGGAAGAACACCAGTTCTGACGACAACAGCGGGAAGGCGTATTTTCAAAGCACGCCTATTATATAATGTAATAAACTAAACGAAGTATTTACAATGAAACATAATATTATCAATTATGCATGGGCCTTGTTGGGCTTGGCTTTCATGGCTGCATGTGCTGACGAACAAGGTTCTGAACCAGGAAACGACAACACCGCCGTGGCTACGATATACCAACTTGACGCCAAAGATCCACTAAACCCCGATAACGACATGCTTTTGCGTGTGGCTACCAACAGCAAAACTGATGCTGTTTACTACGCAAGCATACCTAAGGCCGAGTTTGAAACAAAGATGCAGCAGGGAGGTGAAGAGGCTATTAAGGACTTTGTGATTGCAAGCGGAACGAAAGTGAAAGATTTGTCGGGCGGCGCGGTGGCTGATGTTGCCGTTGAAGGCATGACAGGAGAATATAAAGTGGCAGTAGTGGCCACGGGCGCAGGTGCCAAAACGCTTAAAGTGTTCGACTTCACTGGATTGTCATGGAGTGATATGGCTAAGGGAACTTATACTTTCGCGCTTGTGTCGTTCGGTGAGAACAAGGTAAAGGTTATAAAAGACGTTGTATTGCAGAAATGCGAGAACCGGGAAGGGCTTTACCGACTAAATAAGGTTTATAACGGTAAAAGCAACATTAAGTTCACCCTGTTGAATACTAAGCAAGACGATTATCAATTTGTTGCCGTTTCGACACAAGCCACCGCTCTGAACGGCGTTTATATTCGCGACCTTGCCACAAAAGAAAACGACCAGGCATTTGCCACAGACCCGGAGAAAGGTTGCAAGCTATACAAGGACAATAAAGTGACGCTGGTTTTAAATTACTTTACCGCAAAAAAAGACTATGGCGCTGTTGTTGAGACATTCGTTCCTAACCCATAGCACTGGCACATTGGCTTGTAGTGCTTGTTAGACTGCACAGCTTTCCGATTAAACATCAAGGCGGACTTAACGCTCCTTTTGTGAGAGAACGTTGAGTCCGCCTTTGTGTGTAAATTCAGTTCATCCGTTTTATGATTTCTCGGTGCTGTATAACCGTAAGTATAGCTTGTCAATTTACTTGGCGCGAAGGCCTAAGGACCAGTTTAGCCCACCCTTCTCTCTCCTCTTATTAGATGATGTTCTTGTGTATTCTAGCCAGTAAGAATTTGTATTTACGGCCGTGTGCAAATGAAAGGACGAGTAAAGGGACTTGTTTTGAAGACAGTTAGCGACTTTACGGCCGAATTGTGTTTGGTAACGACCCCAGTAATGGGACTTGTTTTGAAGGCAGTTGGCGGCAGAGGTACACATTAATTCTTTGCTCCACCCCATATTTTTTATTTCGTTGCTTTCTTTTTTCACGATTATTGCGTATCTTTGTCGCATAAAAAACCAAAGTATGTTGACGTTAAAAAGATACACGCTACTAAAAGATCTAGTATTACTAACTATCGCCATGTTCATCGGCAGCTTGGGATGGGCCATCTTCCTGCTTCCGAATCACATCACCACGGGTGGCATACCAGGCTTGGCATCCATTCTTTACTGGGGTTGGAACATTCCGGTACAAGTTACTTTCTTGGGCGTAAACGCCCTTTTGTTGCTCATTGCCTTAAAGGTGCTGGGCTGGCAGTTCTGTCTTAAAACGCTCTATGCGGCTGTGATGTTCACGCTTTTCAGCGCATTGGGGCAGCATTGGATGGAAGGCTCCACGCTTTTGCAAGGCCAACCCTTCATGGCCATCGTGCTGGGTGCGGCCAGTTTGGGCAGCACCGTGGGGCTGGGACTGGCCAGCAATGCCTCAACTGGCGGCACCGACGTGGTGGCGGCCATGATTAACAAGTATCACGACATTTCACTTGGCAAACTCATTTTGCTGGTAGACATTTCTATTGTCACGGCCAGCTACGTGGCCTTGCGCAATTGGGAGGAAGTGATTTACGGCTACGTATTCCTCTTTATCTTCTCCATCTGCGTAGATAAGGTGGTGAACATGATGCACCAGTCGGTGCAGTTCTTCATCATCTCCGACAAGTACGAGCAGATAGGACGTGCCATCAATGTAAATGCGCAACGCGGTTGCACCACCATCAGCGGTCATGGATTTTATTCGGGGCGCGAGGTGAAGATGCTCTTTGTCTTGGCTCGCCAAACGGAGTCGGGCAAGATATTTTCCATCATCAACGAGATAGACCCCGCCGCCTTTGTTTCGCAGAGTTCGGTAATTGGCGTTTACGGTTTGGGTTTCGACAAGTTCAAGGCCAAACGTAAGAAGAACAAGATGATGAAAGAACAAGCCGAACGGCTGGGCGTTGACGTGTCGCCCGACGAGAACCTTGCGGCAAATGCGTAAGACACTAAACATAAACACCTATATATTAATAGGACTTGTATATAATAGGGCTTGCCCATGAACGCAAATACAAACATGTGGCAAGGCTCTGCTAAACAACAATAAAGATATGGATCAGAAACAACCAGTTCCCTTTGAAATGGACTTGAAACCCGAAATTGCTTCGGGCGTGTACTCTAACTTTGTGCTTATCTCGCATTCGCCAAGCGATTTCATCCTCGATTTCGCCCGCATACTGCCTGGCATGCCAAAGCCCGAAGTGGCCAGTCGCATCATCATGGCACCCGAACATGCCAAGCGTTTGCTCATGGCCATGCAAGAAAACATCTTTAAGTACGAGCAAGAGTTCGGCAAAATTCAGTTGCCCAACGAAGGCTCTCGCACCATCGCCCCATTTAACGTGGGTGGGAATGGCGAGGCATAAGCAGTTAAAGGATTAAAAAGTCCGAGCTGTCCGACCAGTCGGACAGCTCGGACTTCTCGGACTTCTCGGACCTCTCGGACCAGTCTGACCAGTCTGACTAGTCCGACTAGCTTCCCACACTTGCAATTCATTATTACTTCCTTTTTAATCATATCAAATTCCTAAAAAAGAGTTATAACCAAGAAAAATGCAAAAAAAATCAATGAAATATAATGGCAGTTTAGAAATTTTCGTTTATCTTTGCATCGTAGAAGTTCGCCACGTTCTTTAACAAGTACATAACGCCGCCGCGGCAACCCTCCAATAAGGCAGGCACAAGCCAGCTAAGCGGCAACAACCTATTGCAGTTTGCGGTGTGGCACATCTTCTTTGGGTGGGCAAGTTCCCATCGAAGGCTTATTAACTAGTGCCAACAATATGACATAAACTTATAACAGAATTTATCAATAACTTAAACTTTTACATTATGGACATTATTGGAAATTACAAAAACGTACTAACTAACAAGTACGCAATGTTTAAAGGTCGTGCTAACCGCTCAGAGTTCTGGCTATTTGCACTGGTCAACGTCGCAATCAGCATCGTTTATCAAATTCTCGTTTCAGTATTGGCCAGCAGCACGGCTGCTACACTAATCGTCTCAATCATCTTTGGCGTAATTGCTCTGGCAATATTGGTTCCTGGCTTAGCATTAAGCGTTCGCCGCATGCACGATATTGGCAAAGGTGGTGGATGGATTTTCATTAACCTCGTGCCTTTCATTGGTGGTATTTGGTTCCTCGTTCTTTGTATTAAAGAAGGTGAACCCGCCGCTAATCGCTTTGGCGAGCCGCAACCCTAAGTGGAAATCAACGACGGAAAGACCTCTTCCTCTGTCCCCAAAGCTACAGCAATGGGCTAAGGGGAAGAGGTTTTGCGTTTTTAAGGCAGGTTCTAAAAAACACCTGCACTAGGTTTTTGGCTTTATCCCAAATCAGTCGTTAGACCGCTTATCACATGTTTTATGTTGTTTTCATTGCTACCAGTCCATATTTCGTTTGTTTGTCGGCACCTTGCCTGTCTTATTGTTTTGACGTTGTCCACTAAGCCTTCAAGAATAAGATAGGCAATATGCTCAACAATACACAAAATCTAAGCGGCTCTAACGACCGATTTGGCTTTATCTGTGTAGATTTCACTTATTTCTTGATGGAGCATAATGAGCCGAACTTCTCGTCAGCAAGTTAATCCATCAGCCCGTCAACCACATTTTGTATTCTTCTCAGTAGGGATTTTAACATTATGGATTTCCTTTTCACCCACCAATCGCCCACCCGGATGCAAAAAATCAAGTCCCACGAGTGTTTGTTTTGGCAGCAAAAAGAAAGCCTGCACCTAGGTGGCTTTACGTTGTAACCACACTGGGCGCAGGCAAAAATTCATGAAGGTAAAATTCGTTTGGGTGTGGCCAACGTCTGTGGCTAGCCACACCTAATAGGTAGTTAAGGCATAAAGGCCATGTCTTGCAGTATCTCACTGAGCGTGGGATGCGTATGAACGATTTCGCCAAGCTGGGTGAGCGTGGCGCCAAAATTCATTAGCACGGCCACCTCTTGTGCAATGAAAGCTGCATTTTCGCCGTAGAGATGACAACCCAAAATGCGGTCTTGCTCGTCGGTCATCAGCTTAATCATGCCTTCAGTGGCGTTTCCAGCGTTAGCCTTACCGTTAGAACGATAGTAGCCCTTACGACATTTGTAGGCCACACCCTGCTCCTTGCATTGGTCTTCGCTCAATCCCACACTTCCCACTTCGGGATGTGTGAAGATGGCGGCAGGCACAACGTTGAACAAAATGCGGTCTGTATGCCCCACAATATGGTTAACAGCCCTGAAACCTTGGAACGTTGCGGCATGCGCCAGCATCTGTTTGCCGTTCACATCGCCAATGGCATACACGCCTGGAACATTGGTTTGCATGTTGTCGTCGGTGGTTATGCCAGCCTTTGTGTAGCTGATGTCGGTGTTCTCCAAGCCCAGTGCGTCGACGTTTGCCGCACGCCCAGTGGCCATCAGCACCAGTTCGGCATCGGCGAAGGCCTCTTTGCCCTTCTTCTGATAGTGCACGCGCAGGGCGTTGTCCTCCGTTTGTTCAATCTTTGTTACGCCCGATTGCAGCGCAAACTGCACACCGCGTTGTTCCAACTGCTTGCGAAGTCGTTTGGCAATGTCGCTGTCAAGTGCGGGAAGGCACTCTTTCAGAAACTCAACCACCATTACTTCGCACCCAAAACTGCGGTAGATGCTGGCAAATTCCATACCGATAACCCCCGCACCGATGATGCAAAGACTGCGTGGAACGTGGTCGAGGCAGAGCAGTTCGGTAGAGGTAATCACGCCTTTGAGCTGCGCTCCCTCTACGGGTAGCACCTTTGCCGACGACCCCGAGGCGATGATGATGTTGTCGGCTGTGTATTCCTCGCCGTTTGCCACAAGCGTTTTGTTGCCCGTAAAGCGCGCTTCGCCCCTTACGAAAGTAACACCTGGCATCGACATTAGCTGCTCAACGCCTTGTCGAAGTTTCTCGGTAATTTCTTCCTTGCGGGCAACCACGGCCTGCATGTCGATGTTGAAAGCCGCATCTTTAATGGCAACGCCATATTGTGCAGCCTCCCTAACGGTGTCGGCCACCTCTGCATGCTTGCAAAGCGTCTTCGTTGGGATGCAACCACTGTTAAGGCAAGTGCCGCCAGGTTGGTCTTTCTCGAACACGGCCACCTGCAAGCCCTTGCGTGCCGCATACTCGGCAGTGCGATAACCGCCAGGTCCGCTGCCGACAATCAAGATATCAAACTTGTTCATCAATGCTTTGTTTATAGGTGGTTATGGGGTGTTTGGCTGCCAAAACATCGTCTACACGACCAACAGGCGTATTCAATGGCGCGTCTTTCAGTCGTTGCGGATTGTGTTCGGCTTCGTTTGCAATGTTCCTCATCACCTCTATAAAGCCGTCGATGGTGGCTTTGCTCTCGGCCTCGGTGGGCTCTATCATCATGGCTTCGTGGAAAAGCAAGGGGAAATAGATGGTGGGTGCATGATAACCATAGTCTAGCAAGGCCTTGGCCACATCCATTGTGCGTACGCCCGTGTCCTTATTTTTAAGGCCATCGAACACAAATTCGTGCTTGCACAGCCCCTCAATAGGCAGGTCGTACACGTCTTTGAGCGACTCTTTAATGTAGTTGGCGTTGAGTGTAGCCAGTTTTCCCACATTTTTAAGATTTTCTTTGCCCAGCGTTAGGATGTAGGTGTAGGCGCGCATCAGTACGGCGAAGTTGCCGAAGAAAGTGCCTAGGTTCATCGTTGGCGCATCGGGAGCGAAACCAAATGGCAGTTCCTCTATCTCGAAACGTTCGCCTTTGCGCACCACATGGGGCGAAGGCAGGAACTGTTCCAAGCCTTTGCGCACGCCAACAGGACCAGCACCAGGGCCACCACCGCCGTGAGGAGTGGAGAAAGTCTTGTGCAGGTTGATGTGCATCACGTCGAAACCCATGTCGCCAGGGCGGCATTCGCCCAGCAAGGGGTTGAGATTGGCACCATCGTAGTACATCAGTCCACCACAATCGTGTACCATTTTGGTAATGGCAGGTATGTCTTTCTCGAACAATCCCAAGGTGTTGGGGTTGGTCATCATCATCGCTGCCACGTCGTCGCCCAGCAATTGTTTCAGGTGTTCGGTGTCAACGGTGCCTTCGGGCGTGCTTTTCACCTCCACAACATCCAGTCCGCACACGGCGGCCGATGCGGGATTGGTGCCGTGAGCCGAGTCGGGAACAATCACCTTGGTGCGTTTCGTGTCGTTGTTTGCCTGATGGTAGGCACGAATAATCATCAAACCCGTAAGCTCGCCCTGCGCTCCGGCAAAGGGATTGAGGGTAAACTCGTGCAAACCCGATATTTCGGAGAGTGCCTTTTGCAGTCCGTGCAGTGCGGCCAACGCGCCTTGGCAGGTGTCGGCAGGCTGTGCTGGGTGCAGGTTGGCGAAGGCAGGCATGGCCGCAACCTCTTCGTTGATAACGGGATTGTACTTCATTGTGCAGCTGCCCAATGGATAAAAGCCGTTGTCTACGCCGAAGTTGTTGCCGCTGTGGTTGGTGTAATGCCTCACCACTGTTACCTCGTCGCATTCGGGAAGTTGCGCATCGCTGCCCCTTTTCAGTTCGTTGGCTATTGGATGTTTCCCGAAAGGGTTGTTTGGCAAGTGAAAGCCGCGGCATCCAGGCCGCGAAAGCTCGAATATCAAGTTGCCATATAATTTGTTGTTCATCTTGTTTCGGGGTTTATTGGGTTACTAAACTAACCAAAAGGTCAACTTCTTCCTTGGTTCTTTTCTCTGTAACGGCTAGCATCAGCATGTCGTCGGCCATCTTAATTCCGCCCAGAATGCCGTTGTCGAGCAAGCGTTGTTGCAGCTGGTCGAGGTCTCCGCCAACATACTTTACGCAAAATTCGTTGAAGAAAGGCTGGTTGAACGCAGGCTTAAACTTACCCGATTGGATGAGATTTTCGTAGAGATAGTGCGCCCCGTCCACCGACATTTGTGCGGCCTCTTTCAGTCCTTCTTTGCCCATTACACTGAGATAGATGGTTACCCACAAAGCCATAAGGCTCTGGTTAGAACAGATATTCGACGTGGCCTTTTCGCGGCGGATGTGTTGTTCGCGTGCTTGCAGCGTGAGCACAAAGGCTCGTTGTCCGCGATTGTCTTTTGTTTGACCCACGATACGCCCCGGCATCTTGCGCATTAGCTTTTCGGTGCAGCAGAGATAACCCACCGATGGACCGCCGAATTGCATGGGTATGCCCAGCGATTGGCCGTCGCCCACGGCGATGTCTGCCCCCAGTTCGCCCGGCGATTTCAGCAAGGCGAGGTCGGCTGCCACGCTGTTCATCACGAAAAGTGCCTTTTGTTGGTGGCAATCGTCGGCAAAGCCGTCGTAGTTTTCAATGATGCCGTACTTGTTGGGCTGCTGAACAATCATGCCAGCCACACCGCCTTGTTGCAATTTTTCTTGCATGGCGGTGCGCGATGTGGCGCCGTCTTCGGCAGGAACCAACTCTATTTGCACACCTTGGAAGTGCGTATAGGTGCGTATTACGGCCAAAATCTTATCGTCTACGGTTTCGGAAACCAACACCTTATTGGCCTTCTTGCCCGATGCCACGGCCATGATAGCGGCCTCGGCAGTGGCTGTGCTGCCATCGTACATCGAGGCATTGGCGATGGGCAGGCCGGTAAGTTCGGCCATCATGCTTTGAAACTCGAAGATGTAGTGCAGCGTGCCTTGCGATATTTCGGCCTGATAGGGGGTGTAGCTGGTGAGAAACTCGGAGCGCGAAACTAGGTATGGCACGATAGACGGCGTGTAATGGTCGTACACACCGCCGCCGGCAAACACCGTTAGCTGCTTGTTTTGCTTGCCCAAGTTGCCAAAGAGGTTCCTTATTTCTATTTCGCTCTTAGCACTGGGCAGGTCGTAGTCGCGTCGGAAGCGTATTTCTTCGGGCACCTCTGCAAAGAGCGCGTCTAGCGAAGGCACACCAATTTTATCAAGCATCAGCTTGATGTCTTCTTCCGTATGCGGGAAAAACTTATATTGCATAGCGTTAGTGGGTTATTGGGGGCTTACTTATTGCAGAACGCCTCGTAGGCTTTGGCGTCCATCAGGTTGTCCAATTCGGTTGCGTCGGCCATTTTCACCTTCATAATCCAGTTAGCAAATGCGTCCTTATTAATCAGTTCGGGTTCGTCTTCCAGTGCCTCGTTGGTTTCTACCACCACGCCGCTAACGGGCGAAGTGAGGTCGCTGGCAGCCTTAACGCTTTCTACTGCGCCGAAGTCTTCGCCTGCTTCAATCTCGTCGTCCACTTCGGGTAGGTCTACATAAACCACGTTGCCCAATGCGTTTTGCGCAAAGTCGGTGATGCCGATGTATGCAAACTCTCCTTCTACACGAACATATTCGTGCGACTCGCTATAATAGAGTCCTTCAATAAATTTAGCCATAGTGTTGTATTTTAAGTTTTTTAGTTACTGAGTTTTTGGTTAAGGGTTATGGAATTAAAGGAGTTAAGGAGTTAAGGAGTTAAGGAGTTAAGCCAAATGCCTGATTGCAGAGTGGACGATAATCCTTGTCAATTCGTTAACTTGGAAACTTGTCGACTGGTACACTCGTCAACTGGTAAACTTGTCAACTTGTCCACTTGTCCTCTGGCAAACTCGTCAACTAACAAAACATACCACTCCCCTCTCCCCTTGGAGAGGGGTTGGGGGTGAGGCCTTATCAACTTGTTAACCCATCACCTAGTTGCTTTATTTCTTATAATGCTTATCGTAAAAGCGTTTCTTAACCACTGTTCCGGGGAACGTTTTCTTGCGAATTTGTATTTCGAGTTCGTTGCCCAGCTTGGCGTATTGGCTGTCTACGAGTGCCATGCACACGCTCTTGTCTACCGATATGCAGTGGTAGCCAGTGGTTACTTCGCCCACTTTCACGCCGTCTTTCACCACGTCGTAGCCGTGCCTAGGTATGGCTTTGTCTTTCAGCTCAATGCCCACCACCTTCTTTTCCACGCCGTCGGCCTTTTGTTTTGCCACAGCCTCTTTGCCGATAAACTCTTCTTTGTCTAGCTTGCAGAACATGCTGAACCCTGCCATAACGGGCGAAATCTCGTTGCTTAGTTCGTCACCGTAGAGTGGAAGTCCCACTTCAAAACGCAACGTGTCGCGACATCCCAAACCACAAGGCACGCATCGCTTGCTTGCCATCAGCTTATCCCACTGTTCAACGATAAATTCGTGAGGGCCATAAATTTCAAAACCATCCTCCCCCGTGTAGCCCGTGCGGCTCACAATGACGTTTGCGCCATTGGTTGCGATGGTCTTGGCGGTGTAAAATTCCAGTTCCTTGCAGGCCAGGCCCAGCACTTCTTCCATCACTTGCTCGGCCTCGGGACCCTGAACGGCCAATTGTCCGTAGTAATCCGAGCAATGGTCGATGGCCACATCATAGCCAGCGGCGTTCTGTCGCATCCAATCTACGTCCTTATCTATGTTTGCGGCGTTAATAACGAGGAAGAATTCGTTTTCGCCAAGCTTATAAACCAGCAGGTCGTCTACCGTTCCGCCGTCGGGATAAAGCATCATTCCGTAGAACACTTTGCCAACGGGCGCACCGGCGATGTCGTTGGTAAAGATGTGGTTGACGTATTTTTCGGCCTCGTTTCCTGTGATATACACTTCACCCATGTGCGAAACGTCGAACACGCCGCAATGGTTACGCACGGCGTTATGTTCGTCGGTGATAGACGAATACTGAATGGGCATGTCGTAGCCCGCAAAAGGTTGCATCAGTGCACCTAGTGCAACGTGCCTGTCGTGCAGGCAAGTTTTTTTATCTTCCATGTTGTTTAGGGCTTTTATATGATAAGTTTGATAAAGTCTTCCTTACTTAGGTTCATGATAATATCGTCTACCCGTTGGGGCAAGGCTTGCCTAATGGCCTCTTCGGTGTAGGGTACGTTCTTCAGCGTTGCGAGCAAACGATTGTCGATGTCGCCCGTCAAGAAGAAGTCGCCCATGATGTTCACCTGCTTAACGATATTTTTTTTCATCTCGATGCGCACCTCAAACTCGCCCACGTTCTCAATCCGCTGTTTCCTAATAGAGGTGTATCGCGGGTTGTTTCCGTAAATAAATTCGGGCGTTAGGTACTCTTTCTCTATCTCCTCGATGGCCAATACGTCGTCGGGCGTTAGCACGTGCTTGTCGTTGCATAGCTCTTGCCTGACGAAAGCCTTAAAGTGGGGCAGCGAAATGTTGGTATGGTCTTTCAGCAAGGCTATGTGTTGCCTTACGCTTTGCACGCCCTTGCTCACCAGTTTGGCGTCGGTGGGGGTTATGCTGCCCACCATGTGCTGCATGTTGGTGTCGTAGAGCATGGTGCCATGCACGATACTGCGCCCCGGAACGTGGTAAAAGGCCGTGCCCGACACCTTCTTGCCATGTATCAAAATGTCGTTTCGGCCACTTGCCTCGGCCTCCACGCCCAGCTTTTGCAGCGTTCGCGTAACCATGTTGAGGTAATGATTGAAGGTAAGGCTCACGTTTTCGTCTTTCGTAATGTACGAAAACATCACGTTGCTCATGTCGGCATACACGCATCCGCCTCCGCTTTTGCGGCGGAAAGCCTTAATGTTGTGTTCCCGACAATAGTCAAGGTTCACCTCGTTTTCTATGAGTTGGTTTCTGCCAAACAGCACAGTAGGTTCCACCTGCCACATGAAAAAGCATTCGTCGAGGTCGAGATTTCGAGCCACAAATTCTTCCATAGCCAGGTAAAACGTTATTTGTCGTATTTGGTTGAAAGGCAATTCAATGTATATCATCTTCGGTAATGCTGCAATTTAGGTACGTTAGGTTTGTGTTAAGGTGGCTTTTCGCCATGTGGTTAGGAACGTTTTCGTTAAGCCAAATGAACAATGTCGAGCTTGCTCGAACATTGTCATGGCGAGAAAACGCACTTTTCGAGGAACGAAAAGAACGTTTTCGTTAAGCCAAATGAACAATGTTGAGCTTGCTCGAACATTTGTCATGGCGAGAAAACGCACTTTTCGAGGAACGAAAAGAACATGTTTGGGGCATGGCTAACGCATTTGGCGATGTGGTAGATTGCATGTGCGGTTCGCCCCTCTTGATGTTCGATGGCAAAAGTACAACAAAATTGACAGAACAACGAAACTTTTCGTGGGCTATTCTGTACCCAACCCCTAAGATTTAACATTTTATTAGTGTTTGTTCAATCGGCTGGGGCAGCGCATAACACCGCCCTGTTTTTACTACTTGACACGCTTAGGCCTCCCTTTGCTTACAACTTGCCACTTACCCATACGAGTTGCACGCCCCTGCGTAGCCGTTTTTATGGAAACGTTAGATCGAATGCAGCAGCTACACAGCCACATTGGGAAAGGTGCTGCCGAAGGGGAAACGGCGTGGTATCTGCCATGCCTAGGACTACTTATAGTGGGCAAAAACGCCTTCGTAATTTGTCTAACAACAAGCCTTTTCCAGCGATTAGCCTGCATTATGTCGGCCGCAAGGGGCTACAATGTGGCTTGTAGGGCGAGTACAAGAGCCTTGTAGTGCGAGTACAAGCACCTTGTAGCGTGAGTACAAGAGCCTTGTAGCGTGAGTACAAAGGCCTTGTAGCGCGGTACAATGCAGTTTGCTGCAAGCCAATCGCGCTGTTTATAGGGCATTACAACTCCTTATGTTTGCCCCACAACACCTTGATTGGGACCACAGAAAGCGACATGGGGCGGTTAGGGCACATGCGAAAGACCTACCTACACTAAACCAATCAACCCCCGATTTTCACAAATCGGGGGTTGATCCTTCCAAATACAGAAGTCAGAATAGATGAAATGAATTGTTTACTTAACAGTTATTGATATGATACCCAAATTATTCTTTCCGTCTTTTACCTCAACATCTGTCTTGCCACTTTTTAGTGCTTTAACAGGTATTTCATAGCGGTTTACCGTCACTTCAACCGTTTTCGGGTCTTTGGCAACTGCGGTATATTTCCCATCTCCGTCTTGCACCTTCACCACTTCGGTCTTTCCCACTTCCATTGTGAGCGAAGTTTTGTCTAGCTTTAACGTCCCAACGGGCTTGTTCACAACAACACTAATCACGCCCCTATCGCCTTTCTTGTCGGTAACGGCCAGTGTAGCCGTGCCTGCCATCTTACCTTTGATGGTTATTACGCGGTCTTTCACGGTTACATCGGCAATTTGCTTATCCTTTTCTCCCGATAGCATCGCCTTAAAGGGCGCTGTCCCGTTTTTCACTTTCAGCTCTGTTTCCATGCCTTCTGTTACTTCAACCTTCGTTTTGTCGAAAGTAAGCTTGTTCAACATGGGCTTGTTCGAGTCGTTGTCTTTGTCGCAAGCGGTAAATAACAGCATTGTTGCACAGAGGGCACTTGTGGCCATAGTTGTCAGTAAAGATTTTGTGTACATTGTCCTTATTTTTAAAGTTACTTTTATTGTTGATTACACCCCTATAAACGTAGGATTAAAGAATACTTGCACGAAGTAAAGGTTAAAGGGAGTTAAAGGAACATTGCCCCACTCACCAGCCAAAGGGTGAGAGCAGCGAAATGGCATGCAGCTACAAAGCAAATGCGGCTGAAACTAAGCACATTACTTCTCTCGCGCCCTTTGAAGCGGGAGCGGGGCAAGGTTGTTTCTTGAATAAAGGTTCTGGGGTGAGAGTTGTTGTGAAACCTCACCCCAGCCTATTACCCTCTAATCATGGTAAGCAACATCTTGAAACGCTTGTGGGCGAACAAGGCGTGGGGATGGTTAGCGGGCATGATAATCATTTCGCCTGCCTTAACAACGTGCGGCACACCATCGATTTTTATCTCTGCTTCGCCGTCCAACACCTGCACGGTTGCATCGAAAGGTGCGGAATGTTCGTTCAACCCTTGTCCTTCATCGAATGCAAAGAGCGTTAGGCTGCCGGCATTGGCATGCACAAATTCCTTACTTACTACGCCTCCTTCGGCATAATTAATCATTTCGTCGGCAACAATCACCTTGCCTTTTTCTATTTTCTTATCCATATCTGTATGAGTTTATATGTTGAAAAGTTTATGAGTTATTGAGTTTATGAGTTGGTGTTTTGCTAAGTTTCTAGTTTACTAGGAACGTTAGGTTTACTTGGTGTCCTAGATATACTAGGCCTACTAGATTAACTAGATAACCTAGACTTACTACTTACTACTTATCACTTACTACTTTACTCCTTACCACCCTATAAACAAAATCCGTACCAAGCGTTAAGCAGATAACATTTGTTACCAAATAGCATTGCCGTTACAAAAATAATGGTTAATTTTGTAACCGATGGAGAAGAAATTATTAAATGCGCTGACTCATTGCCCATTGTTCAATGGCATAAGCGAGCAAGGCCTCGAACAAATCGTGGCAAGTACCAAGCATAAGATTGTTACATTCGACAAGAAAGACATCTACATTCTTGCCGGAATGCCCTACCGCCATGTCGACATCATGGTGCAAGGCGAGATGGTTGCAAGGATGGTTAGCCTTTCGGGCAAGTCGGTAGAAGTGATTCGCCTTGTGGCAGGCAACCTCATTGCGCCCGCCCTCATCTTTTCGAAAGACAACCTGATGCCCGTAAGCGTAGAAACGGAAACAGAAACCACCGTGCTGCGTATGGAAAAAGCCGACTTCGTGGAACTAATCGACATCGACCCCATACTGCGACGCAACTTTATAACCATTTTGTCTAACATCGACGTGTTCCTTACCAAGAGATTGCGCGTGCTAAGCCTTTTCACCGTGCGCGAAAAGATAGGTTATTTCCTCAAAGAGGCTTCGGGCAAACAGGGTTCCAACATAGTGCAGCTCGACAAGTCGCGGCAAGAGATTGCAGAAAGTTTCGGCATACAAAAGTTTTCGCTGCTCAGAACCATGTCCGAACTGGCCGAAGCGGGGGCAATACGCGTGGAAGGCAAACGCATTACCATACTCGACCGCAACAAGCTGTAAGGCTTCTGCCCGCTTTCTTCACTGGCTTATCAGCCTACAACGGCCTATGTCCGAGCCTTGTTTGCAACACAGGCAATAACTACATGGCATTAAGGTGGCGGCTTTTAGCCCTGCACATTTGCAATATACGCCCCATTGCGGCAAGCATATAATAAGGAGAACGCGAGTTGGGTATCATCTCCCAGCTCGCGTTCTCCTTATATATTATAATGTGTGTGCGTGCCGCAAAGTGCGCATCCACAGGGTTGCGGCAATGCCGCTTAGGCGCAATAGCCCTTTATCCAGCGGCCACACCATTTGCATTTAGCAGTCAACCGCCAAGCTTTACTTGGCGTTATCTTTCTGCCTAATCTCTACGCGCCTAATCTTTCCGCTGATGGTTTTGGGCAGTTCGTCTACAAATTCCACAATACGCGGATACTTATAAGGTGCCGTTTCGTGCTTAACGTGTTCTTGCAGCTCCTTTTTCAACTCATCGCCCGCACGACTCTTCCACTTGGAGTGCAACACCACCGTGGCCTTAACCACCATGCCGCGGATTTCGTCGGGAACGCCCGTAATGGCACATTCAACTACGGCGGGGTGCGTCATCAGCGCACTTTCCACTTCAAACGGACCGATGCGATAGCCACTACTCTTTATCACATCATCGGCACGACCCACGAACCAATAGTAACCATCTTCGTCGCGCCATGCAATGTCGCCCGTGTAATACACGCCGTCGTGGTTGGCTTGCTTGGTTAATTCGGGGTCGCGATAGTATTCCTTGAACAGGCCCAATGGGCGTTTGTTGCCAATGCGAACCACAATCTGCCCCTTCTCTCCGTCTTCGCACGACGTGCCATCTGGGCGAATCAGGTCGATGTCGTATTGCGCATTGGGCTTACCCATCGAGCCCGGTTTGGGTTCCATCCAGGGCATCGTGCCCAACGTCATGCAAGTTTCGGTCTGCCCGAAGCCCTCCATCAGCTTAACCCCCGTGCGTTCGTAGAACTTGCGGTAAACGGCGGCATTCAAAGCCTCGCCTGCCGTGGTGCAATAGGTAAGCGAACTGAGGTCGTAATCGTTGAAATCCTCGTGTATGAGGAAACGGTAAACCGTGGGCGGAGCGCAAAACGAGGTGATGCGATACTTCTCTATCATGCGCAATATCTTGTCGGCCGCAAACTTCTCGTGGTCGAACACGAACACGGCTGCGCCTGCAATCCACTGTCCATACAGCTTTCCCCACACGGCTTTGCCCCAACCCGTGTCGGCAACAGTGAGGTGTATGCTCTCTGGACCCAGGTTATGCCAGAACACACCCGTGGGAATGTGGCCCAAGGGATAAAGAAAATCGTGGGCAACCATCTTGGGTTCGCCGCTCGTACCACTGGTGAAGTACATCAACATGGTGTCGTCGTTGTCGTTAACCTTACTGGGGCGCACAAAGGGAGCGGCCTTCTCTATGCCCGTTTGCCAGCAATGGAAACCCTCTGGCACGTCAGGCCCAATGCTGACGAGGGTCTGCACCGTGGGACTATCGGGCATTGCGCCCCTTATCTGCGTAAGAACATAATCTTCGCCCACACAAACAATGGCCTTAACACTGGCGCTATTGTTGCGATAAACAATGTCGTGCGTGGTGAGCATGTGGGTGGCAGGAATGGCCACAGCACCAATTTTGCATAAGGCCAGCATGGCAATCCACCACTCGTACTTACGTTTAAGGATGAGCATCACCATATCGCCACGGCCAATGCCCAGCTCTTGGAAGTAGGATGCCGCGCGGTCGCTCTCCTCTTTCAGCTCGGCAAAGCTGAAAATGCGTTCACCCCCTTCATCACTCGTCCATATCAGGGCGGTTTTTTCGGGTGCTTCGGTGGCCCAAGCATCCATCACATCGTAAGCAAAGTTAAAGTTATCCGGAATGATGAACTGTAAGTTCTTGTTGTAATCTTCTGTCGAAACGAAAGTTGTCTGCTTTAAAAATCTTTCTACCATGGGTGTTTTTCTCCTATATTATAACACATAAAAACTTCACAGGCTTACCCCCAAGGGCTTGCATGCGATGCGGTTTGGTGGCGTCGAAGTAAACGCTGTCGCCTTCTTTCAGCACCATTACCTTCTCGCCAAGGGTCAATTCCATCGTCCCTTCAACGATATAGTCGAACTCCTGGCCGTTGTGGCTGTTCTTGCGGTACGACTTACCCTCGGGAAGCGGGTCTACCTGTGCGAGGAAAGGCTCCATTTTGCGCCCGCGAAAGCCGCTGCCCAGACTTTGATACTTATAGTCGTTGCCGCGTTCCACGCTCAATCCGTTGCCCTTGCGCGTAAGATAATAGGCACTCATACGAGGTTCCTCGCCGAAAAGCAGCACGTCGAGGTCGATGCCGTAGCGTTTTGAGATTTTCGCCAAGCGATAAACCGAAGGGTCGGCCGTGCCGTCTTCCATCTTCAGATAATGCTCCAAGGATATGCCACACAAGTCGGCAATCTCCTCTGCGGGTATGTTCAGCACTTCGCGCAGGCCTTTAAGGCGTTGCCCGATTGTTCTTATTGATTCTTCCATTGTCTTTATTCAAGTTGTTAAAATGCCTTGCAAAAATATGTAAAAAGGCTCTATTTTCGTCATTTCGTGTTCCGCTTTAAAGGGGTTTTCAACATTTTAACAAATTTACCGCACGTTTAACGGCACCTTGTGCAGTATTTAACATTCTGCTTCGGCCCTTTACCAAAAACGAGACTTGCCCATTGGACAAGTCTCGCCTTCATATCGTTTGGCAATAAGCTTTCGGCTTACTGTTACCTTCGTAAATGGTTGATGCATTCGCCCAACCCATTAGCAGCCTTATTTTTTCACCAAGTCAATGTTGAGAATGTAGCTGCCGTTGGTAGCAAACACCAACTTCTTAAACTTCAATCCCTTACCAGCCATATTGTAACCATAGATTGTTCCGCTGTTAAACGTAATCATCAAGTCGTCGGCGGTGGTGGTGTTGAGCAAGTAAGTGTACTCGTTAGACAAGGCGAAATGCGTGTTTGCAAGTTTGCCGGGCTTGCTCGCGGGGAACGTTATGTTTTGTGCGAAGGCACTCTTAGTGGCAGTAGACCACTTGTTGCCCGTCAAATCGTACTTCAAAGAGGCAGGCAAGCCCTGAGCATCAGCATTCTTTAACGTAGCTGTTGAAACGCCAAAGGCAGCCGAACCCGTTATTTTCATCCTCAGCCTAACCCCTTTACGTTTCAGCGGAAAGAGTATTTTTTGGTGCTGTGGCTTACTGCGCACAATCTCTTCCACATATCCAATGTATGCGTCGTCGGAATTGGCGCGGCCAATTCTGAGCGAATCGTCCTCGAAACGCACCTTACTGTTGTACAGCAAGAAATGATAATAGCCTGGGTCGAGTGGTATTTCGTCTCTTCCATCATCTGAAATAAACTTGCCATTCTCAATCTTTCCACTAATCTTCCCCATAAATTCGTGTGTGTAGCCTTCGTATGCCTCCATCGTATAGGTATCGTTAGGCAGAACGCGAGTGCTGGTTTTGGCCGTTGGTGCGTCGTTGTTAAGCGTAAGGGTGGCTATTGCCTGCAATCCGTTTCCTAGATTTACGGTGTCGTGTTGTACTGCTTCATGGGTAAACGAAAACGGCGTCACCTCTTGTTCGTTGGTGTTGTAATCTTTAAACTCAACACTGAAAGCTACTTTTTGCGCAGAACTTTGCTTGCCCGTGTTACTGTCGCTACCATCGTTTTCTAAAATGGGGGCGTTGCTACATGCTGTAAAAGCGGTGAGTGCTATGGCATATGCCATGCCGTATAGGGTATTCTTTTTCATTGGTGTACTTCTATTATTAAAATTTTGTGTCTTCTTCAAAAAGCATTCCTTGCTTTGCAGGGGCCTGGTCATCACCAAACGTAATGCTGCCTACGTTGTGTTCGCCCTTGTTCTGGTAGCCAGAAGGGGTTGTGCTGTCGCCTTTGTCGGGGCTCGTTGAGACACATAGGAAGTCGATGTTCTCGATTTTAACCGTATCGCACTGTGGCGATGTGTAAGGTAACTTGTTTTGTTGTTCTCTCTTCATTTTTGTTTATAATTAGTGTTGTTTGCTTTTAGATTGTAGCACTTGGGGTCATCCTGTGCTCGGTAACGCATAATGCCCTTTCCTCGCCAGGCTAAGCCGAAGTGAGGTGAATAAAATCTGTGTTTGTTGTTGGTGCAATAAAGCGATTTATTCTAGTTAGCATAAAATAATTAGTTACAAGGATCGATAAGAACGAAAAGCCGCGGTGGTTAATCGCATTAGGCATGATTGTCGTTATACATTATCGGTGATTGTGAATGCGTGATGCAAAATTAGTACTTTTTTCGGTTTAAATGTTGCATTTATTACAATATACGTTTTTTTATTGACCTACATCAAGCTTCCTTAACCATTACGGGCGCATAACTTATCAAACGATTGAAATACGAAACCTTAACTGTGAAAAGGGCGAGGGCAACAAAGCATGGATGTTTTGCCAAGGGACTAATGGCCTTTATGCAGATGGTGAAGGAGGCTGAACTAGATGAGAACTGCGCTTGAGCTAAGAAGTCGGCTTGACTTTTCATGGTGCTATAAGTTGAAAGCCGTATATTATTTTTGTGCTGTAACAACCAGATAAACACCTCACACGTACACGATGTACTGCACAAAGACTACGATGTTACCCGAAAATCGCCCCCATTTGTCTGAGACGAAACATGCCTAGGTGCTCTTTACGCGCAACAAGGCTTCCGAAAATCGCCCCCATTTGTCTGTGACTAAACATGGTTATACCTCAAAAAGTAACCTGTTGAAGGCCTTTCAGTGCACGTTCTACAGGTTGAAGATATCTTCCCGGTGGCACATAATGAGGAAAAAGTCAAGACTACTTCTTTATGTTTCTTATGTTCTTATGTCAGAATGGGTGTATTTATACCAAAACACGATAAGACGAACGAGCAACCCGTCAACTTGTCAACCCGTCAACTTTTGTAAGCCTTTCAGTAAGAAATTTAACACAAAAAGTGGCCTTTTTATCGACCAACTGCTCACCTTGCCGCAAAAAATCGATTCTCGCGAAGGTTTGGTTAGATGCAAAAAGGGGTTGGTTTGTGAATGTGGCAAAATGAATTTTTATTTAATAAAGCCGTCATTTGCTTCAGTTATTGGGCTGTTTGCAGCTAAATGTAGTGCAATATGGTGCTAAACGCGGTGCATTTTGGTGCTAAATGCAGTGCGTTTTGGTGCTAAATGCAAGGCGTTTTGGTGCTAAATGCAAGGTAAAATGGTGCAAAATGCAGTGCTAAATGCTGCTAAATGTAAGACGAAATGCATATATATCCACCGCAATGGTATAAACAAAACCTTTTAGAACCATGAAACACATGGCTGAAAAGGGCAAAATTGCTGCTAAAAAGTGGGGTTTTAGGGGCTAAAAGTGCATAATTGGAGTTGAAAAAATACGAGTTGGCAACCAATCTAGAAAGGTAAAATGGTGCAAAACGCAGGTTCGGAGCCTAAAAACAAACAAAACAAGAGGTGCAAAAGGTTAGAAATAGTAGTGTATTGCCTACTTTTTAACCAACGTTTTCGCTAGAACGGAGCGAAAATTAGAGCGGCGTTGTAAAATAAAATCAACAATTTGAGTTTTGTGAGTTGAGGAGTTTGTGAGTTGGTGAGATGATGAGTTTGTGAGTTGATGAGTTTGCGAGTTGATGAGTTGGTAAGTTGATGAGTTGGTAAGTTGATGTATTGGTAAGTTGATGTGTTGGTAAGTTTTCTGAGTTGATGAGTTGATGTACTTGGGAGTTGTTGGTTTTTGGTGAGTTGACAAGCCAGAGGGTTGGCTAGTCCTGCACTTCGTATATGATAGGAGTGTATTTCTTGAGTTGGCATCAGAAAGACAACAAGTGCCTCGCAGTTTATGGAAACACCAAGAAGTGAAGACGGGCATCTAGGAAAAAGGGAGTTAAGGCAAAAAGAGATAAGGTGTAAAGTTAAGGCGAATAGGACTTGACCCAACGAGGAAACATCCTATCCAACATCGAAAAGCAAGCCAAATGGCTAGCCAATGCGCTGCCACAACTTGGCATTAAAGTCGCCGTTGACGTACGAACATAAAAAAGGCCCATACCGTTTTGTCCTCGCGGATGAAGATATGGGCAGAGAATTAGAGAGTTAGATAAAGTATTTCTTCTAGAATACGATGTCAAGCCCCACGCCCAACACCTTGTTGGTACGGCTGAATCGATCTGTATTGTCGAGCGTTACGGTGGCCAATGGGTTGGCGCTTGTAACCACCGTTTGCTTGTATGTCTTGTCGAAGTTCTCGTAGTTGGTCCAGAAATAGGCCACGTTGAGCTTCATGTTCTTGGCCAATCGCACTTGCGCACCAAAGCCGATAGAGTAGCTGCTGGTAACGAAACTCATGTCCGAGAGGTATGCGCCGTCGCCCAAGTTGTACTGCGTACGCTGTCCGCCTGCGCTAACCGTGATGTCGGGCGTTATGTCCCACTCCATTCCGGCCAAAAATTCTTGGGTGTTTCCGCCCAGAAGTTTCTGCTTATCGTTGGCCATTTTCGCACTCTTGTCGAAGTAGAGGTGGTACGATGCCATTGCGCGCAGGTTGGGAAGGATGGCGTATTGCGTACCGATGGTCCACAGTCCGGGCAAGTCGCTGGGCGTATTTACGCCGTGTTGGAACAGTCCCGTGTCGTCAACCTTCGTATCGTTCTCGATGTTGAGGTGCGTATTTAGCTCCAAACGCGTACCGAAGTTCCATCGTCCCGTCTTAAAATCCAGCCCGATAATCGGCGTTACGCCCCACCCTTTTTGGGTGCATTCCAAGTGTTTGTCCTTTACTTGGCCTTGTTTCTCGCTCATCACTTTCGCTCCGCCTTCTGCTTGGGCTGCTCCTGCAAGCAGTTTGGCCTTCAATGCGGCATCGGCCGTGGCCTCGGCTTGCGCTTTCAGCGCGGCAGCCTGTGCGTTAAGCTGGGTGGCCTTGTTGCCGAAGTAGGCGTAGAGGTTTTCGTTCGCGCCGGCAATGTTGGCCGTTATGTCGGTTATACTTCCCGTATACTTATTATATACATAGTTTACGCGCATGCCTGCGTATGCCGAAAGCTGGTCGTTAAACTTGTATGAAGCACCCATTTGTACGCCAAAGATGTACTGTTGCCCCTTGATGTTGCTTGCAAGCGAATAGCCTGGCGTGGGAGATACGAGTCCGGCTTGCGCCAACGCTGCGGGAATGAGGGCTACTTGCCGTTCAAACGAGCCCAACCCATCGTCGAATGTGGCTTTTCCGCCACCGCCAATGAGGCCGATGCCCAACTGGAAGCTCCATTTATCGCCGACGTATGCGCCCTGAAACGAGGGCAAGATGGGCACAGAAGCTTTTCCAACATACTTCTTCGTGCCTTCGGCATCGCCCGCGTTCAATGAAAGGGGATGATAGAAAGGGGTAGACTTGGCTGCCTCAACCGACATTCCACTTCGAATGGTGCGGGTTTGATAGGCATTTTGGAAGTTGAAAGACAGGTGCCACCCCTTTTCTAGGAAGGCAACACCAGCAGGGTTGCTGTAAACTCCGTCGATGGCAATCACGCCATCGCGTGCGAAGTTTCGGTTAAAGGCAATGTTCTGATTGGTATTCGTAAGCAGTCCGCCTGCGAACAACGACTGGCAACACATTGCCAAAACAGCGGCCGAACTGGCCTTTTTGAATGAGCGCATATTAAACAGTTGTTAATATTGTTGGTTACAAAGTTAGTGAAATTGTTCGAATTATCACCACGTATCACTGGAATTTAACCAATCTTAATGTTATTATTACGAAAAATATTACTAAAAGTATTGTTTTGTTGCACGTTATCAGCCATTTGTGCAGTTCTACATGTACGTTTCTGCTATCGGCCGAGCCAACATCGCCTCATCTTTCACCATTAAGACAAGGAGAAACAACGCATGCGTCTGCTATCGGCAACGCGGGCATGGAGTGCCATATCGGCAGCCGGTCAGCCCCGTTTAAGCTCCGGATACGATATTCGTGTGTGGTAAATGCTTTTGAGACGTTCCAGCAAAACAGCCTTTGCCACGGCTATATCCCTGAATGTTATCGGGCATTCCTTAAAGTGCCCCTCTTCCAATTGTGCATCTACCAAGCGGTCTATCAGTCCCTTAATGCTTTCTTCAGTGTATTCGGGCAGCGACCGCGAGGCAGCCTCCACCGTGTCGGCCATCATCAGTATCGCCTGTTCGCGTGTAAAGGGGTCGGGCCCTGGATAAGAGAAGTCGCGAACGTCCACCTCCTCGTCGGGATGTTCGTTCTTATAATTAATATAAAAGTATTTAGCCATCCCCGTACCGTGATGGGTGAGGATAAACTCGCGAATAAACGTGGGCAGGTTGGCTTTTTCGGCCATTTTCACCCCCTCGGTAACGTGACTGATGATGATACGTGCGCTTTCTTTATAGGGCAGGCCCTTGTGTGGGTTAACGCCCACTTGGTTTTCGGTGAAAAACGCGGGTGCCTTCATCTTCCCAATGTCGTGATAAAGCGCGCCGGTACGCACCAGCAAGCTGTCTGCCCCAATGCGGTTGGCTATCTCGGCAGCAAGGTTGGCCACGGTGATGGAATGCTGGAACGTGCCTGGAGCCACCTCGCTCATCTTCCTGAGCAAGCCTTTGTTGGTGTTGGAGAGTTCGAAAAGCGTCACACTAGAAGTGAAACCGAAGGTGCGTTCGATAACATACATCAGCGGATAGGCCAGCAACAGCAGCACACCGTTGGCCACGAAGTGGCTATACATGCTCGTCTCAAAGTTGGCGATGTCGCCTGTCTGCATCAGTTGCAGCGTAAAGAACACCAGGAAGTTGGCCAGGGTCACGAACAGCGCACATTTGAACAGCTGTGCCCTACCCGACAAGTCGCTCAACGAATAAATGGCCACCAAGCCACCGATTAGTTGCAGCAAGAGGAACTCGAATTGGTACTTCACCGCCACAGCACAGATGAGCATCGTTACCACATGCGTGGTGAAAGCGGTGCGCGAGTCCATGAACACGCGGATAAACATCGGTCCGATGGCAAACGGAATGATGTAAACGCTCAGCAAGCTGTGTTCCATAAAGAGCGACACCATAATGGGATAGAGCGTTATCATCACGTAAAGCATCACCACCGAGCGCGCTTTCTGCAAATACTGCGGGCGGAACATCACCAAGAAACTCGTAAACAGCCCCAACAGCAGCAGCACATAAATGAATTGGCCGATGATGGTGTTCTTTATCTCGCCCTTCGACACGTTGCGGCGCGCCACTTCCTTCTCCATCGAGGCCAGCACGCGGTAGGTTTGTTCGTTCACAATCTCGCCCCGGTCTATTATCTTTTGCCCCGAAAGCACCATGCCGCTTGCCAAAGGCACGGATGCCAGCAGGTCGTTCAGTTCGGTTGTGCTGCGTTCCTTATCGTAAGTCATGTTCACATGCAGGTAACCAACGATGTCGGCCTGCTGCAAAGCCGAGCGGTATGCCGACAACACATCATCGTTGAGCAGCTGTTCGTAGGCCTTCATGGTGCTGTAAATGCAGCCCACCTGCATGCTTTGCACACGCTTACCTATAATTACGCGCACCATGCTGCCCGAATCTTTGGCAATGCTGTTGTATTGCGGCGTGCCGATGATGCCGGCCTGGTAAAGTCGGTGCAGTCTGTCGTAAAGTGTGCGCATCTGCGCCACGGGCATCCCTGGTATTCCTTTTGGGAAATCGGCTTGCAGCTTGGCCAATTGCCGTTTCTCCATGCTCCTGTCGTAATGGTAGTAGGGTTGGAACAGCGCCAACAGCGAGTCGCGCTCTTGTTGTATCACCTGATCGCTCTTATAAATGGGAAAGTCGAACTTGGCGATGAGCGACCCATACATCCACGGCTTGCCCACATCGTAACGCATCTGCGGCGTATTGTTGCGCGGCAGAAACCATACGATGACCAACAACGAAACAAGTACGAAGCCGCTCAACGCCAATACGCTGTTCAAGGCCCGCCCTTTGGTTATAATGGATTTGTTCATGTGTTCACGAGTTTATGAGGCGACGAGTTCATGAGCTGCCGAAAAAAGGTACGCTTGCAAGTTCATTGCCTCATGCGCCAACGAGAAATAGCCTGCAAAAGCTCCGTCGTGGCGCGGCATTGGGCGTAACCCCTTAACATACCATCTCATTAAACTCCCCATAAGTTCTCCTTAGCTACTCGGTAAATCTCCTCAATTTATCATCTTGTTATACCCTGCGAATATACGAAAAAGGCATCACATGATAAAGCAAAACCATGTTTTTTATGCCTTTATGCCTGCAATTTGTTTGTTTTCTATACAAAGCATGCCATATAGCAGGCTTTGTTGGTCTGTTTATCACGTTGTTTAAGAGAAACTTCTTCATATTTGTTAAATTCTTTGAACACGCAAGTGTTTATTGAAGAAAACGTCTTATCTTTGCCTATTCAAAACAATTAACAGACAAACAAAGTTATGGAACAACAAGATTTCGACAGACTAATAAGGGAAAAAGAGGGTGCCTTATCGCTTGCCTTCCCCGCATTGATGCGTAAAGTGTACGTTTGGATGACGCTTGCCCTCATCATCACCGGCGTTACGGCCTATGGCGTGGCCCACTCTGAGGTGCTGATGAGCCAGATGTTCGAAAGCCGTGCCGTGTTCATGGTGCTCATCCTTGCCGAGCTGGCGTTGGTTTTCGGCATCAGCCGTTTCATCAATAGGCTCTCGCTCACAACGGCAACGCTGCTTTTCATCCTCTACTCGGCCCTCAACGGGGCAACGCTCTCGGTGATTTTCCTCGCCTATTCGGCCAGTGTCATCACCAAGACGTTCTTCATCACCGCAGGAACTTTCGGCACAATGGCCTTGTTTGGCTACTTCACCAAGGCCGACTTGTCGGGTTTGGGCAAGATACTGCTGATGGCTCTCGTTGGAATTATCATCGCATCGATAGCGAACCTCCTCTTTTTTAAGAGCGGAATGTTCGACCTTATCGTGAGCTACATCGGCGTGCTTGTGTTTGTTGGCCTTACCGCTTACGACTCGCAGAAGATTAAAGAGATGCTCATGCGGGCCGAAGATGCGGACGAGAACGCACAAAAGATGGCGTTGATGGGTTCGCTAACACTTTATCTCGACTTCATCAACCTCTTCCTTTACCTGCTCCGCATATTCGGAAGAGAGAGGTAAAGGCAGAAGAAAGAAAAAACAAAAGAGAACAACACACAACCGGCCTCACCCCCAGCTCCTCTCCAAGGGGAGAGGGGAGTGATATGCCTTGCAAACACAATGTGCATTGCAATAAAACAAGGCTTATTACTCCCCCTCCCTCTTCGCGTGGAATGAAGGTGAGGCCGAATGCTGTGGGTGTGCGCCTAACAGTATTCGTTGTAAAAGCATACTACTCCCCTCTCCCCTCGGAGAGGGGTTGGGGGTGAGGCCAGTTGTAGGGTGATGCGTGCCGTATGGCGTGAGGCTGGTTGTAGGGTGGTGTAAGGCCAGTTGCAGTACGTTTTCATTAACTACAACCTGTCCGTTTTTCAGCAAAAAAATTAACACAAAGACTGCCCATTTTGCTCACCAACCACCCACCCGACCGCAAAAATTCAATTCTCGCACGAGTTTGTTTTAGTGCAAAAAGAAACTAGCGCACATTCATAACAAACCTGCATAACAACGAATAAACTTACAGTTTAAAGAGGATGCAAGGCCATTAGCATCGAAACATCCTGCGTTTTGGTGCAAAACACACTGCGTTTTGGTGCAAAATACACTGCGTTTTGGTACAAAATACACTGCGTTTTGGTGCAAAACACACTGCGTTTTGGTGCTAAACACATCGCATTTTGGTGCTAAACGCAAGGTATTTTGCCCATAATCACAAGGCATCTTGCATAAAAATTCATCACATCAGGCCACATAAAACCTCTATTTGGGGGCGAAAACATGTGCAAAATAGGAGCAAAATGGTGCTTTTTGAGGTAGTTTTATATACAAAAAGCCGCTTTTGGGACTTGAAAAAACAATGAGATAACAACAAACTAGAAAGGTAAAATGGTGCTAAATGCAGTCGGCAGACTTAAAAAAGGACAAAAGCAAGGGTACGTAAAGCAGGAAATAGTGGCTATTTGCTAGCTTTATGCCCCTTTTTTCTTCTAGAATGGTGTGCCGACAAAGGCGTGTTTTGTAAAATATTAATACCATATTTAACTTAAAAAAGAGTATCAACGCAGCATCACCTCAATACCGCCCCGAGGAGAGAAAGAAACAAAACGTTTTGCTACCACAAAGCCAACTACGCCACAACAAGACATATCACTCCCCTCTCCCCTTGGAGAGGGGCTGGGGGTGAGGCCAGTAGGGGTTGGGG
>ERZ772766.236-NODE-236-length-33423-cov-7.273915_pt1 | contig 33423 bp, 44 predicted proteins | sample MGYA00511379_ERZ772766 | MGnify/ENA primary metagenome ERZ772766 (study PRJEB29015, sample SAMEA2737895) | human oral metagenome | biome: human oral; feature: human-associated habitat; material: dental | place: China | collected 2116 ... | reverse complement strand
ATAGGGGGTTCCCAACGGAATAGGGGGTTCCCAACGGAATAGGGGGTTCCCAACGGAATAGGGGGTTCCCAACGGAATAGGGGGTTCCCAGAAAGGAAGACAGGTGGCAGAACAGACCACAGTGCACCAGGCACTCAGCAAGGTCATGGAAGCCGTGCAGGCAGTAAGGAAGGACAGTAAGAATCAGGCGCAGCGATTCAATTTCCGCGGCATCGACGCGGTAATGAACGCGGTAGGCCCCGCGCTACGCAAGTACGGGGTAGTCATCCTCCCCGAAGAGGTTGACGTCCACCGCAGTAACGGGACCACGGCCAGCGGGAAGCAGACAGTTGAGGTGGTCGTCAAGGTCACCTACAGGGTCTACGGGCCCGCCGGGGACAGCATTCACGGGAAGGTTGCGGCCGAGGCTATGGACTTAGGCGACAAGGCCATCACCAAGGCGATGAGCGTCGCCTACAGGACGTTCCTGCTGCAGGCGCTCACCATCCCCACTGATGATCTTGATCCCGATGGCGAGACCTTCGAGAGGGGGGCTCCCAACGGAACAGGGCCCTCCCAGCAGAATAGGGGCCCCCAGCAGGACACCCCCCTCCCAGCGGAACAGGGGGTTCCCAAGAGAACAGCGGCCGAGCAGTGCGGCATGATCCTTGACGGATTCTGCGCCACCCACCAGCTGGACGGCAACAAGGTCCGCGAGGAGTACTTCGCAGCAGGCGGCAAGGCTAACCCAGACATGCTTAGGGCTTGGCTGGCACAGAACTACGGGGCAGGGAGAGTCCAGTGAGCAAGGAAGACGCACTCCGCAGGGCGGCCATCGCGGCACACATCGCCAAGGTGGCCTCCCAGGAGAAGAAGAAGGCCCTCGGGGAGCTCAAGGAGTACATGGCCCCGGGCGACACATCCAAGCCCATGATCGACGGCTACCAGGTGGGGACGGTGAGTGTCAGCGCACCACAGCCCCGATACCAGGTAGTAGACGAGAAGGCCCTCGTGAACTGGCTCGAGTGGAACAAGCCAGATGCGGTACACAAGGTGCCGGCACCATGGTTCGTTGCCGCCACGGCCCTGGAAGGGTTCATTAAGCAGACCGGGGAGGTTCCCGACGGCGTTGAGGTCGTTCAGGGTGACCCCCGTATCTCGGTCCGCATCTCGGGCACCCAGGAGGAGGCCATCCGCGACCTCATCTCCACGGGCGATATCAGCCTCCTCATGATCGAGGGCCGGGATGCCTAGAAAGGGGGCTCCCAAGAAAACAGGGCCCTCCCAGAAAACAAGGGAGCTCGTGTACGAGAGGGATGGTTACCGGTGCGCCCGTTGCGGCAGGCACGCCGGGAACGGCCCAATGAGTATCCAGCACAGGAGGGCCCGCGGCATGGGCGGCACGCGCCAGCCGAACACAAACAGCCCCAGCAACCTCATCCTCCTCTGCGGGGATGGGGTGCGGGGCTGTCACGGCCACGTCGAGCAGAACAGGGTGGAGGCGCGACGGACAGGGTTCAACGTGCCTCAGTTCGTAGCCGCCCCAGAGACAATCCCGGTCAGATACTGGGATGGTTACCTCTACAGGCTAGACGACGAAGGAGGAAAGGAATGCTTAGGGTAGCAGAAGTTACCTACACATATGCGACCATCCAGAATGATCCAACGGCACCAGCTTGCGGCCGTGGCCTGAAGACCTGGAACGAGAACTGAATGATCTTGGAGCCCTGCGGGGCCTGGCCATTCGCAGGGGGTGGAAGTTTATAAACGACGGCATGACAACAGTGTGCAACTACCACACCAGAAAGGACACAGAATGAACAACATGAAGGCGCTGGCACACAACCTTGTCGCGCCCTACGTCGACGAAGAGCAGGGGCCGTTCGAGGCTGTTGGTCGCTGGCACCGCCAGTTGGGGCGGATCTCCCTCGCCATGGATCGCGCTAATGACGACTCCTACCCGCTCGGTAGAGAGCTCCTCGGCGAGGACCTGACGTTCGAGCTCTCACGCATGGTTGAGGATGCGGCAATCCTGCTGCACCGCCTCGGCGTTAGTGATCCTGCGGCGGAGTTCCTTGCCGAGTATGAGCGTGCGGCGAAGAAGCACCCGGGCATGACGCTCGACTCCGACGGGCACACGAACGAGTCGCGCTTCTACGCCCTGGCGGAGGAGGTGGGGGAGGTGTGCGCCGCCCTCACCTACGACAATGCGCAGGACACGGGCCATAACGCCAACCTCATCTCGGAGGTTATCCAGGTGGGCGGTCTAGCGTTGGCCTGGCTGTCTCGCTATCAGGACGGAGAGAATTAATGAACGAGGAGGACGTCGAGATCGCCATTCAGGAACTGCGATACTTCCTCAACGACGGGATTGGGTGCGCCGAACCAGAGCATATTCGCACCATCCTTGATTATGTCACAGAACTGAAGTCGGATATCGCCGACCTGCGGGATGAGGCGCGAAGAGGAGAAGCCTGGGAGGGCCGGTACTGGGACCGTCTTGAGGAGGCGGAAGCTGGCCGGCAGCCTGCAATCAGTGGCGGTAAGGGCTCACGGCATATTGCCCCAGGATCTGTGGCTGTCAGCCGATACGGCGAAATCTTGGGGCGCCGGGGCGACGGATGGGTAGGGCCGTATGCCCATGAACTCGACAAGCCTAAACCTGAACTCCCCAATGACTGCGGACCGTACACCATCATCTACACACCCAAGGAGGAGTCACGATGCTTCTGCTCACTGTCGCCATCGTGGTGGCGCTCATTGCGCTCGGCGCCTACATTCACATTGCCAACGAGCGCGACTATCTCGTCCTCGAGGTCGCTAACCTCGAGCACCGTCTCGCGATCTTCGAGGATGCCCGTAGTGGCGAGGACTCGTAAGAGCGCCAAGGCCGCCGGGGCGCGGTTCGAGAGAGTGGTCGCCGACTACCTCGCTGAGGAGCTGGCTGACGACCGGATCGACCGCGCCCCCAAGGCCGGAGCCAAAGACAAGGGCGATATCGCCAATGTTCGCATGGGCGCCCATAAGGTCGTCATCGAGTGCAAGGATGTGGCCCGCATGGACCTGCCGAAGTGGGTGCGTGAGGCCCGGGTGGAGGCGGAGAACGCCGACGCCCTACTGGGTGTCGTTGTCCACAAACGGCACGGAGTTGCCAAGCCTGACCAGCAATGGGCTACACTGACACTCGGAGACCTCACCAAGCTCCTGAAAGGACACCAATGAAAACCATCCCCGGCTACCTCACCAAGAACGAGGCGGCCAACATGCTCGGCATCACCCGCCGAACACTCGACCGACACATCCGGAAGCACAAGATCACAACCTACCGATTCCTCGGAAACCCTACCATCCACGTCCTCGAAGAGGACATGAAGAAGCTCTTCTCCCCCATCCGAAAGGACAACTAACCATGGCATGTGACATCACCGTCGAAGGCAACCTCGGCTCCGACCCCGAGGTCAAGTTCCTCCAGTCCGGCGAGCAGATCACCGAGCTCCGCATCGCAGCCACCCCCAGCAAGAAGAACCAGCAGGGCCAGTGGGAGGATGTCGGCGACCCCCTCTGGGTGACCGCCTCATTCTGGGGCGAGCAGCACGGACACCTCGCCGACACACTCAAGAAGGGCGACAAGGTAACCGTGACCGGCATCCTCGTCCAGCGAGGATGGGAGGGCCAGGACGGCACCCGCAAGACCAGCCTCGAGGTGCGGTACCCCCGCTTCCGCGGCGTCATCCCCCGCCGCAACAGCCAGCAGACATCATTCAACGACCCCCAGGGCGGGCAGGCTGGCGACCCCTGGGCCAGTGCTGGCGCCCCGTTCTGAGGAAGGAGATCACATCATGACTGACTACGAGAAGGCCATCGTCCTGAACGGCATTGCAGTGCTTGCCGCATATGTTGGCTCAGCTATTGCACTCATTGCCGGAATAATCTTCTTGCCATGGTGGCCCGCCAAGGTGGCTTGCGCACTCATCGCCATTTATGGCACCTTCCGCACCTTGGCAGCGTACTACTCTACCCGTTAGTGCCGCACCTCAAACGCAAGACGACTCACCCCCACTCCAGGGGGCAGGTCATCTGCGACGCCTGCTTCACCCCAATCAGGCAAGGGCTCATGTACCGGAGGGACACCTGGAAGGACGGAACCTACCACTGGTCCCTCCGGTACTGCCCGGACTGCTGGCTCATCCTCGACGAGGTAGAAGCCGCAACACACCCCACATACGGCGGCCCAGACGCCGAACACTACGAGCAATGGGCCACCAATCACATCAACACAGAAAGAGCACAATCATGGATTCTCAGGACTTTCCCGCCTTAACTAAAGCGCACATGGCCGAAATTGCGTCCGCAATCAACGCACACCGCCCCGAACCCCTCTATGACATATTCACAAGCGGCACACACGTACACATTCAAGCAATGCGCGCCGATGGACACCCAATGTCTGACGAGTGGAACATGGAGGTGCGCAATGGAGACATGTTCCTGTCCATCGCTGTTGACGGCAACCTATATCAGGAAGTCCTACCTAAAGGAACGCCTTGGCGGTTCACTAGCGCCATGAATGGCCTGCGAGACTGGGGGAAAGCCGTGAACGCCCTTGAGCTCAAAGAGTTGTTGAGGGCACACCCCAACCTCAGGCATCTGGAGGCTGGGCACGTCATGGACCCCAACGAGTACTCTCCCTTCGGAGGTGGCCGCAGATGGTGAAGATTGCGCTTCATGGAATGCAATGGCTGGCCCGCATGGAATGCAGTCAGTGTCACATTTCCAGAATCGAGCAGGTGCACCAACGCACCAAGCCGCGGGTGGCTGTCGAGTCCATCGTCAAGACTACAGCGCGCACCCTTGGTTGGAAGGTCGGAACAGAGGCGGCCATCTGCGGAGCGTGCAGGAGGAATAAATGACCACTATCTACCAAGCCTACGATCTTTTAACGAACACTAGGCAAGCAACAGTGAAGTGTGACCAATGCGGTAAGCGTGCGTCAATCCCTATCCAGCCAGGCAGTGCGTACGAGGACAACCAGAAGGAACTGGTCGACACCCTCCTCTACTGTGGCTGGGACTTTGAACTCACCAGCGACGGGCACTGCCTATGCTCGCAGCACAAGGAGGAGAAGTGACCAAGACGTGGCGATACGTGGACGCGCGATACACCTGGAAGCCCCTCGCCCACTACCTCACCTGGAAGTGGAAGAGGCAAGGTTACAGAACCGCATACGTCTCCGTCAGCCTTTGCAAAGCGCTCGTCGGGGCGCTAGACTACAACCATTCCGGTGAGTGACTCCGCTGGATGTGGGATAGGTGAACGGCCCGGGGATTGACCAAGATGTCTCCCCGGGCCGTTGCCGCACTCTGGACAGAAAGACAAGACACCAATGACCCCCCTTGATGAAGCAATCATCGAGAACGACCTCCTCCCCGAGGGCCAGCGCGTCAGCAACGTAGATCTCGCCGAACGATTCAACACATCAGAGTCGTCCGTCCGCCGCCACCGCGCCAAGCTAAAGCGCCGAGGAGCCCCAGACATGGGACACGACGCATTCTTCAACGACGTCCCCGTGGAGGCCATCACGCAGCGAGGGAAGACGATCCGCCTCCCCGACGGTAGCTACGAGAAGATCACCTGGAAGCCTGGCGCGGTCGAGATGGCCGAGGCTAAGCGCCTCTCCTTTGAGGACCTGGAGCCGGTGTTCCGGGAGCCCCTCCTCCCTAAGCCCGCCAAGATTGCCGACGATTCAACGAAAGTTGTTTGCTTGGCGGATCTACAATGCGGGAAGGTGCAGTCAGGAGGAGGCACCGAGGATACGGTTCGTCTCGTGCGCCGCGCCCTCAAGGATATTGCCGACGACATTCGCTTCCGCGGCCCCTACAAGCGCATCATCCTCGCCGACGTCGGAGACTCGACCGAGGGGTTCTGGAACGTCGCCAGCCAGGCGCAGACCAATGACCTGAGCCTCACCGACCAGATTCGCGTCGTGCAGCGCCTCTACGCCGAAGCCCTCCAGCTGCTCGCGCCGCTGTGCGAGTCCCTGTACTACGCGGCCGTCCCGTCCAACCACTGCGCAGTCCGCACCGGGCCGGGCAAGAACAGTCGCGCCAACGCCCCCGATGACGACTTCGGCATCATGATCTCGAAGAACATTGAGGACATCATTGCCGGCCGGCCCGGCTACGGGCACGTCACCTTCCACCGTCCTGAGAAGTGGGAGGAGGCTGTCACCGTGGATGCCGCGGACGGCACCCGTATTGGCTTCACTCACGGCCACCTGGCGGGCCAGCAGTCGAAGGTGCCCTCCTGGTTCAAGGACCTAGCGTTCGGGCACAGGAGTGGCCTCCGCGATGCCAGAATCCTGGTCCACGGGCACTGGCACAACTTCGCCGTCAGTCAGGCTGGAGACGCGAGGTGGATCATCTCCTGTCCATCCGCAGATCGGGGCTCTGACTGGTGGACGAACCTGTCCGGCGACTCCACGAAGCCCGCTATCCTCACCTTCGAGGCCCAGGGTGGGAACGCCTCGTCCTGGGAACTCTACTCTTGACCCCTTAGGAGAACCATGAGAGTCCTATCGCTGTGCTCAGGCTACGGAGGCCTGGAACTGGCCCTCTCCCAGGCACTGCCTAACAGCGACCTCAATCTGATCGCCGTCTGCGACAGTTACGGCCCCTCCAGGACCGTCCTGGAGGCCCATTGGCCTAAGGCCGTGCAGTTCAAAGACGTACACGACCCCGCCCTGGAGGGCTTGCAGGCCGACGTTGCCACGTTCGGGTTCCCCTGCCAGGACCTGTCCAGAGCTGGGCGCGGGGCGGGGTTGCGCGGCAGCCGGAGCGGCTTGTTTTTCAGGTGCGCAGAAATCGGGCACCTGTCAGGCGCCAGAGCGCTCGTCATAGAGAATGTGCCTCAGGCCCTCAAGTATCGGAAGGCGATTGACTCAGAGCTAGGCCGGTACGGGTTCTCTGCCCAGTGGGGGCGGGCCGAGGCGTGGGAGGCTGGACTACCTCATCGCCGCGCTCGGGTGTTCATCGTCGCGACCCGCGGAGAGGGGGAGGCCTTCATGGAGGGCGCTCTGGCGCCAGCCGAGATTACGAAGCGCCCCCCACACCTTCACCCAACCCCCACTGTCGTGGACATGGGGTGGGGGCGCTTGCCAGAGTCCTGGGAGGAGTGGCGGGATGCTCAACGGCGTAAGCACAGGAACGGGAACGGTCACGGCCAGTCCCTGTATCAAGCGCTAGGGTGCCCTGAGCCGGAGGAAGCTACCAAAGCCATGGAGCGAATGATGGGTCTCCCCGCCGGATGGGTAACCGGCCAGGGGCTCAAGGTGTCGGCAGAGCGGCGGCTTCTAGGCAACGGTGTCGTACCGGCGCAGGGAGCCCTAGGCATATGGAGGGCACTTAGCGATCCGATTAGGTGACAACAAGGCCCCCGCTTGTAACTACCCAGATACAAGCAAAACCTAGGAAAGGAGGCGGACATGCGTTGGTATTGGGACGCCACTGTCGGCAAGGCACTGAGTGGATGGCGATGGAAGTTGCATCACCTCTGGTGAAACACTGCAAGGCCCCCGCTTGTAACCGGCTTGGTGCAAGTGGGGGCCTTGCGGCGTCCGTCAGCCCTTAATAGCAGCCAGGGCCTCCGGCGTATCCACAGCCCAGCCGACAATGGTCACACCGGCCGCCTTGGCGGCGGACTTCGCAGTCTCCTGCTCGTCCTTGGATGCCACGAGCACCCACACGCCGTCAGGGAAGGTCGTCTTCGCGGCACCCCATACACCAGCGCCCGCCTTAGCGGCCGAGAGGATGCCCTTCTGGGCGTCCTTAACCGGGTCCGTCAGGTGCCAGTCCGCAGTGGCGTCCAGGGCGTCACAGACGCGCGTGAACGTCGGGTACTGGGCCTTCACGATGCCGCGCAGCTTCGTCTGGCCGCGCCCGTGCACCGCCTGGTAGGTCTTCCCTGCGCGGGCGCCGAGGGTCGCGAGCATCTTGCCGTCAGACGACTTGTAGTACTCGGCCGCCGAGTCCTGGAGCCCGTTGCGGACGTTCGGCAGGAACTCAATACCAGCAGCCTCGAACATGTCGGCCGTCTCGACCATCCCGGCGACGTCCAGGCCGAGGTTCCGTGCGCCCTGGATGGACACGTTGGAGAACTCTCGATTCACGTTGTCGCTGCCGGTGAAGTTTCCGGGGATACCCACAGCCAGGTCGGCAGTGTCGGCCACGCCACGCAGCGGCACAGTCACCTGGGAGGGCTTCAGTGCAGCGACCGCCTTGAGGTCGTTCAGCGAGTAAGCAACACGGCTCGGGTTACCCCACCCACCGGAGAGCCACGCCATGATCGGGAGGCCGTCACCCTGGGCGGGAGGGGGCGTCGGCGGGGCTGCAGGAGAGGTCGGAACTACCGGCCCCTGCGCCTTGGCCCACGACGCCAGGGACGCCACCGCGTCTCCGATACGCTTCGCTGCGGCCGCGCCGAAGGCGACTGCCCCCATCTTCGTGGGGTGTGTCTCGTCGCTCAGGAGGAGAGTGTCCCTGGTGCCGTCACCCTTCGGGGCTCCAGCATTGCCGGTACCGGACAGAACATCCGACACCTGAACAACGGGAGCACCCGGCGTCAGAGGAGTATCCCCAGAGGCAGGCGCCCACGGTGCGGTCACCCGGTAGGCGACACCACCATAGATGATCACATCGCCCGTAGCGGACACCCGCCCATCTCGCCACGGCACGGCCTGTTTGTCGACGACGCCAAGCCAGTCAACGAAAGCGACGCCGTTTCCGAGCCCACCGGAGGCTTCCACCCCGTCCTTCGTTGCCTTCACGTTGACGTTGGCGGAGCGAGACTGGAGGCGGGCAACCGATGACGGCTGCGGGCCGAGAACCACGATCGGCACCTGCGGGAGTTTGGCACGGACCTTAGTGATGAAGGACTTCACAGCCTCGGTGATCGCCGAACCGGTGGTGTCGCCGTTGTCGATCACCTTGTCAGCGTTCAGGGACCCGATGGTCACGATCAGATTAGGGGCCGCCGCGCAGACTGAGTTGACGCGGTTATCCACCTCGAAACCGTCACGGCCAGAGGCGGAGTAGCCGAACCCCGAACCGTCTACCGCGCTGAACGCCGGGACGCAGCCCAGCGCGCGCGACACGACGGAGGGAAGGTTGAAGCCCTGCCCCATGGTGCTCTCGGTGCTCCATGAGTCACCAAAGAATCCGACCGTAGGAACCCCCTGGCCGGCGCGAAGCGGGAGGGCGGCTAGAGGGGTGCTAGGCGTTGACGGGGCGGGGGCGCCACCCCCAGCCTGGGACAGCTCGGCCTTTGTTGCGTAGGTTGAGGCCACCTCCGCCTTAGTGGGATAGTTTGCCTGGGCGTCACTCTTGGTGACGTACGTGCTAGATGCGTCTGAGCGCGTCAGATAACCGGACAGGTCAGGAGCTTGTCCCCCGCCACCCAGCTGGGCCTGCGCCAGAGCCTCCTTAGTCGCATACGTGGAAGCCACATCAGCGGTCTTCGCATAATCGGCGAGCTCCGCCTTCGTAGCCGACGCATCAACCCGGACACTGAGCACATTGTCGGCGGACTCCACCTCAGTCTTCGTAGCATATGGAGAAAGGTCTGGCGCCGGGAGCGCCCTCACCTCTTCCTTTGTTGCGAAAACCTCGTCAGCCTTCGTCTTGCTGTACCATGTGCGGTCAGCCATTAATTCCATCCTTCCACGCTAAGAGGCCGTCGCCAACTTCAACAACGTCGCCCGGATTGATTGCTTCCAAGAGGCCTTGGCTCATTTCGCGCACAAGAGAGGATGAAACATCCTTAACCTTGCGGCCAGCAATAATGTCAGTCAGGTCGACGGTCGTGTCTGCGACGATCCATGCGAGATACTCTCGCGGCCCGCCAGGAGTGCCAGGCACGTCGATTACCACCCGGTAATTGCGTTCATCATCAGGGAGAGACTCAGGGGCAACCAGATGAAGATGCCGCTCCTCACCGGAGTCAACGAGGTAGCCGTTAGCGGTCAGACGGGCGGTCGCGTAGTGGGTGACAACAATCCGCTTACCATCCTCCTCTACCCCATCATATGCTGCGAGAGGGGTGAACTCGACACGCCCCTCACGGCCGAGCCCGTCAGGACCAACGATGCGCCCAGTGATAGTGGCGTATCCGCTCACCGCGCCCCCTTGCGTAATTCACGATTACTCTTCATGTTATCGATCCTGTTATGCAGTGACTCAACCTCACTGTAGAGGTGAGCTCTATCAGTACGCGCATCATTCCTGACGCCCTCAACCTGCCCCTCCAGGCCCTGAAGCCTATGTGACTGCTCACTCACGCTATCCCTGAGTGCCCCCACCACCTCAGTGAGAGCATCCATTTTGGAGGTTAGGTCATCGAAGCGCATGTCTAGGTCGTCTCGCAGGTTCGTGGCGTGGTTGTTGTGCACCCCCTCGGATGCGGACTCGGCAGCATCGGCCGCCCTAGCGACATGAACACCTAGGCGTTCCAGTCGCTCGTCGTTCTCAACCTGCTGCCTCTTAATCCTACTTGCAAGGCGGGCAACCAGCGCAGCCAGCAGGGCGACCGTAGCCGCAATGAGATCAGGAGATGTTAGGACTTGCCCTATCGGCAGGACGCCCTCCAGTGGCTGCATGGTCGGTCAGCCCGCGTGGCGAGGAGTGTACTCGGCGGGGGCCGTTGCGATAGCCCTGTCCGTCTCCTTCGCGTCAGCGATAGACGTCAGGGCGCTAATCAGGACTGCCGTAGCAGTAAGCCCGAGGGCGCCCTTCCAGTTGATGTCGAAAATGCCGACACCGACAGTAAGAGTGCTCACAAGGACCTGAGCGAAAGTCTTGATAGCGCGATCGCGCACACCAGACCAGAATGAAGCTCGAGCGTAAATGCTCACGCACTCACCCCTTCACATGCAACCTAGGGGGCAGGACTTCTGCCCCACCCCCTAGTTTACACTGCGCCGAACGAGTTCACATAAGCCGGAACGACCCTGGGCGAGACCGGTTCAGCGCCTCCTGGAGAGCCGCCCACGTGGCCTCACCGGGCTCGCCATCCACGTACTCACCGAAGCTCCAGCCGTCAGCGAATCGGGCCCACATCTCAGGTGCGACCGGCCTCACGCAGCACCAGGCCCAGTACTGGAAGATGCGAATCACATGCGAGTCCCAGCCACGATCCTCGGGGAGCTTGTCAGCCCCGATGAGCATCCTCTGGGCGTTAGACGCAACCGTGCTGTTCAGGTAGCGGCGGAGGTTCCCCACAGCGAACATCTCGTTGTAGCCGGGAGCGAAGACGTCGATGAGGCGCTTCATGGTCGCGGGACCATACTCGCCATCCACCTGCAAGGCGCTGGACGTAGACACCGGGGCGGGTGCGCCGGAGATGACCTGCCCGCCTCCGATCATCCGGTCCCAGGCTGCCCGGTCACGCAGGCGGTCCAGGTCGAGCCGCTTGCTATAGCCAGGCAGATACCCATCCTCGGTGTACTGGTGAATGAGGACGTTGCCCCCCCAGTAGGGGACTGTCGGCGTCGGCGGGTCACTGTAGGCCTGCCCGTAGGAGGCGTAGTTGGGGCCGCCGGCATACCACAGCGGGAACCGGGTGGCGACGGCGGACCAGTCGCCGCTCCCCATGCCCGCCCCGTTCAGGTAGACGCCCGGAGTAGAGCGGGTCTCGGCTGCCATCTGGTTGAGGATCACGAGGGCATCCGAGGGGTCCAGGTTGAGGGCCTCATTCTCCCAGTCCAACCAGAACGTGGCGCGCCCCGCGTAGCCCTTGGCGCGGTCGAGGAAGAACCTCGCCTGCTCGCCCGCGTCCTCGTCGTTGGCGAAGAGATAGAGGCCGAGGCGTTTCCCGGCGGCCAGCGTCGCCTCCGCCTGTTGCTGCCAGAACGGATTGACGTAGCCGGTGCCCTCCGTGATCTTGACGATGACGAAATCGGCCCAGATCGCGGAGATATTGAGCCCACCCTGGTGGCTGGAGATGTCGATGCCGTGCGCGTGCGCCGGGGCGCTCGGGGCTGACGTAGAGGCGACCGCGGGCTTAGCCTGGGCGGTCTGCCCCTTACGAAACTCGGGCCACTGCGACAGGAACTTCCCCTCATCGAAGCGGTGGCAGCTGGTCCACGCCCCCGACTGAGTGTGGGGGTGGCTGGAGTAGCGGACCGTGCGGGTCTCACCTCCGGTCTGGTCGCCGAGGTAGCCGTCAATACTCCCATCTTCAGCAATCCATGCTTCAGAGACGAGAGGGTCGCCGCCGTCCTCAACGGCGATGCACACATGCCCCCTGCCGCCCTCGTTCGCGGCGGACAGGATCACGTCACCAACACGGAACCCACCCTGAGGGGCGAGGTCAGAGTCGTTCCACGGGACCTCGTTGAAGCCGCGGGCCTCGAGGCCAGGACGAAGGTTCCCCGTCCAGTGGTCATTAATTTCAGGCAGGGCCGGGTGGCCCCACGTGACGCCGTAGGTGTCATGCAACCCATAGCAGACTGCTCCCGCGGCGAGGCTGGAGCAGTCAGCGTTCTGGGGAGAGCTGCAGTGGCCCTCCCAGTTGGCGTTCGCATACCAGGTACGCCGATCCGGCTGGCTATAGCCGACATCCTCCTGGTCGCAGATACGGCGAGCGATGCGCGCCGTCACACTCCCTACACTCATTTACTCTCCTTCGTCTTGCTTTCAAGGTCGATCACCTTGGCTTCGGCGATAGCGACACGCTTTGTGAGCGTAGCCACCTCCATTGCAAGGATGTCGATGACCGACATTGCGTCGACCTGGTTCTCGGCGCCCATTTCATTCTCCTTCTGGTTGAGGTATGGTAGGTCCATAGTACCCTCCGCCTAGGATGTAGGCCTGCTCCCCTGAGGGGGTGGTGTCCATGTAAGAGACCCCCAGCTCCCAGGGGGAGCGGCGAGCGTAGTCCACCCATTTGATCGTGCCGTCCGTCTGCGGCGTGTCGATAATGCGGGCGCCCTTCACCAAGACGGACACCTCCTCGCCAGGCTGTCCCTCGACATGAACCTTCCATGGTGCGACGCCGGGGCCGTAACCAGTCTTCTCGAGGCGCCCCCTACCGGAAGTACACAACACCATCCACGGGGCATTCTTAGAGGCGATAGCGGGTACGTAGTCGGGGAGCTCCCACGTGCACTTACCGTCACTGTCCAGTGTGAGGTTCTCCCAGTACTCGATCCCGTCATAAGGGGACTCTGTGCAGGAGTGCGACAGCCACATTCCTGTCTTGTCGGTAATCTCAGGAACTCGCATCGTGAACTTCTTGGTGCCAGACATGTGGACGCCAGAGTTATCGATCCAGTACGCGGACCCTTTCCACCCCATCACGATTTGTGTTGGGGTGATGTAGAACCCGGTCTTAGGGTCGTCAATGTACTTCAGTGGCTTCAACCAGGCGGAGTCATAGTCGACTCCGACCGAAATCTTGTTGTCCTTCCAGTACAGAATGCCGCCATCATTGATGGTCGTAGATGCGTGGGCTGCGCGCACATTGAAGCCATACTTACTGAGGGCGAGCGTGGCATATGTGCTACCATTTTCGGAGCCAGTGTAAAGGTTTACGCCGTCAGTACTTACCGACACGTACGGTCGGGGAGTGTCCTTGCTGTTCTGCCCACTCTTCCTTAGGGGTGCGTGCAACTTAAGGGAGGGGACGCCTTGAGGGGACTTCGACATGAAGAGCGCACCATCCCACCAGTCGTCCTCCAGTGAGTTGAACGACAGGCCCACGCCGATCTTATTGCCATCGAGGCCGACGTCAGAGTTGGTGGACGACCACACAATGTCATTGAAGTAGGTTTCCGACCAGCTATCCCGCCGCCCGATGCGCCCATCAATGATGATTTCACCCGTGTGGGCGTTAATGTCTAGCGACTTCCACCCATTGGAGGAGTAGACGCGCATGCCCTTATTGTCGATCTTCAGGCCTCTATTGTTCTGACGATCAGTCTGAATGGACGCACCCGTGATGACCTGACCATCAATAGCCCCAGCGCGCAGATTGTCTGCTGTAACGGAGTTGGCGGCAAGCATGCCTGCCTTGATCGTCTCGAACTCGCCCTGGCGGGCGTTGATGATGCGGGTCCATACGTGCTTCGCCGTGAGGTCAACGAATGATGCGTTACCGGTGACGGTGAGCTGGTCCGTGGTGAGCTGCAGGAACTTACCAATATCGCCAGCGATACGCCTGGCTGCGAGGTCGTTGATGGCTGCGGACCCCGCGGTGAGGCGCCCCACGTCGAGGTTGCTGATCTGCTCGCCGGAGACGCGGGCGCGCTCCCAGTCAAAGCCGTTCCACTTCCACTCCGCCACGATGTCGAGGGTGGAGGGGTCCTGGATTCGGGCCGTGTCACCATAAGTCTCCCCGGGGAAGTCAGGCTTATCTGTAGCGTTCCCCTTCTGGTAGAAGACCTTACCGAAGACGGTGCGCATGCGCCGGATAGACGCCTCGATCGTGGACTGTGCGAGCGAGGCGGCGGCCTTCTGGAAGGGGTTGTCGGACTCTACCCACTCCCAGCCCTTGTGGGAGTGGACGGTCGTGTTGCCGTCGGCGGAGCGGTCATAGGCCGGGAAGGAGGTCTCTGCTGGGAATGTGGCTGGCCCTGGCCACTGAATGTATTCGTCCTTGATTTCGGCCACGATTCACCTCACTTCGCGCGGATAATCATAGAGGCGACGGAGCCTCGGGGGCGGATGGGGAATGGCTGGCCACCGCCCACATCCTTCGCGTAGGGTCGCCGATCGGCCACTGTTGCGCCCGTGGACATGGCGTAGGTGTACCCATTGCCGGAGGCGTCGTTCCAGCCGATGTCGGTATTCGCTTTACCGGCGCGCCAGTTGGAGTTCTGGTTGTTGGAGTCTACGATGTCGTGGCCGTGTGAGGGCATCTCGTTTACGGTGAGCGTGTGGTGGGTCTCGCCGACGGTCGAGCCAGTGACAAGCGCATCCGCGCTCCCCTGGCCGTAGATGACCTTCCCCTTCAGGTCGGGGACGTTGAACGTGGTCGATCCATTACCACTACCGGAAGTGGTTCCGATCACGTCGAACAGGGCCTTGTACTCGGTGCGGCTAACCTCCTGCCCGTAGCACAGGAGCCAGTTCTTTGGCGGCCTACTCCCATAGAAAGGGAGGACTGCCCCTACTGGCACTATCGCGTCAACGATCGCCTCATACGCCTTGTTCACGGCGGTCAGGGACCCCGAAGCGGAGGCGGCGGTACTCTGTGCCCGCTCTGCCGTGCTCTGGGCGGAGGTGATACCATCCTCCATCTTGGTGAGCTTCGCCGCCGTAATGGGTGTGCGCCCATCCGGGCCATCCTTCCAAATGTTCCCCTGATACGGCATATCAGTCTCCCTTCTTCCTCAACGTGAACACGCGAGCATCCGGGGACACCCACTGCGACTTGTCAACCACGCCCTTGTCCGGCGGGTATGGGCCTGTCTCCACCAAGGATACCGCAACCTGCGTCATAGCCTCGGAGAGCTTCTGGGTCTCCTTAAGGGCCTCGGCCCGGGCGGCGCGCTGAAGCACGTCGCTGGCTGCTATCTTCTCTTCGACTGAGCGGACGATAGCGTTCGTGTCAATGGACTGCTCAAGAGTGATGGTCGCCTTGGGGCCCCACTCGGACTTGTTGCCTGCCCGGTCATAGGCGCGCAGGCACACCTCGTAGTCCCTGATCTCCAGGCCCGCAATGGAGGTGCGCTGCATGGGGGTAATCATGTCCGCGAACTTCGCCGGAGGGCGACCCGGGTGCTGCACGGACACCTCCACACCAGCAAAGTCGGCGGGCATGTTCTGCCCATTCTGGCCCGCGTAATCCCACCACACCTGAAGCACGCCGAGCGACTGCGACAGGACCGGACGGGAAGGAACCGGGGGCGGCTCCCTATCCGACTCCGTAGTCAAGATCAACGGCTGTGACCATGCGCCCGTGGCATTAGCGCTCTGAGCTCGCACCGAGAACCGGTACTCCGTCCCCGGGAGTAGTGGCCCCACGGTGGCCTTGGTGACGTCAGCCCCACGGATGACCATGGAGCCTGCGATGCTCGTCCCGAACATGGCCAGCTGCCACGACACCTCATAGGAGACCACATCGACAGCGTCGCCGAGGGTGTCCGTGTCCACGCGCCCCCACTGGAGGTCAACGAGGGCGCGCACCCACCCCTCCGAGTTGGTGACGGCGCGACTAGAGCCGACCAGCCCCTGCGGGGGGAGCGGCCAATACTTGGACGCCGGAGTCGAGGGGCGCACGCCACTACCGGACGTGGAGGCGAGCCCCACGATGCCCTTCGTGCGCTTCGTCAGGCGCCCCAGGAGGCTATCCAAGACAGTCCCGAAGGTGGTGTGGCCGACGACCATGTCGTCCTTCTGGGTGACGCTGACCTGGGCGACCTGAAGGCGCTCCATACCCTCGGCGCGCTCCACCATGATCCAGTCGCCGAGCCGGTAGTCCACCCACGGGAGGAGGTGCACGTCAGTGGCGGCCCACTCGCGCTTGATCTCCTCGCTCACGTGCGCCCCGGACTTGAGAGTGGCCTCGGCGACCAGGCGGGCCGTGGCCTCGAGCTCCACGCCACCGGCCTCCACAACCTTCTCAACGCGCCGCATGCTGCGGGGAGCCAGATCATTGTGGATGAGCCAGGTCCTCCCGGCCTCACCCTTCACGAGAACGTCGGTGCACATGTCCGCCCAGGTGGCCACCTCGGGGGCGCCAGTGAGGGTGGTTGCGAGCGGCCAGCGCTTCGACGACGTGAGGTCCCTCGCCTGCGTGGTGTCGGCGTTGTAGAGCTTAAGGGTGCGGCCCTGCCACACCGTGTCGATCATGCCGAGATTGCGGAGGGAGTCGACGATCTGGAGGAGGCTGATCGTGGGGTCAAAGTAGAGGGTGACGATCTTCGCCCAGTCCTGATTGGCGGAGTCCTTCACGGTGTTGGCGTCCAGGGTGAGGCCCGCGCCCCAGCCGCGCTTGACGGCGTTCTGCCATACCGTGCTGATGATCGCCCCCGCGTTCCGGGACAGGAACTTGAACTTGCCGTCCTTGTCCTTCGACTCAACAGGGACGGACCAGACGAGCGCTTCCTTCAGGTAGTCGCTGATATGGATGGCCTGCACCTTGCGGGAGTCGGTGCCGTCGGAGACGAGGTTGTGCTCGGTCTTCTGGGTGATGAACCGGGCGTCGGGAAGCTCCTCCCAGTCCGCGCCGTTGAAGGAGGCCTCCACAGCCACCTCAACCTCACGTTCGAGGACGCTACCCCGGATGGCGTTGGGGCCGGGCGCGTAGGACATGGATAGGGTAGGAGTCTTCCCCCTAGGAGTGGTGACAGTCATCTCCAGGATATCAGGGACGACGCCAATCCGGGCTCCCTGCACCTCATAGGCGACAGCGCGCAGCTGCATCCCGGGGAAGTAGTCACGGCGCATCAGTAGGCCCTCCTAGCCTGGATCGAGCCCGTGGCTCCGGTGACCTGGAGGACGATCTTGCCCTCGTGGTTGGGGGTGAGCTGGAGCCCCTCAGGGGACATGCTGATCTCCGACGCCCTGCTAGGCGACCCTGGCGCGGGCCCCCACCGCTCAGACACCTGCCTCCAGGCGTCATAGCGGGCCACGTCAATGAGGAGCCTCTGGTCGGCCTCCATGGTGCCCCTCCAGGTGAGGGACGTGCCTGAGGTGACGTCCTTGATCGTCACCACGTTGGCGGTCGGCTTGAGCTTCAGGAGGGCATCAGTGATGGGTGCTGCACCCCCGGCGAGTCGAGACAGGTCATCCAGCTGGGTCTCGATTGTCGTAGTGTCACGCCACACACCCTCAACAGCCTCGAAGATGACCGTCGCGTCGATAGCCCACTCCCCATACCGCCACGACGGCTGGGACACGCTCACGAGCCGCACGAGCGCCTCCCTGGGGCTAACGCCAGCCGGGTGGTACTGCAGGGTGGCCAGCTTGTTTGAGGCACGCAGGCGGGCCATGAGGGCCTGGAAGTTGCGGTCCAGGTCCCCCCGGTCCACGCCCTCCACCATGAACACCACCGTCACCTTGAAGGTGCCAACCTTCAGGCCAGCCCCATTGAGGATGCCGCTACGGAAGGGGACCTCCGTGGACTCCAAGCGCGGGGAGGGGACCGCAGGGAGGAGCGTCCCCTGCATGACACGCCACTTCCCCGGCTGGTCCAGGTCAACCCCATTCAGGGAGTACTCACTGCTCATGCCACCATCCTAGATGCTCGACGCAAGACGGATACCGTCGGCCACGTCATCGCGGGTCTTAGAGTCTCGCTGCGCCTGCGGGTAGTTGTTCACGATCGTCACCGAGCCGCCCATGTGCTGCCCCTGAGCCCCCTGGAGGGTGGAGTTGGCGATCGAGTTGAGGCGATCCTTGGAGGGCTTCGTCTTCTCAAACGAGGTAGATACGGACGCCGCAATGTGCGGTGCCACATCGTTCTGAAGGTCCTCCGTGAACCCCTGGAGGGACTTACGCACAGCCCCATACTGGGACTCGAGTCCGTCGATGAACCCCTGCATGACCAACTGTCCCGCATCCTTCAGGATCACCCGGTCAACCGGGGCGGGCCCCTTCCACGAAGGGAGGTACGAAGTCAGGGACGACAGCTTGTTCTTCACCGAAGAGAACATGGAACTGATGCCGTCAATGAGGCCCTGGATGACGCTCTTACCGGCGTTCCACAGCCACGATGCAGCACCAGAGAACACGTTCTTGATGCTGGTGGGGATATTGCGGACCGTGTTCAGCATGTTATTCACCCAGCTGGAGACAGTGCTCACGATCCCACTCCACATGGAAGATGTGATGCTGGTGACGTATGACCAGCCGCTGCTGATGAGGTTGCGGACCCAGTTGATGGCACTGGAGACCGTGGAGGTGATCGAGTTCCACACGCCCTTGATGGTGCTCCACACGGAGTTCCATGCCGTGGAAGCCATGGACATGATCTGGTTACCGAAGATACCGAACTGGCCCTTGATGAGGTTCCAGATACCCTCACCGATCGTCTTGATGCCGTTCCAGGCCCCAGACCAGTCTCCCTTGATGACAGCGAGGACAGTCTGGATGACGCCCTTGATGATCTGGATAGCGCCCGTCACCGTAGACATAATCCCATTCCATGACGCCATCACCAGCGGCATGAGCCACTGCATGACCTGCCCCACCAGCTGGATCGCCGGGATCAGGGCGGACGCCAGCTGCTGAACCAAGGTGACGATCGGCGGCAGAATCTGCGGCAGGTACTCGGAGATGATCGGAGCCAGCTGGGCGATGATCTCAGAGATCACCGGAACCAGCGCCTGAATCACCGGGAGCAGGGCGGCACCCAGCTGCTCGATCACCGGGACGAGGATCGGCACCAGCTGCTGGAAGATCGGGGCCAGCCCCTCCACAAGCTGCGCCACCAGGGGGGCGATAGCCTCAAGGAGCGCGCCAGCAACAGTGGCGATAGCGCCGAACGCCTCACCCAGGGCAGGCATGGCGGGAGCCAGGGCCTGCACGGCCACGAGGAGGCTGTTGAAGAAGTTCACCAACCCATCCTGGAAGGCAGGATTCTCAAGGACTGTAGCGATACCGTTGAGGGCGGTGCGCAGCGTCTCCCCGATCAAGGGGAGGATCACGCCGAGGGTCGGCTCGAGCGACACGAACGCCTGGCCAAGCCGACCCACACCCTCGAACGCGGAGGATGCGGCCTGCCCCATGGAGGAGAACAGGTTAGTGAGGGTCGCCTGGAACAGAGGCCCATTCACGGCCTTGTTCGCCTTGTCCAGGGCCTCGGCGATGGAGTCGATAGGGGCAGACCCGTTCGCCATCGCCGTGAACAGGCCGCCAATGATACCGCCCAGGTCGACGGTGATGTCCTTGAGTGTGCCGAACGCCTTAGCGGCCGACTGGATCGCCTGATCCATCTTCCCTGACTCGGCGGCCTTCGTAGCCCACGCCTCAAACGAGGCGGCCAGGTTGTTCGCCCACTGGGCGATGTTCGGCAGATACTTCGCCCCCACCTCACCCATGGTGAGGATGCCGTTCGTGAACGAGGCCGCCCCCGTTGACCCGATCGCTAGAGCCTGAGTCAAGTAGGACAGGGACTGCTGGAAGCCAGCAATATGTCCACTGGCGGCGTTTGCGATGGCCGCTGTCATAGACCCCAACGTAGAAGCAACGCCCTGGAGGGCGGGGGTGAGCTCCAGGATCGCGACGTTAGCGAAGTCACGGATAGGCTGAGCGGCCTGCTCCCAGTAGGCCCCGGAGATTTGCTTCTGGAGGTTCTCGAACGAGGGGCCGAGGTCCTCAAGCACTGTCTTCGCGTCCTTGAGTGCGACGATGAGCACACCGGCGCCAGCGGCGGCAGCGCCGAAGATACCAGGCAGGGCCAGCAGCGCGGGTGTCGACTTGGCGATACCCACGCTCAGGGAAGCAAACACACCCAAGCCGGAGCCGATCACCGACACGGCACTACCGATCAGCGTGGACACGGCGCCTATCTTCACGGCCGCCGTATCCAGGTTCTTCAGGAAGTCGTTCAGGTTCCGGCCGATCGACTCGAAGACGTTACCGCCTGCGAGAGCCTTCAGCTGGGCCGCTACGCGGGCCAGGGACGCCTTGCCTAGGCGCACGTTGATGTCTACCCAACGAGGGTGGATGAGGCGCCGAAGGTCGAAGCGGGCCTTCCCATCATCAAGGTCGGCGTTCACGGTGGCCTTGCCGTCGAGCTTGCTGAGCTCGTGCTTGATCTTCTTCTTCTGCTCCTCGGATAGCTTCGCGTGCACTTCCACGTCCGCCTTGATGGCGGCGATGCGCGCCTGGAGCTCCTTGGCGGCGGCGGCGTCCAGTTTGGCTTTGGCTGGAATGTCTGCCTTGAGGGCGTTTAGTCTCGCCTGGAACTGGCGGAATGACCTCTCGTTGACGGTCAGGCCAGCTTTGACGTCACCGGCAGCGCGCTCCACATCCCGCTTGAGCTTAGCGATGTCACCCGGGCGGGTGGACAGGTTAATGGAGGTGCGGATACTGTCTAGCCGCTCCTCAAGCTTCTTCTTCTGCTCCTCAGAGAGGTTCGCATTGACCTTCACCTCGGACTTGATCTGCTGAATCTTCTTACGAAGAGCCTCCAGCTGCCCGGCCTTGAGGTCAACCTCTGCCTTGAAGCGGACGTCGGACTTCGCGGCCTCCTCGCGGGCCTTCTTTAGGGACTCCTTGTCGAGCTTCACCTCAGCGTTGAAGGTGATTTCGAGGTCCTTGACCTGCTTCTGGATGCGCTTCAGGTCCTTGCGGAGCTTACTTGCAAACTGGGAAAGGTCCGGGACGACCTTTACGGAAAGCTTACCAACTGTCCCTTTTCCGGCCATCCTGAACCTCTCACCCTATAGCCGCAAACAAGGCGGCAACCCCAGCAGTATCCTGAGACGATACTACCTCAGAGGACCCAGTAGAGTTGGGTCGCTCAATCATCTCTGAGTCCTTCAAGACAGCCTTGTTGACAGCTGTCCCCTTAATCAGCAGGGCCAGGCGATCCAGGGCCTCCGACAGCCTCTCCGAGTCGTGCGAGTACCCGAACCACTTCTCCCCGCCAAGCCCCTTAGCCCGATACATGGACCAGGGCTCGTGCGGAAGGCGCTCAAGGAGCTGGCTCACGAGGCGCACCCGGTAGTCACCATGGACATCAATCCGGTACAGAGCCCAGAAGTCCGCGGCAGCTTCCGGGTGCTCCTCGAAGAACTCATCTAGCCCTTGGCGCCTGCGGCTTCCCCCGCGTAAGCCATGACCAGGTTGACAACATCCTCAAGGTCAGCCTTGTCGTAGAACGCATCCCACGCGTCGAGGTCCTTGATGAAACCACCATCCTCCAGGGCGGCCATGACGTCAGCCAGCACGGCGAGCAGGTTCGCAGAGTTGGCATCGTCTCCCATGAACGGCTCCAGGACGGAGGTGAGGCGCATGCGCTTCGACGGGCGCAGAGTATGCGGAGGCACAAACAGGTCGTGCCCCTCGATGGACGAGAACTCGGGAAGCTTGTCCGCCTTCTTGGTGGCCACGCTGATTTCCTTCCAGTGGGGTGTTCGGGGTGTTGGCAGGGGCGCCGCCACACACCCCTACATGGCGGCACCCCTAGTATATCGGCCGTCAGTTGACGGTGAACTGCTTGCCGTCGGAGGCGGCAATGTTGTTCGTGACGATCACGTTCTGTGCGCCAGTGCTCACGCCGCGAGGCACGTAGGTGGTGATCTGGGTGGCGGAGTCCTTCTCGAACGTGGCGACCACGTTGCCGAACTTCACCTCTCGGACGCCATCGAAGTTGGTTCCCGTGATGACGACCTTCGCGCCGACCGCACCGGAGTCGGGGGTCAGGGTGGTGATGGCCGGCTTCGCGGTGCCAATACCGGTGACGGTGCGAGGCTCAAGCATCTGGACGCGCGTCTTACCCGAGTTGGGGGACAGGAGCGTGCCAGCGATCTTGACCTCAGTGAAGTTGTCCAGGCTCAGGGACGGCATATTGCCTGCCAGGGAGACGCGGCGGAACAGGTAGCCGGAGACGATTCGGCCGTCCTCCACGACAACGAGGATGGCGCGCTCACTGGAGGCGTCCAGCTCGATGTCCCATGCGCGCTTCGTGGCGTCATAGGTGGAGCCAGGGAATGCCACCTTCATGACGTCCTCGCCGAGATTGACGGCGTTGATGGTGACCTTGTTGGTGACGTCCTCGCGGGTGGAGCGGACGCCCTGACGGTCCCAGGTGCGCTTCGTGGAGGTGTCGCCACCATCGGACTCGAACTCAATCAAATTCTCGCTGGAGGTGTCGCCCAGCCAGGTCCACCCATTCGCCTCTAGGGTGGTGCCGTCACCAAAGACGTACCCGTCAAGGTTGGGGGCCTCCGTGTCAGGGGCGGCGTAGTAGACGTGGCCGCGGCCCGCGATCTGAATCTTGCTGTTTCCGAGGTTAGCCATCAGGCTCCCTTCCTGGCCGTCACCTGAAGGGACGAAACCATGTTGATGTAGTCGGCAGTGGTTCCCATGTCCGTTTCCGGCGTGGGCAGCTGGGTCCACTCGAGGTAGGTGGCCCAGCCTTCGGAGGTCTCCATGCCTGACCTCCAAGCTTTCTCAATGGCCTGCACGAGGGCATCGGAGGCGTCGGACACCTCGTCACCGTCGGGGCCGGTCATGTACAGGCGGGCCCTGATCTGGGTGGCCGCGAACGTTGGCCCAGACGGGTGAATGCGAGAGATGGTCATCTGGACGCGGCACACGAGTTCATTCATGGGGTCGTCCACGTCACCATGCGTGCGCCACACGATCCTAGAGAGGATCGGCCACTCAGTGGCGCCAGCGGCGGCAGCGTCACGCACGTACCGGTAGATGAACGGAAGAGGATTCACGTAAGCCACTAAAACCCCCCATTCGCGTGCACGACACCACGCATAACGTTGATGCCCGGCACCCATGTCCGATACCTGGCCCCATCTCGCCCGGAGCGGCGCCCATGAGCGTCCTGGTACACGTAGTGGCCGAACTCGACAGCCGCGTCGTGGTCCGTGGACGGGGAGATGGACCAGTCCACCTTCCCCTGCTCCAGGCTGAACGACGCAGACAGTTCGCCCGTCTGGATATGCGGGGCAGCGGCAGCCTCAATCTCAGCGAACACCTTCGCGGCAGCCGCAGCGAACTCAGGCTTCCTCGCTACGACGGCAGCAATGTCCTCGTGCACATCCTCAGTGTCGTATGCCTCGATCACTTCGCCTCCGTTCCGAGCGTGTCGCAGCGGACACTAAAGTGGTGCGTCATTGGGGAAGCGTCATAGGTGAGCGGCTCACCCGCCTGCTGGAATGTCTTCCCCACCAAGGCGTCGGGGCCCTTAATGATCTTCACCCACGAATGCGGGCCACCCGGCCACTTCCGGCCAGTCCCCATGATCTTCAAGGTCGTCTCGTCCGTCAGGTCACCCCGAATAACACGGTTCTCGGTAGCCTTCAAGGCGTTACCGGCGGACGGCTGCACAAGCACCTTGTCGATCGTGAACGTCTCACCACGCTCGAAACGGCGCCCAGTGCGCCCCTCCTTGACGACAGCGAGCGTCACCTCCACCACGTGGGGGCCGTTCTCGAGGTAGCGCCCGCGACGAGGCCGGAACCCTACCACAGTGTCACCTCATCCTCGTCATACGCGGGGTGATCCCCCGCAAAGTCCAGTGCGGACGGCCCGCGCAGATAGGTGGGGTCAACCGTCAACGGGCCCTCAATGGCGTCCAACAGGCGCGTGCGCCGCGCATACCCGTCCATCTCGGCGCCAGCCACACCCCAGCCGGAGGTTCCAGCCTGAAGGGCCCGCCAGTCACGGTCGGTGATCTCCAGGATGCCGGACGCGACAGCCTGGTTCACCGAGTAGGTGTAAGTGCCCTCAGTCTCATACTTGTAGAGGCCGCCGCCAGGGGCCCTGAGAACACGGGAGACCGACTCCGCCTCAACCATCCGCATGATGATCGAGAAGCTGTAGTCAACACGACACCGGTTCACAGCATCAGGCATGCGCGACAGGATCAGGGCCTCAGCCCTGTCGAGGAGCGCCTGCACCCAGGTCTTCTCGTCATCCTCCAGGTACCGCATAAGCGAACCCTGAACGTCATCCAGTGTTGCTACCGTCACGTCTCCACCTCCTCAGGAACTCTGGCCACGGGGTGGCCGCCAACCAAAACGCCGGCGGCCACCACATGGGTCACTTACTGGTGATCTTCACGAACGCGCGCGAGTCACGCAGAACCCAGCCGAACTGGGCCTCAGCGAGGATCGCACCCATGTTGCGGTCGAAGAGGTCAACGCCACCGGCACGCTCAGTCGCCTTACGGTAGGTGATGGTCTCAACAAAGCCGAGACGCAGAGCATCCTTGAAGTCGCCTCCGATGCCGAGGAGCTTCGCGGCCGAAACCTTGGCCTTCTCGTAGCCGGAGACGGCGCGAGAGTAGGTGGCCGGGACACCCAGGACGGTACCGAACTTCGCGGCGATGTCAGGGGCCTGCTGGTAGAGCGGGCGACCATGAGCATCCAGGGCATTCACCAGGTTGCTGCGGAACTTCGGGGCCAGGAGGAAGTGGTCGAAACCGAACTCGGTCTCGTCGGCGTCGTCCAGCACAACCTTGTCGTAGGCGGCGGACAGCTGCTTGGTGAAGTAGCCGGCAGCGGCCGAAGTCAGGTCCAGCTCCTGCACCTTCGTGGTGGAGGTCAGGGCCTCCTTACCGGTGATGGCGGTACCGGTGTTCGCGTCGATGCCGTGGATGACGGCAGTGTCAATGGCGCGAGCGATAGCCTCACCGAGGGCGCGCTGGATACGCGAGTACTCGCCGAGTGGGTCAGCCTTAGCGGTCTCCTCCGAGTAGAGGATCATCACAGCGGCCTTGACGGGGGTGACCGTCTTGACAGCGCTGGACAGGGTGGCGACCGGCTTCAGGCCACCCTCCTGAACGATGCCAGCGGTGGGCTGACCAACCGGGATCGGAATGGCGGTACCGTTAATGGAGACCGGGACACTACCGGCGAGGCCCTGAACGACAGAGCCCTTCATGGCGTTGTCCCAGACGCCCTTTACGACGGTCTTGGGAAACGCGGCCTCATTCCCGGCGTTAGCGCCGAGAATCTTGGATACTGTCTCGACCTTGGTTTCGTTGTCGGGGTTGTACGCGGGTGCAGGCATATGCCCTCCTTACTGGTCTGCGAAGCCGAAGAACCCGAGCGCCTCGCTCAGGCCGTCATCCTCGGCCTCAAGGTCTGCATCCACCGCAGGGTCGCGGGGGACTGACGGCGCGGGCGTAGCGTCTGCCTGCTCGCGCAGCGTGGCGAGGGCGTCTACCTGCTCCTGCCACGAGTCTTTGTCTCCGGCGAGGAATGAAGCGAAGCTGGCCGGAATGTTGGCCTTGGAGAGGAGCGTCTCCTTCTCGGAGAGCTCGGCGGCGGCACGCTCGGCGGCCTCCTTCGCCTCCAGCTTCTCAGTGAGGGCGGCCAGCTGGGCGCGCAGCTCACTCACCTCATCCGCAGGAGCTTTCGCATCATCCTTCGGCGCCTCCTCCGCAGGAGTCTTCTTGTCCGTCTCAGGAGTCTTCTTGTCCGTCTCAGGAGTCTTCTTGTCCGTCTCAGGAGTCTTCAACGGGGGCCTCCTCAGTGTGCTCGATGGGGTAGTCGGTGGTTGAGATAGGTCCGTCAGTCTCTTCGACAACGGAGGACTCAGGCGCGGGGGTGTCGCTCATTTGCGCTCCTTCAGCTTCTCCCGAAAGTACTTGTCCATTGCGCGCCTAGCGTCCACTCCGTGGAGGTCATGGTCGCGCACAACCTCATTGTACACACGTTCGAATCCGACCTGCTGCTCCTTGCCTTCCCAGTGCTTGGAGGTAAAAACCGGCACGATCGTGCAGAAATCATGATCGTGAAATCGGTCCACCCTAAGGCCAGCAGACTCGGAGGACTTATACGCCGGGCCGCGGGAAGCGAGCATTGCGCAGAACCCGCAGGGGCCATTCTTGTTCGGGTGGCACACGCGAGCGAAGGCGAATGGGCGCGCAATCAACTCGCCACGGGAGTTGCGGCGGTACTTGTCCGGCACGTCGGAGAACACCTTCATATCCCGATGGCGGCCCTTAACGAGCTCCTCCTCGTCCAGGGTGCGCACAGCCTCCTCGATACGGTCTGCGACCTTCTCGAACGCCTCCTCCAGGGTCATGCGTGGGCGACGGCGGGCCTCGACCTTCTCCACATCATCGACGATCGCCTTCTGAGTGCGCTCAGAGAACTCCTCAAGGTCCTTCGCAAGGTCATCCAGAGCGCCCTCAATGAGCTCAATCGAGGACGGCGCAGTGTCCACTGCGTCAGCCACGGTTCGGCGGGCAGCGGCCAGCACATGCCCCTCCAGGGTGCGCTCCAGGCGCCTCATTCCCTCAGGGGAACCCAAAGCCCCCTGCACGTCACGGATAGTACGATCGATCGTCTTCGGGCTATACCCAGGCTGTGGGGGCACCCACGACTCCGGCACCCCGGCCTTGCGGGCCTGCCCCCGCAGGAACAAGGCGGCAGCGGCCCACGCCTGCTTGCGGGCCTGCCACATGATCGGAGTCAACAGCTCCCCCACATGCTCCCTAGGAGGAGGCTCAGGAAGGTTCTCGAGAGGGCGCAGAGTATCCTCAACGCGCCGCCTGAACAGCATGACGATGCTGCGCAGGATGCTGTAGAACAGGGCCTCACTCACCCTTAGGGGCCTCATCAGCATCCTCGGGGGCCTCGGGGGCCTCGGGCATATCCAGTCCGGCGTCGGCGTCCATCTTGTCCCCGCGGGTCTTCTCGCGGCGCAGCTGCTCGGGGGTGAGGTGCAGGAACTCCCTGGCCGTCTCGTCGCCGATGATTCCCTGGCTGTGGGCCTGGAGGGCGTTCGCCATCTGCGCTGAGGTTGAGGGGGCAGCTGCGTCGCGCCACGTCACCTCGAGGGCCTCCAGCCCCTCCAGGGGCATGCCGTTCGCCTGGGCGACGATCCGGCCGACACGCTCCAGGGCGTCGCTGAACTGGCGCTGCTTGTTCTCTGCCCTAGCGATCAGTCGGTCCTTCGCCACGCGCAGAGCCTCCGCTGATGTCGGGTTGTTGTCCGAGGAGACACCCATCATCGACGGAGGAATACCAGTCATGGCGGACAGCTGGAGCGCGTAGGACCGGTACGTGTTGATGAACGGGTCCAGAGCCATTCCGGTAAGCTGCTTCACGTCACCGCCGGATGGGATGGCGATCAGGTTGCCCATGTACGCCTGCATCTTCTCGGAATACTGGTCAATCATATTGGAAGCACCGTCGCCCACGATTGCACGCAGCGGGGACGACGCAACCTCCTGAGCCACCTGAAGGTTAGTTAGCGTCCTGGAGGCGGCGTCGATGACGGAGGTGAGTTCACGCAGATCGGAGCGCCCATACTTGTCGGACAAACGGGCCCGGTTGAACATGGGGACGATTGACGCACCCCACTGGTCCTGGCGCCCCTGGCTGGCGCTCTTCCAGTCGTACCTGCCCTTCACGTAGAACTCCACGCCGTCGGACGTGTAGTAGGTGGCACCCACATTCCCGTCGTCACGGCGGTACAGGACCACGCCCTCCACGACCTCGCCACGGAAGTTGATGCGCACGCGGGCGTGCTTCGCATCCACCGCACGAATCGACGCGAACTCATGCTCATCATCCGGGGGTGCGATCACCCAGTACGCGGCGCCAGCACTAATCGCCTCAGCGGCAGCAAGGTTGAACTGGGAGTCCATGTCGTTCGCCTGCCACGTCTTCCGCAGCAACTCAACCACGCCCGCCTTGTCGTCATCCGCGACACGGTAGCCATCTGGGATGAGAATCTCGGTGAGCACGTCGACAGCCATCTTGGCGAACGGGGCCTGAATCTCCAGGACGCGAGCCTTAGCGGGGAGACTGATGCCCACCGCGTCGAGGCGCCGCTTGCCCTCGTAGTAGCCCTCGTAGGTGATGGGCCGGTAGGCGCCTGACGCGAACTTGGCGATCATCTTCTGAAAGCTCACATGAACACCTTCCATTCGCCCCGGGGAGCAGTCAGGTCCGCCCACTCCTTCGAGTTCTTCACATGCCTATACAGCATCCTAGCGCCGATCATGCACACAGCGAGGTCGATCTTCTTAGACGACTTCGGAGACTCCTTCTTCACCGACCAGCGCCCCTTGAACTCATTCACGCGACAGTTCGACACGTGCTCGCCGAGCGCCGAGTCCCCATCATGGGTGAATGTCTGCTGCTGAATCTCCGTGAACGCCGTCTCCGCCGCCTCGGCGAACTGATAGGCGTGCGACCGCATATCCCAAGCGATCGGGGATGCGGACATGCCACCACGAACCGCGGGGACGATCAGGCGGTCTCCGAAGTCCTCAGGCCACGCAGTACGGGTGAACGACTCCCACTCGCGCACGTCAGCCCAGAACGCGACCACGTTGTATGTGTCGAACGCCTTCCTAACCCCCGCATCCACGGCAGCCACATTCACCACCCCGAGCGGCTTCTCAGGCTTCCAATGGCCGATCTTGAAGACGTGCCCATCCTCCATGCAGCAGCCCACGAGGGCCGTGTGGTCGTTGGACTTGGAGCCGTCGAAGAACATGACGATCCGCTCCCCAGGCTCCACCTTCCGGTCAGGCTTACGGAGCTGAGTCCACTCCTCCAACGTGATCCAGGACGCCTCTGCGGCGTTCGGGCGGTTCAGGAAGAAGCGGATAGAGCGCGACTCAGGGTACTCGGGTGACCAAATCTGCTCCTTGATGGACTCCAGGTTCACCCACGGGCAGTCCTCATACACATACTCGAGGGCCTCCGTGAGACCGACCTGCCCCTCCTCGGGCTCGTCCGTCAGAACCGTATTCGGGGGCGCCATACGTGCGTCATAAAGAATCTTCGTCTTACCGCGCGTGAGGCCATCCTCCTGGTCGCACCAAGCCTCAAAGATCGCCTCCGCCGAGGACTGCTCGCCCGGCACCCATGCGTTGCAGGTGCCCACGAACCGACCACCCATCTTCGCCGCATTCTGCTGAATCGTCTCCAGCATTGCTGGACCACCTTGCGCCGGCAGCCAGTGCTCCAACTCGTCGCCCACGACGAAGGACACCTCGCCGCCCTCCATAGAGGTAGCGGAGGACGTCATCTGTTGCAGCCTCCCCCCACCCGGAGTCTCAATGAACGTCTTCGCCACCTCGAGGTCATACTTGCGAGCCAAAGAACCCTTCTTCTGACAGAAGGCGCGAACCATTCTCATGGTATTGGCGGTTTGGCTTTCAGATACGGCCACCACCTGCACGAGCGGCATGCTCATGGGCTTCGCCCGCACCCCGAACGGCTCATGTCGGTCAAAACCGTCGAAGCGGCACGGGCCGAGAAGCTCAAACAGGCACAGAGCAGCCGCGAACGGAGAATTGTGGGTCACCACCATGGCCTCTCCCACCAGGTAGAGGCCATCCTCGGCGGCCACAGTAATGCAGCGCGCATCCACGGGGGGCACCCTGCGCACCCCTACGATAGTCCGGCCGTTCTGGAAACCTGCCAGCACATCCCTGGGCACTCCCTGCGCCCTCAGCTCATCCTTGTTGACATCAGGAAGTCGGAGGTTGAACCGCCCTTCGCGAGCCATGGTGCGCACGTCAAGGGTGCGACGAACTCGCTTCGACTTCCCGACGAACTCCTCAACGGTGAACAGGTGCTCACCAGTGGCGGCAAGGACCGTCCCGTCAGAGATTTCCACCTCCCATGTGTCCCACTGGTCGATAGGGTGGACCTGGGTCACCTTGGTGGGCTTACCTGACGGATGGAATACATGGTCGCCGACAACGAGATCGCCGAAGCGCTTCCAGCCGTCCACGGTCAAGATTTTGTGACGTAGATCAAAGCCTTTACCTGATCCCTTGCTCAGCCTTCTGATTCCCTGCCTGTACACAAAGGAACCCTTATGGGTCAGGGCGTAGAAGTGAGCCAGGAACTCGATCTGTCGGTCTGTCGGGATGAACGGCTGACCGGCGCGCGGCCCGTTCGGCTGGACAAGGTTGTCTACCATCCAGGCGGCAGCGTGATACCCGAGCGTCCGCTCAGGGAACTCAAGGGGGAGCGTGTCGGTTCGCTCCCGGGGTGCGGGGAGCGTCTCGGTCACTTTGCGGCTCGCGCCTTCGCCCACGCCTGGAGCGCGACCACGCCAGCCGACTCAGCCTCAGACTCGTCCACGCGGTTAATCTCGATCTGCACGCGCCGCCGATCGCCCTCGGTGAGCAGCAAGGAGGTGAGCATGGTGTTCACGGCCGCCAACATCGTAGGAGAGCGCCGCTCTTGCATCTTGTAGTTGGACAAGTCATCGCAGGCGGAGTAGAGGACAATCCAGTCTGACGGCTCGTAGTAGCGTGTGAACGTGGACTGCTCCACGGACTTCCACAGCTCCTTCGCAATCGGATGCCAGTCAGGATCAGGCTTGGGGGGCTTCACCTTATCGGCGACCACATTCACGGGCTCAACGCCACCATCAAGCTTCCGCGCCTGCGTAGTGCGGTGCCCCTCAGTGCTGCGCTTCGGGATCGGTCCCTTAACTCCCATCGTCGTCTCCTACAAGTAGCCGGGGTGTTTGCTCTTCGGTCTTGGGCCGCGAGTCTTATTGCGACCATTGTAGCGGCGCTTTCTCGCCTCGACGGACTGCTGCTGCGTCCGCGCCATATGGCAGTGCTGGCACAGGCTCCTCAGGTTGTCCGGCACGTGCGGACCATCAGGGAAGATGTGGTCCACCTGATTCGCCCTGGCGCCACAGAACACGCAGAGGCCGCCGTCCCTTTTGAGGACCGTTCGCCTGATCTTCTCCCAGTCCTCAGGGAGCTCCTTACGGCGCCTGGACTGCCTACTCCACGACATCAACTCGAACCTGCTCAATCTGCGCCAGCACGTGGAAGCCAGCCAGCTCACCAACAAGGGCGGTAATCGCATTCTCTGCGTCGTTGCGAGCCACAATGTACGCGTCCCACACATCATCAAGGAACGGGTCACCAAGCTCGAACGCCTCACAGTCCTGAACCTCCATCCAAGCCTACTTGAGCACCTCAAGCTTCACACGGAAGTCGTCGACAGTCACTTCTCAACCTCCAACGTCACATGAGAATCCAACCCATACCGGTCCGCAACGAACCCCTCCAAGTACTCCTCCAGCGCCTCTTGCGCCTCCTGGACGCGGATAACAGCCTCATCCTGCTCAGCATCACGCCTATGGACAGGAACATCCCACGCATCACACTGGCCGGCGTCATTCAGGGAATCACGCAGCTCATCGGCCGCACAATCCATCGCGGCCAACGCAACCTTCTCATGCACCGACGCAATCTTCTCCACGGCAGTCATCGCACATCCCCCGGGTACGTCATAGACACGCCCTCATTCGACGGGGAACCCTCACGAATGTCGAACAGGAACGACGGCTTAGCATCCTTCCCGCCGAAGTAGGCGTGCTGGATCGACAGGTAGTCGCCCGGGTACACGTACATGTCCCGCTGGCCCTCATTACGGAAGATCAGAGTCCCATCATTCGTACGCTCAGGGTGATTGTCGCACAAGATCACATCAACCTTGGGAGCTGACTTGTCGCCATAGATGAGAAGGTAAAGCACACCTACTCCTTTCACCAGATGTTGGATCGCTTGTTGGACGGGAGGGGGCAGGGCTCGATGCACGGGTGCCCCATCGCGGCCAGCTCCCTGGCCGTCGGATACACCTTCCGAACCTCCTTGGCGCACATGGAGCACTTCCCCTGACCCGAGTAGGGGCGCGTACCCGGCCAGTCCTTCACGGACGTCCGCGGGGGGCGCATCTTCTGGCCACACGAGGAGCACTTGTGCTCAACCGTCCAGTCAATGAGCGCCTTGGGAGTGTGGCCATGCAGCAGCTCCCGATAGCAGGGGTTGCAGACCCCTCGGCCGCCGTAGGGCTTCGTGCCGGGGTACTCCTTCGCCGTGGTGCGCGGGGGCCGGTACGGCTCGCCGCAGTGTGTGCACTTCGGGAACGTCCGCTCCCCAGTCTTCGGTGCCATTAGGTTTCCTTTCGTTGACTGACCAGCACAGTCTACCACGCCGGACCCCTTGGAGGCAAAAGGCGAGGCCCGCCGGGCATACGGAGAAGGAAAGGAAACTTCACTCCGACCCATCCGGCGGGCCTCTATCAGCGCGACCAGCATACAGGCAACGACGACACGACCGCAACCATCCGGGAATCCCGGACAGTTCGAGACCCAGAACCTCCAAAGCCATAGGAGCCAATCTGAGCGTCTCCCAGCAGCCCACCCAGGCCGGCACACACAGACACCCCCGATCGGCCGCTCACGAGGGTTACAGACCCCTTCCCGAGGTGCGCGCGGACCGCCCGCCGCCCGGCCGCCGCGGCGCAGCTCTCTCTGGTGAGTGCCAGCCTTCTGAAGATGATCCACTCACTCAACCAACAACCCAACCCTTAGTTGGCATCAGAGCAAGGAAGCCTGGTGAGGTCACGTTCCGACTCGGTACAGCAAGGAAGGGCAAGGACGGGATGAGTGGTCAGATCGTTAGCCCTCAAGGCTCGCCAAAGGATCACTACGGGAGGGTTGGCGTCTCGGACCGTTCAGAGACGACCAGGTGACCGAGTGCCAACTAGAGCCAGGAGGAGAACGAGAGAGCTGACCATCTCCTCGTCCTCGCTCTCGTGGGCCAACTCGGCCGAAGGCCAAGGCGACGACCAGGGACCAACGGTCCGACGGTCGGAGCGAAGCGAAGCATCTCGCGGGAGCGCACGCGCGCGACTATGGGTTCTCTTGGGAGGTTCTCCTTAAGGGGTTAGGTGGCACTGTGTTGCACAGGTGAGTGCACTGTGTTGCACAGGTGAGTGCACTGTGTTGCACAGGTGAGTGCACTGTGTTG
>ERZ772766.235-NODE-235-length-33436-cov-8.007789_pt1 | contig 33436 bp, 32 predicted proteins | sample MGYA00511379_ERZ772766 | MGnify/ENA primary metagenome ERZ772766 (study PRJEB29015, sample SAMEA2737895) | human oral metagenome | biome: human oral; feature: human-associated habitat; material: dental | place: China | collected 2116 ... | reverse complement strand
CCTGTACTGTCTTCGGCTCGCCGCCTTGTCTCATTCCTGTTTGAAACGACTATATTTATGGGCAGCGGGACTCTACCACGGCTGGGTGGTTGGGCCGATGGTGAACTCGCTGATATTGGTGTCCTCCGGCTGGTTCAAGGCGAAGGCGACCACGCCGGCGACCCGTTCGGCGGGAATTTCGTAGGTATCGTAGAGTTGGCGGTAGCCGCCGGAGGTGGTGCTGTCGGTGATGTGATCAACCAGTTCGGATTGCACCGCCGCCGGGTAGAGGGTTGCGGTGCGGATGTTCGTCCCCGCCTGGGCCGATTCCATGCGCAGCGCTTCCATGATGGCCTTGACCGCCCATTTGGTGCCGCAGTACACGCCGCCGCCCGGATAGACTTTCAGCCCCGCCACCGACGAGGTCGCCAGTACATGCCCGGATTTTTGCGCAATGAAGGTCGGCAGCACGGCTGCGATGCCGTTGAGGACGCCTTTGATGTTGACGTCCACCATCGCGTTCCAGTTGGCGGTTTCCAGCGCGGCAAAAGGCGAGCTCGGCATCAGCCCGGCGTTGAGGAAGATAGCGTCCACTTTGCCGAAGCTGTCGAGCGCGAGTTGCACCAGCGCTTTGCTGTCTTCGGGATTGACGACATCGGTTGCGCGGTAAACCGCCGCACCGCCTTTGTTCTGAATGTTCGCGGCGATGGTTTTGAGTTTGTCTTCGCGGCGCGCGCCCAGCACCAGCTTGGCACCTGCTTCGGCGAGCGTGTAGGCGGTGGCTTCGCCGATGCCCGATGAGGCGCCGGTGATGATGACGACTTTGTTCTCGATGTGGTTCATGGTTGTTCTCCGTGGTTGGTGCGGCGGGGGATTATAGGGGGCGGCGACCGGTCTGTTTAGCACCGTGCCGCTTCAGACTGTGTTTGGTGAGATGGAATAATCCGGCCGCACTGCGGGGTGCCGGACTTGCGCAGGGTGGACGGCTTGTTGCTCACGCGCTCTGTGGTCTGAGCAGTCGAGGCGGCGGGTTTGCGGCGGTGAATGTGCGTCGGCGCGGGCGGTGTCCTGTTTATTTTTCGACGACGATGTTGGGGAATGCCTGCGCGGCGCTTTCTCTTGCGGCGAGGTTGGCCATGGTGCGCAGGGCGATGCGGCGGTAGCGGCGGGCGATGTCGCTCTCCGGTGCGGCGGCGGTGGTCGGGTTGCCGTTATCGGTTTCTTCGCGGATGCGGATGTCGAGCGGCACGTCGCCGAGGTAGGGCATGTGGTGGCTGACGGCGAGCAGCTTGCCGCCGTCTTTGCCGAAGATGTGCGCTTCATGGCCGCAGTTCGGGCAGATGTACACGCTCATGTTTTCGACGAGGCCAAGGATGGGGATGTTCACTTTGTCGAACATGGTTTTGGCTTTTTTGGCGTCGAGTAGGGCGATGTCCTGCGGGGTGGTGATGATGACGGCGCCGGCGACCGGGATTTGCTGGGCGAGGGTAAGCTGGGTGTCGCCGGTACCGGGCGGCAGGTCAATAATGAGGTAGTCAAGGTCGTGCCAGCGGGTTTCGCGGTAGAGTTGCAGCAGGGTTTGGTTGATCATCGGGCCGCGCCAGATCATGGCGGTGTCTTCGTCCACGAGGTCGCCGATGGAGAGGGTCTGGATGCCGTGACGGTTGACGGGCTGCATGGTTTTGCCGTCTTCACTGGTCGGGCGGGTCGCGCCACCGAGCATTCTCGCCTGGCTGGGGCCGTAGATGTCGGCATCCAGCAGGCCGGTGCGCGCACCAATTTGGTGCAGGGCGATGGCGAGGTTGACGGAGAGGGTGGATTTGCCGACGCCGCCTTTGCCGGAGGCGACAGCGATGATGTTTTTGATTTGCGGGTGGGCTTTGATGCCGCTGGCGTGGGCGCGTACGTGGTGGTCGAAGCGGATACGGGCGGTGTCGATGCCGAGTGCGGCCAGTGCGTCGCGCCAGCGGGGTTCTTCTTGTTGCGCGGGAAAGCCGGGGGCGAGGGTGAGGCTGCCGTCGTCGTTCGTCTGGATGACCCCGGTAGCGGCGAAGGGGGCGAGGTCGAGTTCGGGGTCGCGGTAGTTTTGGATGAGGTCGGTATTCATATAGGGAACCATTGTTGGAAGGAGAGCCAGGCTTGTGCTTGCAGCATGGTGCTGCCGTCGTAGGCGGTGAGGTGGCGTTTGCGCGCCCAGTCGAGGAAGGGGGTGTCGCGGCCGTAGGTCATGTCGTAGGCGCGGGTCTGCGGGTGTGCGATGTTGTCCGGCAGGGTGAAGGTGGTGTTGTTGAACGCCGCCGAGGTGGCGTTGATGATGAGGTCGTAAGCGGGCGCGGTAGCGAGGTCTTCGAGGCTGCCCGCCGTGAGCGGCACGGTGGTGTGCGGCTGTTGGGCGGCGATGATAGCAGCGGCTTTGCCGGCGGTGCGGTTGGCGATGTGCAGGGAGGCAAGCCCTGCGGCACAGAGGGGGGCGATGACGCCGCGCGCCGCCCCGCCCGCGCCGAGGATGAGGAGGTGTTTGCCGGCGAGCGGGTAGGCGTGCTCGTGTTCGAGGGCGTGGCGCAGGCCGCGGCCGTCGGTGTTGTCGCCGCAGAGTTTGCCGTTTTCTTGCCACAGGGTGTTGACGGCTTCGGCGAGTCGCGCGTCGGCGCTGGTTTGTGCGCAGAGGCGGTAGGCGGTTTCTTTATAGGGCAGGGTGATGTTGAGGCCGCGTCCGCCGTCAGCGAAGAATTGGGCGACGATGGCGGCGAAGTTATCTGCTTCGGCGAGGATGCGCTCGTAGCGCAGGTCGATGCCGCGCGCCTGCGCGAAGGCGGCGTGGATGTCCGGCGAGCGGGAATGGGCGATGGGGTTGCCGATGACGGCGCAGCGGTAAGTCGTCATGGGCGGTGTTTGAGTAGTTGCGCCGCTTCTTTGGCGAAGTAGGTGATGATGATGTCGGCGCCGGCACGTTTGAAGCCGAGCAGGGTTTCCATGATGATGGCTTCGCGCGTGAGCCAGCCGTTGGCGAAGGCGGCATTCAGCATGGCGTATTCGCCGCTCACCTGGTACACGGCAAGCGGGAAGGCGAATTGCTCTTTGGCGCGGCGGACGATGTCGAGGTAGGGCATGCCGGGTTTGACCATGACGTAATCCGCGCCCTCGCTGATGTCGAGGGCGATTTCGTGCAGGGCTTCGTCGCTGTTCGCGGGATCCATCTGGTAGGTGCGTTTGTCGGCTTTGCCGAGGTTGGCCGCCGAGCCGACAGCATCGCGGAAGGGGCCGTAGTAGGCGCTGGCGTATTTGGCGGAATAGGCCATGATGCGCACGTTGTTGTGGCCGTGCTGTTCGAGCGCTTGGCGGATGGCACCGATGCGGCCGTCCATCATGTCGGACGGGGCGACGATATCCACGCCTGCGTCCGCGTGGCAGAGCGCCTGCTTGATGAGGGTGGCGACGGTGATGTCGTTCAGGATGTAGCCGTCGGCGTCGGTGATGCCGTCCTGTCCGTGAATGGTGTAGGGGTCAAGCGCGACGTCCGTCATGATGCCGAGTTCCGGAAACGCCGCTTTCACGGCACGCACGGCGCGGGGAATGAGGCCGTCAGGGTCGTAAGCGGCGGCAGCATCGGCGCTTTTGTGTTCCTGGCCGATGACGGGGAACGGCGCGATGGCGGGGACACCGAGGGCAACCAGTTCGCGGCATTCTTCCAGGAGGAGGTCGATAGAAAAGCGGGCAATGCCGGGCATGGACGGGATGGCTTCCCGCTTCTGCTCGCCTTCGCAGATGAAAACGGGCTGGATGAGGTCATCAACGGTCAGGGTGTGTTCGCGGGTGAGGCGACGGCTGAAATCGTCCTTGCGGTTGCGGCGTTTGCGGGTGAGCGGGTAGGTTTGAGCGGGGATGTGCATGGTAGGGTGTCCGTGGGAAAGGGAGGCTATCTTACTACTTGCCTGCCGCCGCGTGACAAGGCGACAGGCGCGGTATGCCGCCGGCGGGGTCAGGGAATGGCGTCGGCACCGAGGATGCCGTGGTGCTGTCTGACGAGGTCGTAAGGCAGGAGGGTGTCTTCGGGATGGGCGTGGACAGCCCTGCGCGGCGGCAGCAGCGGGCCGATGTAGAGGCCGCGCGGGGTGAGGTAGAAGTAGGGATATTGGTAGTCTTGGGCGCGGTAGGGGTAGCCGCGCATGGTTTGTGGTGCCGCCGCTTGCAGCGCGTCCAGCAGCCAGGCGGCGCGGGTTTCGCGCAGGGTCTGGTCGGCAGGGCTCTCGTCGGCGAGGAAATGCGGTGCGCCGCCGCCAATCCAGAACAGGTCTTCGAGTTCGAGGCCGCGCGCCTGCTTGATGTCGTAGGTGATGCCGTAATGGCCGCCGTAGCCGCAGTTGGTCTGTTCATGGATGTGGGCGCTGATGTAGCGCGGGCCGAGGTAGGTCGGGGTGATGTTGACGCGGTAGTCGAGCGCGGCGCGCTTGTCCGCAGGCAGTGCGGCCAGGCATTGGCGGCGGGCGTAGAGAGTAGCGAGCGCCTGTGCGCGCAGATAGGGGTTGATGGCGTCGCGCTCCGCGTCGCTGTAACCGTCGCGGATGAGGAAATGGGTGATGCCGCTCGCGGGTTCGCGCCAGTCTTGCAGGGTAACGGCTTTGTCGTTGTGGGCGGTGGCTTTTTCCGCCGTGAAGGTAATGTCGTCCAGCAGCGCCGCCGCATAGGGCATTTCGGTGGCAAAGAGGCGGTTGGCGGGGTCGCGGACGGGCGGGGTGTAGGGCGCAAGCGCCGCGCCGTCCCTGATGCGCCAGTTATCGCCGCGTTGTTCGAGGAGGGTAGCGGCAGCGGTGCGGTAACAGCGCGCATCTGCCGGGCAGTCGCCGCTTGGCGCAAGCGGGAACGGCAGGCGCTCGTCTTCGTAGTGGTGGGTCAGGCTGTCGCTGTCGAGGACGAGGGCACGCCCGGCGTCGTCGCCGCGATAGACGGCGGCGTGGGCGTGGTATGACAGCAGGACAGGCAGCAGGAGGGCGGTAATAAGGCGTGGCATGGGCGTTCAGGTAAGGATATTCAGGAGCGGTGACTATAACCGCTTCGCGGGGAAATCCCTACGGTCTGCCTTGCCCCGCCGCCAAGCCGATAATCACGCGCTTTTGCCGCGCGCATAAGCCATTGATCGCAAAAAAAATGTTTACCGAAATCCACACACCCGGGAGGTAAACACCATGCAAAAACCGCATTCAACCTGGCCGCCCTCATCAGCGCCGGCCGGCTTCGCCGCCTACGACGGCACCTATACCGACAGTGACGACAGCTCCCCGGTCAAAGTGCGCAGCTATATAGAAGCCGTTCTGTGGATAGTGCGCACCGGCAGCCCGTGGCGGGATTTACCCAGGGAATTTGGCAAATGGAACAGCGTGTTCCGGCACTACCGCCGCCGGAGCAAAGCAGAGCGCTTTACCGGAATCTTTGCGGAAATCAGCGGTGAGGCGGATAGGGAATTTGGGGTACTCCCGGCGGATAAGGCGTTTGATGCGGATTGGCCGGTTAAGGATTTGACAGAACGCGGCAGTAAAGTGGTTATCCCGCCGCGCAGTAACCGCAAGCCCGCGCGTGAGTATGACAGGGAGATGTACAAGTGGCGGCATCTGGTTGAAAATTTCTTCTGTAAATTGAATGGGTTCAAGAAGGCCGCCATGCGGGCGGAAAAGACGGATATATCCTTTTCCGCCAATATTTATCTGACTGCCACTCATCGCCCTACAATAATGTCAACAGCCCCTAAGATATTACCGAAGCGGTGGATAGTAGAGCGCAGTTTTTCCTGGTTGGAAAAGAACAGGCGGCTTTGGAAAAACGGTGAGCGTAAGTTGAGTACCGGCTTGCAAATGGTAGTTTCGGCTTTCTTGGGAGTCCTGCTGCGGAGACTATGAACACGTTCTTATTTTAATTGGCTATAAATGTCGTAGCGGGTGTTGGGGCCGTCGATGTGGTAATCCGGCGCGGCATCCGCCAGCGGCGGCGCATGTTGCGGGCGCTTGACGATGACGCGGCGGGTGGCGGCGAGGCGGGCGCGGGCGAGGAGTGCGGCGTCGTCGCCGTCATGCCCGATGAGTTGTTGCAGCGCCTGCATATGCTTTTTGACTTTCGCGCTTTTGCGCCGCTCGGGGTACATCGGGTCAAGATATACCGCGTCAAAACCTTGCGGCGGCAGCGCGGTTGCGGCGTCGGCGTGGACAAGCGTCAGACGGGTCGCGATAGCAGCAGTTTTAGGGTTATCGCGAGCCTCCGCGAGAGCGGCGGCAAGCAGCGTGTGTAGATAGGGGTTTTGCTCGTAGAGGGTGAGGGAGAAACCGCGTGAGGCGAGCAGCCAGGCATCTTTGCCCCAGCCGGCAGTAGCGTCCGCCACCTGCGCGCCCGCCATGCCGCGCAGGGTTTTCGGCAGGGTTTCGCTGCCGCTGCGTTTGAGGTAACTGCTGAAATCAAGCGTCAACGGCGGGTGGCGCTGCTCGCGGTCGCAGAGATGGTAGCGGCCATCCCGCCAGTGCAGGTAGTAACCACCTGCGGCGTCATCGGGGTGATGGATGCGGCAGGCGGTGGGCGGCGGGTCGGGCGGATCGCTGAGCAGGTAGAGGGTCATGGTGCTGCGCTTCAATCTCCGGCGGCGAAGAACATCAGTTTGGAAAAGTCGCGTTTTTTCAGGCTTTCGCGGTCGATGAAGCATTGTGCCGCCATGCTGAATGGCACAAGTGCACACCACTTCCCTTCGCTGTTGCGGAATACGCCCGCTTCTGTCAGCTGGAAGAGCAGGCGCATGTTGGTGTGAATGATCGTTTTATCTTCTTCGCCGTTATAGATGGATACGTAACGGGGATCGTATTGGGGGTAGGTGGCATAACCGAGCAGGCGGCATTCGTGATTGCGCGGCAGGGCATCGCAAAGTTCTGCCACGGCTTCGTCGTATATTTTGCCGAAGCGGTAATGCCCTTCGCCTTGTTCGTCGTAGTGCTCGATTTCGATGTCTTCTGTTTCCGGATAGCTGATGGTGGTGGAAAAGTGCAGTGCCAACTCGCGGTAAAACGGCAGGTAATAGGCGATGCCGTATTTTGCTTTGAAGGCCTCACAGGCTTCATCAATAAGGTCGCTGTATAAGCCAAGCTCCGGATTCGATAATTTGCTGATTTCCGCGTGCCAGGCGCGCATTTCAGCGATGGCGGTCTGGTTGCCGGCATCGCCGGGCAATTCGGGGAGGAAGCGCACTTGCGCCCAATCGCCGGTAGCGTCAAGGAAACCGATGTTGGCATCCATCGGAGAAAAGATTTGCAGCAGCCCCTGCTCAGGCAGGTCAGGATGTTGCCCCGCTTGCGCGGCGATTTCCGCAAAGTTGAATTGCGCCAGCAGCATATAGGGCAGGCCATGCCGGTCGCGCGGGCAGTCTTCCCCGGCGGCGATATAGGGAACGCCGCCGAATTTGCTGGCCAGCAGCGGCAGTTCGTCGGCAGCTTCGCTGACGTTGATGCTGATGCAGGGCTGCGCCAGCTCGCGGTAGTAGTCACGCACGGTTGGCGGCAGTTGGGCCAGGATTTCTTCTTGGGTCAGTTTTTCAGGGTTCATGTTTTTCTCCGGGTTGAGGGATGTGGGTCAATCGGTGATTTTCCGTTATTGCTTCACCACCAGCAGCAGCCCCGCGCCGATGGGCACGATGCTGTGGCGGTAGTCTTCGGCGGCGGTGACCAGGGCGGTGAAGTCCTGCACTTGCGCGGCGTGCGAGATGACGTTGTCCACCACCAGCAGGCTGCCGCTGCGCGCCAGGCAGCGGCGGAGATCCGGCCAGTAGGCGGGGTAGGCGGGGCGTTCCGCGTCAAGCAGGATGAAGTCGTAAGTTTCCTCGGTGTCGCGCAGGAAGGCGGCGGCGTCCACGCAGAGGGCGGTCGCGGCCAGTCCGCAGGCGTGCAGGTGTTGACTGGCGGTGGCATGGCGCGCGGGGTCGATTTCCAGTGTGGTCAGGCGGCCGCCCGTCTGCGCGGCGGCTTCTGCCAGCCACAGGGTGGAGTAGCCGCCCGAGGTGCCGATTTCGAGCAGGTTTTGCGCCTGTTTGGCCACGACGAGCACGGCGAGCAATGCGGCGCTTGCCGGCTCGATGCTGCGCCAGCGGTGCAGGCGGTCGGCTTGGGCGGCATCGGCGCTGTGGTAGGTGTGATAGAGGGTGTCGAGGTATTGGCGAAGGTCGGGACGCATGGTGGTCTCCCGTTGTGTATGACCGCCACAGTGTAATCCCTTCAATTTTTCCGATGTTGTTTTTTGGCTGCCCGTCGGGCCGTCAAGCGGGCAAAATAGCGGCTTTTCGGAGGGATGACGGGATGGATGTCTGGTTGCTGCTGGCCGGGGAATTTGCCCCGCCGCCGCATCTGCCGCAGGCGGGGGATGTGGTCGTGGCGGTTGATGGCGGGATGCGTCATGCCGCCGTGCTTGGCGTCGTGCCGTCGCTGTGGCTGGGCGATTTTGACAGCAGCGATGCCGCTCTCGCCGCGCGATACGCCGCCGTGCCGCGTCTCGCTTTTCCCGTCAATAAGGACGAAACGGATGCCGAACTCGCCCTCGCCCATATCGCGCAACATCACCCGCAGGCGCGCACCGTGCAAATCATCGGCGCGGCGGGCGGCGAGGCGGATCATGCTTTTGCCAACCTGTGGGTGCTGCCACGCTTTGCCCTGCCGACGCTGCTTTACGGCCGCACGGCGACGTATGCCTTCGCGCACGGCCCCGCTGCCTGGGAGATACACGGCCAGGCAGGCGACAAAGTCAGCATATTTGCCTTGACGGCAATCCACGGCCTTGCCAACAGCGGCCTGCGCTGGGCAGCAGAAGGCCTCCATCTGACGCCGTTTCGCGCCCACGGTGCGCGTAACGAACTCTGCGCTGCACGTGCCGCCATCCGCTGGCAAAGCGGCGCCGGGCTGGTCATCGTCCCCACCGCCGCAAGCGGCACATTACATTCATGTATCATTTCCCCTTCATTCACCCAATAACGCAGAAAAATGAAATACCTGACCTTCCTGTTGATTACCCTGCTCGGCGCAACCGTCGCTGCCAAAGACCCCGACAAAAGCAACGAATGGAGCCGCATCCCCGCCCCCATCGGCCATACCCCGCAGGCCATCGGCGGCGCCGCAAACGGCTGCCAGCTCGGCGCGCAGACCCTGGAAGCACAAGGCGAAGGCTTCATCAGCATCCGCCGCTGGCGCAACCGCTATTACAGCCAGCCCATCACCCTGCGCCTGGTGCGCCACGTCGGCCATGAAATCGCCAGCCTGCACCAGTCATCCATCCTCATCGGCGACCTCAGCCAGCCTGCCGGCGGCGAAATGCCTTTCGGCCACGGCAGCCACCGCAACGGCCTCGACGTGGACATCTGGTTCTACACCGTGCCACGCGGTCACCAGCCTGACCCGGAGATTGAACCGCCGTCGATGGTGGACGCCGCCGCTGGCACCCTCGCCCCCGGTGAGTGGCAAACTGCCTACCGCGATGCCCTGCACGCCGCCGCCACCTTCCCGGAAACCAACCGCATCTTCGTCAACCCCGTCATCAAACAGCACCTCTGCGACAGCGAGTCCGACACCCGCTGGCTGCGCAAAATCCGCCCGTGGATTGGTCACGACGCCCATTTCCACGTCCGCCTGAACTGCCCGCCCGGCAGCCCCGAATGCATCACCCAGCCCGCCATTCCGGCAGGCGACGGCTGCAATGCCGACCTGCGCAAATGGGTAGCCGACCAGAGCGATGCCGTCCTGAACCCCAGACCGCAACCGCCGCGCCCGCCCAAACCACCGAAAACCCCGCCCGCCGCCTGCCTGACCCTGCTACAAGGAAGCACACCATGACCGACAGCACCCTGCTCACCCCCGAACAATTCGCGCGCGACCTCGCCGAAACCATCAGCCGCCAATTCCAGACGCGCGTCTCCATCCAGCTCAACCGCCATCAGCCCGAGCACACCCACCTGCACGTCCACCTCGCCCAGCCGCTGACCCTGCCGCTGCAACACCTCTACCGGCGCTACCAGGAACACCCGGAAGAACTGCAAAAACTCATCGCCTTCGAACTGCAACGCATCAGCGAGCACACCATCAGCCAGACCCCGGCAGATGACCCCGAAGCCATCATGCCGCAAATTAAAAGCGCGGGCTGGCTGCAAGAACTGCAAAAACAACTCGCCGAGCGCCAGCCAGAAAAAGAACTGAAAGACCTCATCACCGCCCAACCCTACCTCGCCGACCTCTTCATCTGCTACGTGTACGAATGCCCGGCCGGGCTGCGCTACCTCTCGCAGGCAGAAAGCGAAGCGTTGGGCTACGGCAACCCGCTGCTGCTGCGTACCCGCGCCATCAAAAACCTGCGCAAACGCAAACACCGCAGCAAACTCTACCGCCTCGAAGGCGGGGCTTACAGCCTCGTGCTGGACGGCGTGTACGACGCCTCGCTGCTGCTCATCATCGACGAAATCCTGCCGCCCGGCTGGCTGCACAGCGCCGTCTTCGCCGTCCCCTCGCGCGGTGAACTGCTGCTCGCCAAAGACGACGGCGCCGCCAGCCTGCAAGAACTGCAAACGCTCATCAGCGAAGTCAGCAGCAAAACCGCCCACCCCGTCAGCCCGCACCTCTACCGCTGGCAGGACGGCCAACTGCGCCTCTACCGCGCCAATCCAGGACTTTGAAACCAACCTTCCCTTGTAACCAAAGCCCCTCCCCCACTGACTGCATCCTGCAAAAACGCGAGCATTGTTGTGAGTACCCGGCGGAGGGCTTGCGGACTCGAAGAGTCCGCGTTAGCGAGAAGGGGTTAAACACATCCGCGCAGCAGCAAAACCCGGCATGTACGCCGCTTGACGGCTGCCCTGCCCTCTTCAACGAACCCGGCAACCGTGCCAACCCAAAAAGTGCCGCCGCTTGCGGGAGAAGTCGGACAGGGACAGCAACCAAACAATGACACAGCCGAGGATATTCACCATGACCCAAAGCAACGACCCCTTTACCGGCATCCGCCTACCGGACAGCGCGGAAATCCTTGAAGAACACCGCTTCCCGCTCTACGGCCTCACCGGTCTCTACCAGAAACTGCGCGTTCCGGCGGCGGGCGTGCAAGTCGAAAGCATCACCGTCAGCCTCAGCGAGGCAGCAGGACAGAACGTCCGGGAACTGCTGAACCTCGTCCTCGCTTCCGGCTACGTCGCCGAAGATGCCGAGCTCACCTTCCGCGAAAACCGCGCCGCCGGCTACCTCTATACCTACTTCAACATCGTGCCGCTTACCGACGCGCCATAAAAACCGCCTGCGCGCGGCGGCAAAACGGAAAATGCAGCGGCATTGCCCGGCCACGTCTCCCGAAGCGGGGCGCAAGCGGCAGGAACACGGCCCGGACAAAGCCCGGCCCGCTTGCCCGCCTTTTCCCCGCGCGGCGATAATGCGGCTCTCACACTTTCGGAGTTTGATATGGACAGTATCGACCGCTTTGTCGCCCTGCTCGATGTAGAGACCAGCATCGAGCTTTACTGCCACCTGCACGCGCCGTTCCGCCTGCACCATGAGGCCGACGCCTACGGCACGGCGTGGTTTCATCTGCTGCTTGACGGCCACTGCACGATGTCGCATGCGGGGAAACATTACCGGCTGCGGGCCGGGGATTTTTGCCTGTGGACGAGCGGCAGCGCACACACCATCAACATCGGCGCCGAGGGCAGTGCCTTCGTGGAGGATCGGGAGAACGGCCTGCGGCATCTGCGCAACGGCGGCGACGGCGAACCGCTCAGGATGCTGTGCGGCGCGTACACGGCCCGCAACCGCGCGGCGGCGGGTCTGTGGCGGATCTTGCCCGAACCGCTGATTGTCCCGCTTGGCGATGTGCCGCAGTTGCAGGCGCTGTGCGCGCTGATTCACGAGGAGGCGCGGGCGCGGCATGAAGGCAGCATCGGCATCGTCCGCGCATTGAGCGAAGTGTTGCTGCTTCTGGCGTTGCGGCATACCGGCAGCCTGCCGCAGCAGCACCGCCTGACCGCGCTGTTTGCCGATACGGGACTGGCGCGGGCGCTGGCGCACATCCTCGCCGCACCGTTCACCCCGTACACCACGGCAGGGCTGGCGGAAGCCGCCTGCATGTCGCGCGCGACCTTTGCGCGCAAGTTTCAGGCGGCGGCGGGCTGCGGCGTGCAAACCTTCATCAGGATGCTGAAAATGTCGGCAGCGGCCAAATTGCTGCGCGACAGCAATCTGGCGGTCGCCCGCATCGCTGAAGAAACGGGCTACCAGTCGGAAGCGGCCTTCAACAATGCCTTCAAGGCGCAGTTCGGGATAACGCCCGCCCGCTTCCGGCGGCAGGAAGGCACCGCCGCATGAAAGAAAACCCCGCTGCGGCGGGGTTTTTCAATAGCCGTTGCAAACAGGCGGCGGCCGTCAGCCGCCGAGGTAGGCTTTGCGGATGGCGTCGCTGCTGAGCAGGTTGGCGCCGGTGTCGCTGTGGGTGATGCGGCCGAGCTCGAGGATGTAGCCGCGGTCGGCGATTTGCAGCGCTTTGTGCGCGTTTTGTTCGACGAGGAAGATGGTGATGCCCCGGGCGCGGATGTCTTTGATGATGTCGAAGATCTGGGCAATGATGATCGGGGCGAGGCCTAGCGAGGGTTCGTCCAGCAGCAGCAGTTTCGGCTGCATCATCAGGCCGCGCCCGATGGCGAGCATTTGCTGTTCGCCGCCGGAAAGGGTGCCCGCGCGCTGGCGGCTGCGTTCTTTGAGGCGCGGGAAGAGTTCGTAGATGTGGGCGAGGTTTTTCCGGTTGTCGTCTTTGCTGTGGTGGAAGCCGCCGAGTTCGAGGTTTTCTTCGATGGTGAGCGCCGGGAAGATGCGCCGCCCTTCGGGGACGAGGGCGATGCCGCTCCTGCTGATTTTGTGGGTGGGGGTGCGGGTGATGTCCGCGCCGAGGTAGGTGATGTTGCCGCTGCTGGCGCGCGGGCTGCCGCAGATGGTGTTGAGCAGGGTGGATTTGCCCGCGCCGTTCGCGCCGATGAGGGTGACGATTTCGCCTTGTTCGATGCCGAGCGAGACGCCTTTTAGCGCTTCGATTTGCCCGTAGTGGGTGTGCAGGTCGGTGAGGGTGAGCATCAGGATTCTCCGAGGTAGGCGCGCACGACTTCGGGGTTGTTGCGGATGTCGTCCGGCGTGCCGTAGGCGATGGGGCGGCCGTATTCCATCACCATGATGTGTTCGGAGACGCGCATGATGAGGCTCATGTCGTGCTCGATGAGCAGCACGCTGATGCCGTGGCGGTCGCGCAGGGTTTCGATGAGGGTAACGAGGGCGGCGGTTTCTTGCGGGTTCAGCCCGGCGGCGGGTTCGTCGAGGATGAGGACGCGCGGTTCGGTCATCATGCAGCGCGCGATTTCGAGGCGGCGCTGCTGGCCGTAGGCGAGGCTGCCCGCTTCGTGGTTGGCAAAGGGGCGCAGTTCGAAGGTGTCGAGCCAGCTGGCGGCGCGTTCTTTGGCGGCGCGCTCGCTGGCGCGGTAGGCGCGGCTGTGCAGGATGCCGCTGAGGTAGCCGGTATTGAGGCGGTTGTGCCGCGCGATGAGGAGGTTTTCCAGCACGGTCATGTCGCGGAAGAGGCGGATGTTCTGGAAGGTGCGGGTCAGCCCTTTTTGCGCGATGCGGTAGCCGGGAAGACCGGTGATGTCTTCGCCGGCGAGGGTGACGCGGCCGGCGGTCGGGCGGTAGAAGCCGCTGATGCAGTTGAAGACGGTGGTTTTGCCCGCACCGTTCGGGCCGATGATGGCGGCGATTTCTTTTTCGCCGAGGGTGAAGCGGACGTTATCGACGGCGACGAGGCCGCCGAACTGCATGCGCAGGTTTTCGACGGTGAGCAGGCTCATTCGGGCAGCTCCATTTTCGGGCGTTGCGCGGGGATGAGCCCCTGTGGCCGCCAGATCATCATCAGCACCATGACGAGGCCGAAGATGAGCATGCGGTATTGGGCGAATTCGCGCGCGATTTCGGGGATGACGGTGAGGGCGACGGCGGCGAGGATGACGCCGGTCTGCGAGCCCATGCCGCCGAGGACAACGATGGCCAGCATGATGGCGGATTCCCAGAAGGTGAAGGATTCGGGGCTGACGGTGCCCTGGAAGGCGGCGTAGAACGCGCCGGCGAGACCGGCGAAGGCGGCACCGATGGCAAAGGCCGAGAGTTTGATGGCGGTGGTGTTGATGCCGAGCGAGCGGCAGGCGATTTCGTCTTCACGCAGGGCTTCCCAGGCACGGCCGATGGGCATGCGCAGCAGGCGGTTGATAATCCACAGGGTGGAGAGGCAGAGGCCGAGGATGATGAAGTAGAGGTAGATGCCGCGTATTTCGGGGGTAAAGGGGATGCCGAAGAAATCCTGGAAGCTGGTCATGCCTTCCGGGGCTTTGCGCGCAAAGGCGATGTGGAAGAGGCCGGGCTTGGGGATGTTGTTGATGCCTTGCGGGCCGTTGGTGAGGCTGTCGAGGTTGTTGAGCAGGATGCGCACGATTTCGCCGAAGCCGAGGGTAACGATGGCGAGGTAGTCACCGCGCAGGCGCAGCACGGGGAAGCCGAGGATGAGGCCGGCGAGGCCGGCGATGAGGGCGGCGAGCGGCAGCACGGTCCAGAAGCCGAGGCCGTGCTGGGCGAGGATGGCGTAGGTGTAGGCACCGATGGCGTAGAAGGCGACGTGGCCGAGGTCAAGCAGCCCGGCATAGCCGACGACGATGTTCAGGCTGAGGCCGAGCATGACGTAGATGAGCGCAATGGTCATGATGTTGACCGCGCCGCGCGAGCCGAAAACGGGGACGAGGAAGGCGGCGACAATCAGGAGTGCCAGCACCCAGCCGCGATGGTTTTCGATAAAAGCCGCCGGACGGAAGGCGTCGGGACGCGGGGCGCTGCCGCGCAGGCGGTGTTTCGCGCGGATGGCGAGCGGCAGCAGCAGTTGCAGGATGAAGACGATGGCGGCGGCGCAGGCACTGTGTTGCCACTGTCCGGAAAGGCTGAGACCCTGCGCGCTCTGGTGCAGGTGCACGCCGAGGATGGGCAGGGTGATGAGGAAGGTAAGCGCGGCGGCAATGGCGGCGTAGAGCAGGTAGCGCATCAGACTTTCTCCACTTCGGGTTTGCCGAGGATGCCGGACGGGCGGATGAGCAGGACGACGATCAGCAGGGAAAAGGCGACCAGGTCTTTGTATTCGCTGGTGAGATAAGCGGAGGCGAGGCTTTCCGAGAGGCCGAGGATGAAGCCGCCGAGCATCGCGCCGGGGATGGAGCCGATGCCGCCCAAAACGGCGGCGGTGAAGGCTTTCATGCCATAGACGAAGCCCATGTAGGGGTTGATGGTGCCGTAGTAGAGGGCGACCAGCACGCCGGCAATCGCCGCCAGTGCTGCGCCGATGACGAAGGTCAGCGCGATGATTTTGTCGGCATCAATGCCGAGCAGTTTCGCCATGCCGATGTCGGAGGCGCAGGCGCGGCAGGCTTTGCCCATTTTCGAGCGCTTGATGAAGTAGTTGAGGCCGAGCATGGTGGCGAGCGTGGTCGCGAAGATGATCACCTGCAAGGCGGAGAGGCTGATGCTTTTACCGTCGGCAGAGGCGAGCAGCGTCCAGCGTGCGGTGAGGACGGGTTGCAGGGCGATGTCCTTGTTGCTTTGCCCCAGGGCGACGAAGTTTTGCAGGAAGATGGACATGCCGATGGCGGAGATGAGCGGCACCAGGCGCGGGCTGTTGCGCAGCGGCTTGTAGGCGATTTTTTCCACCGCAAAGCCGTAACCGCCGGTAAGCACCACCGCAATCAGCAGGGCGAGGATGATGACCAGGGTCAGCGGCAGGCCGAAGGCCGGCAGGCCGACGATGGAGACCACGCCGATGTAGGCGCCAATCATGTAAATCTCGCCGTGGGCGAAGTTGATCAGGCCGATGATGCCGTACACCATGGTGTAACCGATGGCAATCAGCGCGTAGATGCTGCCGAGCGACAGGCCGTTAATAATCTGCTGCAAAAAGTTGTACATAGGGACACGCGAAAAAAAGCGGTGCGCCATGACAAAGCGCACCGCACATGGATGGATTACTGGCTTTTCAGGATTTTGCGCCCGTCGGCGTGCAATTCATAGACGACGGAATGGAAGTCCTTCAAATCGCCGTTTTCTTCAAAGGCAATCTTGCCGATGGCCGTTTCATATTCACCCTTGCGCAATTCCTTGGCGACCGTGTCGGGGTCGTCGCTCTTGCTGCGGTTTGCCGCTTCAGCCAGCACCTGCACGGCGGAATAGGCGGGCATGACGAACGGGCCGTTCGGGTCTTGTTTTTTCGCCTTGATGGCTTCAACAATCGCGGCATTTTTCGGGTCGGCGGAAAAATCCATCGGCACGGTCGCCAGCACCCCTTCTGCGGCATCACCGGCGATAGCGAACAAATCGGCGTTATCAACGCCATCCGCGCCCATGAAGACTGGCTTGAAGCCCTGATCCGCCCCCTGACGCAGAATCGCGCCCGCTTCCGGGTGGAAACCGCCCCAATAGACGAAATCGACATTGGCGTTCTTCAGCTTGGTAATCAGTGCGGAAAAATCGCTCTGCCCCTTGTTCACACCTTCAATGATGACCGGGGTGATGCCGCGCTTTTTCAGGTCGGCGGCGACTGCATCCACCAGCCCCTGTCCGTAAGCCTGCTTGTCATGCAAGAGGGCGATAGCTTTCGGCTTGATGACATCGGCGATATAAGCGGCGCTGACCGGCGCGCTCTGCAAGTCCGTACCAATCGTGCGCAGGATGGTGGTGTAACCCTTCTGCGACATTTCCGGCGAGGTGGAAGCGGCGGTAATCATCACGATGCCTTCCTCGTTGTAAATCTCGGCGGCAGGCATGGTGGAGGCCGAACACAAGTGGCCGATGACGAATTTCACCCCGTCGGCGACGATTTTGTTGGCAACCGTGACCGCCTGTTTCGGTTCGCAGGCATCGTCGTAGGATTTGGCGACAATCTTCTTGCCGTTCATGCCGCCGTTGGCGTTGATGAAATCAATCGCGGCTTCCGCACCGATCTTCTGAATCGTGCCGTATTGCGTGACCGGGCCGGTTTCGGGGCCGGCAAGCGCGATGGTGATGGTGTCATCGGCGGCGTGGGCGGCAGAGGCTGCGGCCAAAGCGAGGACTAACAGGGATTTTTTCATGACAACTCCGTAGGGTTCAGGGGAAAGGGCGGGCAGTTTCAAGAAAGCCCCGGAGCTTGTCAAGCAGGAGGGCTGCCGGCTGGGGGAAGCATGATGGTCGGCACCGACATGGCGGTGCAATCCGCCATGAAACGGGCGGATGTGGCGGTGAACAGCGCAAGACTGCGCCGTTTGTCACCAAGAACAGGGAGATAGTCGTTGCAAACGGGAATGAGGCAAGGCGGCGGGCCGATAGCGGTTTTTACGGGTGCCCGGCCAGACCCGCCAACACCGTATCCGTTTGAAGCGGCTATAAACAAAAATAGACCCGTTACCGGGCGCTTTGCCGCTGCCCGCCATGAGGAGGCAAGCGGCGCCTGCTCAAATCGCCACCGCTGCCGTCACGTCCGCATCGCTGATCATGCCGGCGGCGACGGTATGGTTGGTCGCTTCATCGATGAGGATGAAGGCGCCGGTGGCGGGGTTGACCGCGTAGCCGGTGGCATTGAGCGGTTGTTGCACGGTAAGGGTCAGGTAGCCGATGTCGTTGATGTGCAGGGTATCGGCGCTCGCGACTTTGGACAGCGTCTGCACGTCCCAGATGTAGCGGATGCCCCTGATTCTCGCGGCGGTGGTCTGCGTCGTGTGTTTGAGCAGGTAGCGGCGTCCCTGGTTCAGCGGCTGTTCGTCGAACCAGCACACCGCCGCTTCGATGTTTTTGCGCGGCGTGGTGGGGTTGTGGCTGCCGACAACGGCATCGCCGCGCGAGATGTCGAGATCGCGGTCGAGGGTGAGGGTGGCGACTTCGCCCGCCTGCACCCGTTCACGCTCGCCCTGCGGGGTGTAGATGGCGCTGATATGCGCTTCCTGCCCGCCCGGCAGGATTTTCACCGCATCGCCCCGGCGCAGTTCGCCCGCTTCCAGCCGCCCCTGATAGCCGCGAAAGTCGTCGCTGCTGCTGCCGTCCTGCCGGGCGACGCGCTGCACGGGGAAATGCGCGGGCAGGTTGGTGGCGGCGTGTTGCGCAGGCAGGGTTTCGAGCAGCGGCAGGAGTGGCAGCCCCTGATACCACGGGGTTTTTTCGCTGGCGTGGACGATGTTGTCGCCGTGCAGGGCGCTGATGGGCAGATAGTGGATGCGGGCGGTGATGCCGAGCAGTTCGGCGAGGCGGACGTAGGCGCGGGTGATGCAGCGGTATTTGTCTGCGTCGTAATCGAGCAGGTCGAGCTTGTTGACGGCGACAATAATCTGCGGCGTGCCGAGCAGGTTGAGGATGGCGCTGTGGCGGCGGGTCTGCGGCAGGAGGGTGGCGCTGTCGCCGTCGAAGGCGACACGGGTGGCGTCGATGAGGACGATGGCGGCGTCGGCGGTGGAGGCGCCCGTCACCATGTTGCGCGTGTACTGCTCGTGGCCGGGGGTGTCAGCGATGATGAATTTGCGTTTGGCTGTCGCGAAGTAGCGGTAAGCGACGTCAATGGTGATGCCCTGTTCGCGTTCGGCGGCGAGGCCGTCGGTAAGGCTGGCGAAATCGGGCAGAGCGCCATGCTGCGCGGCGCGGTCGAGTTTAGCGAGCTGGTCGCCGAGCAGGGTCTTGCTGTCGTAGAGCAGGCGGCCGATGAGGGTGGATTTGCCGTCATCAACACTGCCGGCGGTGATGAAGCGGAGCAGGGAGGCATTGTCGCTCATGATGTGTCCTTGATTTAAAAGGCGGCTACTGTAATCAGTTGCCCCCGTTTTGGGAAAGACGGTTTGGTTCTCGCGTTATGCACGGCGGTTATAAGCTGCCCGTCGATAAGTATTTTTATTTGTTTGCCCGTATCATGATTAGTAATTTAAATGGGAAAACTTCTTTTCAGCGTTAAATATCACTTTGTTTTCAGCGTATTGCAATTTTTCTGCAAAAAATACCCGCACCGCCGGAAAATTTTTTTTGACGCCTCTTGCCCCGCCCGCGATACTCGCCGCCCCTTTAATTCAACCGGAGAACATCCATGCAAGGACAACCAGAAGTCATCGCTTACCTCAACAAGCTCATCGCCGGCGAACTCGGCGCGCGCGACCAGTATTTCATTCACGCCCGCATGTACGACGAATGGGGCTACACCAAGCTGTTTGCCGCCAACCATCACGAAATGGAGCACGAAACCGAACACGCCACGCAGATGATCAAGCGCGTGCTGATGCTCGAAGGCACGCCGAACATGGTGCCTGCGCCGCTCAACATCGGGCGCGACGTCAAATCCATGATGGAAAACGACCTGCAAGCCGAATACTCGGTACGCGACAACCTGAAAACCGGCATCGCCCTCTGCGAACAGCACCACGACTACGTTACCCGCAACATGCTGATTGCCCAGCTGAAAGACACCGAAGAAGACCACGCGCACTGGCTGGAACAGCAACTGCGTCAGATTGAGCAAATGGGCTTGCAGAACTACCTGCAAAGCCAGCTGTAAGGAGGCGGTATGCAGATAGCACCCGAAGTGCTCGCCTGCCTGAACAAACTGCTCAGGCACGAGCTGACGGTCATCAACCAGTACTTCCTGCATGCGCGGATGCTGAACAACTGGGGCTACGACAGCGTCGGGCACACCATGTACAAACAGTCCATCCGCGCCATGAAAAACGCCGACAAGCTCATCGCGCGCATCTTCCTGCTCGAAGGGCTGCCGAACCTGCAAGACCTCGGCAAACTCTTCATCGGCGAAAGCGTGGCGGAAGCGATCGCCTGCGACCTGCAAGCGGCGTATGCCCAGCACGGCGACCTGCGTGATGCGGTGAAACTGCTCGGCGGCGCGCGCGATTTTGTCTCGCGCACCCTGGTGGAAACATTGCTTGATGACGTTGAGGAATACATCGACTGGCTGGAAACACAGCAGGACCTCATCGCCGACCTCGGCGAGGCGAACTACCTGCAACAGGCAGTCGGCGACAGCGGCGGACACTGACGCCGCCTCCGCAAACCCTTCCCGCCCGGAGGGGCGGCGGCATGACGGGCCCTTCCCGCTATCGGGAAGGGCTTTTTTGCATGTTCATTGCCAAATATAGTCGTTTCAAATAGGACTGAGACAAGGCGGCGCGCCGCAAACAGTACAACCAGTACGGCAAGGCGCGCCAACACCGTATCAGTTCTAGTTGAAACGACTATACCCCCACAAACCGCCGCCACTTGCCCATCGCAGAAATTTTCTTGACACTTTGCGCATGGCAACGGGCAGATGCGTTGCCTTTCTCCCCTTTGCCGCCCGTGGCATACTTTGCAGAACACCCGCGCGCGCAAAAACAGAATCCTTGCGTCGGCCCGCCGGTCATTCCCATCCTTGCCTGCCGGACAGGCATCCGTCTCTACCCGCACCTGCAAACCACCGCCCCATGCCTGACTACCTGCGCCCCGCCATTAGCCGCGAACTCGCCCCCGTCCTGAAACAGGCGGGTTTTACCCGCTGCCGGCCCGCCCACTTCCTGCGTGCCGACGGCGACATCCTGCACAGCATCACCCTTCTCCGCTCCCGCTACGGTAGCGGCGATCTCATGTTGGCCTACCGCTTCGGGCTGCTCTGCGACCCGCTGCTCGACACCGGCAACCAGCCCGCCGGCCTCGGCGACATCATCCAGCACCACGATTGGCGCACCGCCACAGCAACGGATGCCCGGCAGAGCCTCGCCGCCATCTGCGACTACTGCACCACGCACGTCCTGCCGTGGCTGGCCGCGCATGATAGCGTAACCGCCTACCTCGCCGCGCAACGCGACCCCAGACAGCGCGACGATGCCGCCGATCTTGCCTGCAACATCGCCCGCCTGCTGGACGGCGGCGACCCTGTCGCCGTCCGCGACGACTGCGCCCGCCTCGCCGCCCCCGCCAACTACTGGCAGCCGGAGGCACACGAGCACGCCATCATGCGGCACGCCCGCGCCCTTGCCGCCGCCATCAACGCGGCCGACTGGCAGCCACTGCTGGCGCAGTGGGCGGCTGCCAACCGCACCCGCTGCAAACTGCCCGCCTGAACTCCAAAGACCGCTGGGGCTTCATGGATGAATGGCGCATGCCAACGGCCCCGGTACCACTGCCCCGGCAGACGGCAACTTTTTGCCGCCTGCGGGAATTTTGGTATAAAAATCCGCAGGCGGCGCTGCGCCGCCTGCCCGTTTTTTTACGCACGCTTCCGGAGAACACCATGCCGCTCATTATCGCCACCTGCCCCGCCTGGCCGCAGGGTAATGCCGACTTGCGCATCCTTGCCGCCGCACTGGATGCCGCGCTCATCCCCTGGCAGGACATCGCGCCTGCCGCCGCCACCATCCTGCCGCTGGCCGTCTGGGATTACAGCGACGACCCTGCCGCCTACCGTCGTTGGCTTGCCGCGCAAGAGCAGGCGGGGGCGCGCCTTGTCAACCCGCCCGCGCTGCAACGCTGGAACCTGAACAAACGCTACCTCTGCGAACTCGCGGCATCCGGTCATCCCGTTACCCCCGGTCTTGACCTCTACCCCGGCGACGACTACGACTGGGCGAGGCAAATCGCCGCCACCGGCTGGGACAATCCCGTCATCAAGCCGCTCATCGGGCAAAGCGGGCGCGGTGTGCGCCGCCTGAATCACGACATGCCGACCCTTGCCGCCTACCCGGACGGCATCCTCGTTCAGCCTTACATCGAAGCCCCCGGCGGCGAGGTCTGCCTTATCTACTTCGGCGGCGCATACAGCCACGCCGCGCACCGCCGCCCGGCAGCGGGCGAATGGCGCGCCAACAGTGCCTATGGCGTGGAAATCCTGCCGGTTACGCCCGAACCCGCCTGGCGCAGTCGCGCCGAAGCGGTGCTGGCCGCCCTGCCCTCGCCACCGCTCTATGCCCGCGTGGACGGGCTCATCACGGCAGACGGCGATTACCTCATCAATGAAATCGAGCTGATCGAACCGGCGCTGTATTTCGGCCATCATCCGGCGGCTGTCGCCGCCTTCTGTGCCGCTCTTCGGGTATGGCAATGAATGCAAAAAAAAAGCTGCCTTCCGGCAGCTTTTTTGTTCAGGCCACTTCGGCGGATTGCGCCGCCTTGTCCGACCACACGGCGAGGATGTTGCCCGCCGGATCGCGGAAATGAAAACGGCGGCCGCCGGGGAAGCTGAAGATGTCCTGCACGATCTCGCCGCCTGCGGCGATGACGGCACGGTAGGCGTTTCCCAGCTCCGCGCAATAAATCACCGCAAGCGGCGCGGCGGCATCGCTGACGCAGAGGCCGCTGCCGATGCCGCTGCCGTCCGTGTCGCGGTAATCGTCGCCCCAGTGCCGGTATTGCCAGCCGAAGACCGCGCCATAGAAGGCTTCTGCGGCGTGCAGGCGCGCGCGGTCGGCGGCGGGAAATTCGAGGTAGGTGATGGTGTTGTTGCGCTCCTTCATGATGCCGCCCCCTTGATGCGCGGCAGGAAGCCGGAATTGCGCAGATTGAGCTCCCACAGGTGGCGCGGGTAGCGGTACGCCTCGCGGCGGGCGGGGTCGAGTTCGGTTTCGATGCGGTCGTAGTCGCCGTTTTGCAGCAGGGTTGCCATGTCGGGGTTGAGCAGCACGGCGCGGCCGAGGGCGATAAATTCGGCGTTGCCGTCGGCGGCGGCGCGGGCAATCTGCTCTGCCGTGAGCAGACTGCCGACGGCCATCAGCGGCAGGCGGCCGTTGATGCGCTCATGCAGCAGCGCGACCCGCGTCCGGCTGCTGTCGGCACCGCGCCGCGCGTGGCTGAAATAGTCGTGCAGGGACACGTGCAGGTATTGCAGCGGTTTGCCGCAGAGGGCATCGACCAGGACGAAGGTGTCTTGCATGGTGAGGCCGTCTTCTTCCGCTTCTTCCGGCGAGAAGCGGTAGCCGATGATGAAGTCGGGCCGCCCCGCTGCGGCGCGGGCGGCGGCGACGGCATCAACCACCGCCAGCGGGAAGCGCAGGCGTTCCTGTCCCCAGATGTCGCGGCGGCGGTTGCTGTGGCCGGAATAGAACTGTTGCAACAGGTAGCCGTTCGCGCCGTGGATTTCCACGCCGTCGAAGCCCGCCGTGATGGCGATGGTGGTGGCGCGGCCGAAGGCGGCGATGATGTGTCCGATTTCCGCCGCCGCGAGGGCACGGGCGCCGTTTTCTTCATCATCGCCGGGCGCGACTTTGTCCCGCCCGCCGAGCAGTTCGGCCACGGCCTGACTGCCGCCGTGGTGGATTTGCAGGATGGCCTTCGCCCCTTGTGCCTGAATGAGGCGGGCGGTTTCGCGCAGCGGCGCGATGTCGGCGTTATTGATGGCATGCGGCTGGCCGATGAAGGCTTTGCCTTCCGGCGCGACCAGGGTGGCGGCGGTGATGAAGAGGCCGAAACCGGTGGCGCGGCCTTGCAGGAAGCGGCGTTCTTCGTCGCTGAGGTGGCCGTCCGGGTCGGAGGAGAAATGGGTCATCGGCGCGACGGCGAGGCGGTTTTTGACGCTTGCGCCGTTGTTGAAGGTGTAGGGCCGGAAGAGGTTTTGCATGGTGTCCTCGTTTTTGTGTGCGGGTTGACTCAGGCGAGCGCGGCGGCGATGTAGTCTTTCAGCGTGTCCGCATCGTTTTCCATGACGACGACGCGGCGCGGCGCTTCTTCGATGTCCGCGAAACGCTCGGGACGCGGGGCGCGCAGGCCGGTTGCCTCGCGCACGGTCGCCTCGAATTTGGCGGGCTGCGCGGTTTCGAGGCAGATGAGCGGGCGCTCGCTTTTGTTCTCGGCGCGCCAGTGTTTGGCGACGTACACGCCGTCGGCGGTGTGCGGGTCGATGAGGCGGTTGTAGCGCTGGTAGGTCTCGCGGATGGTGGCGAGGCGGTCGACGTGGCTGCTGCGCCCGGCGGCAAAGCCCGAAGCGCGGATGCTGTCCATGAGCGGTTGCAGGTCGATGCCGCCTGCCGTGTCCAGTTCACGCCAGCGCGCGGCGGTCGCGGCGGCGTCGTTGCCGCTCAGGTTGTAGAGGTAGCGCTCGAAGTTGCTCGCCTTGCCGATGTCCATCGAGGGGCTGCTGGTTTTTGCCACTTCTGCCGCCAGACGGGCGCGGTAGTGGCCGCTTTGCAGCGCTTCGTAGAGCACGTCGTTTTCGTTGGTGGCGATGACGAGATGGGCGATGGGCAGACCCATCTGTTTGGCAAGATAACCGGCGTAGATGTTGCCGAAGTTGCCGGAGGGCACGCAGAAATCCACCGCGCTGCCGGCGGGGAGCGCGAGGGCGAGCCAGGCCTTGAAGTAATAGACGCTTTGCGCCAGCACACGCGCCCAGTTGATGGAGTTGACCGCACCGATGTGGTGCGCCGCCTTGAAGGCGGCGTCGCTGTTGACCGCCTTGACGAGGTCCTGGCAGTCGTCGAAGACGCCGCGAATGGCGATGTTGTGGATATTTTCGTCGTGCAGGCTGTACATCTGCGCCTGCTGGAAGCGGCTCATGCGCCCGTGCGGCGAGAGCATGAAGACGTTGATGCGCGCCTTGCCGCGCATGGCGTATTCGGCGGCGGAACCGGTGTCGCCGGAGGTGGCGCCGAGGATGTTGAGCCGCGCGTCGCGCGCTGCGAGGACGTATTCCATGACATTGCCGAGGAATTGCATGGCGATGTCTTTGAAGGCGAGCGAGGGGCCGTTCGAGAGTTCGAGCAGGTAGGTAGTGCTGTCGCCGAGGCGGGTGAGCGGGGTGATGTCGGCGCTGCCGAAGGCGGCGGCGGTGTAGGTGCGGCGCAGGATGGCGCGCAGGTCGTCTTCGGGAATGTCGCCGATGAAGGGGCGCATCACGGCAAAGGCGAGGTCGGCATAATCAAGCCCGCGCCAGCTTGCGAGCGTGGCGGCGTCGATATGCGGGATGCTGGCGGGCATGGCGAGGCCGCCGTCGGGCGCGAGCCCTTGCAGGAGGATGTCGCTGAAACCGCCGAGTCCGGCGCCACGGGTGGATTGGTATTGCATGGGGTTCTCCTTGTGAGTCGCTTGGTGCGTTTGTCTTGCAGGGGCATTGTCCTCTGCGCCTGCCTGTCCTGCAAGACGGAGGCTCCCCGCGCGCCCCGCCGCACCATGCCCATAACTTGCTACACTTCGCCCACATCCCAACCTCCAGCCCAAGACCATGCACAGCGCCCACACGCCGATGATGCAACAATACCTCGGCATCAAAAAAGATTACCCCGACACCCTCGTCCTCTACCGCATGGGCGACTTCTACGAACTCTTCTACGACGACGCGCGCCGCGCCGGCGAACTGCTCGGCATCAGCGTCACCACGCGCGGGCAGTCGGCGGGCAAACCCATCCCGATGGCGGGCGTACCCGTGCATGCCATTGATACCTACATCGCCAAGCTCATCAAACAGGGGCAAAGCGCCGTCATCTGCGAACAAATCGGCGACCCGGCACTCGCCAAAGGGCCGGTCGAGCGCGCCGTGACCCGCATCATCACTCCCGGCACCCTCACCGACGAAGCCCTCCTGGACGAAAACCGCGATAACATCCTCGCCAGCATCGCTCCCGGCAAAGAGCACTACCATCTCGCCTGGGCGGACATCAGCAGCGCCAGATACCGCATCAGCGAGCCGCTTGATGAAAACGCGCTGAAAAGCGAACTCGAACGCCTGCAACCGGCGGAAATCCTCATCCCGGACAGTGCCCGCCTGCCTGCCGCCCTCGCCGGACAAAAACGCCCGCGCCGCCAGCCGGACTGGTACTACGACCACGACAGCGCGCTGAACCTCATCCTGCAGCACTACCAAATCAAAACCCTCAGCGGCTACGGCATCCGCGACGACGATCCCGCCCTCGGCGCCGCCGGCTGCCTCCTGCAATACCTCTACGACACCCACAAACAAACCCTGCCGCCGCTCGCCCCGCTCCTGCGCGAAAGTGGCGACGACAGCCTCACCATCGACGCCGCCAGCCGCCGCAACCTCGAAATCGACTACACCCTCGGCGGCGACTATAAACGCAGCCTCACCGGCAGCATCAACCACTGCCAGACCCCGGCGGGCAGCCGCAACCTCAAACGCTGGATCAACCGCCCCCTGCGCGAGCACGCCGCCATCAGCGCCCGCCACGACGCCGTCGCCGCCCTGCTCGCCGACAACAACGCGCGCGAACAACTGCGCAGCCTGCTGCACCACAGCGCCGACATCGAACGCATCACCACCCGCATCGCCCTCGGCAGTGCCCGCCCGCGCGAACTCGCGCAACTGCGCGATACCCTGCAACGCTGCCCCCATATCGCCGCCCAACTGCAAGCGCCCGCCGGGGAGAGCAGCCTGCTCGCTGCCTACATCCCGGCCTTGAGCGCGCTCACCGCTGCAACTGCACACCTTGAAAAAGCGCTGGTTGAAGCGCCACCGCTCACCCTCAAAGACGGCGGCATCATCGCCCAAGGCTACGACCCCGAACTCGACCGCCTCAACCACCTCGCCCGCGACAGCGAAAACATCCTCGCCGAACTCGAAGCCGCCGAAAAAACCAAAAGCGGCATCCCCAACCTGCGCATGGGCTACAACAACATCCACGGCTACTACATCGAAATCCCGCGCAGCCAGAGCGACACTGCGCCCGCGCACTGGATACGCCGCCAAACCCTGAAAAACAGCGAACGCTACATCACCGCCGAACTCAAAACCCTCGAAGACCAGGTGCTGAACGCGCGTGACCAGGCGCTCGCCCTGGAAAAACAGCACTACGACGCCCTGCTCGCCGCGCTTAACGGCGAACGCGACGCCCTCTACGCCTGCGCCCGTGCGCTCGCCGAGACCGACACCCTCGCCGCCTTCGCCCACCTCGCCGACAAGCACCACTACCACCGCCCGACCCTTGACCCCGAACCCATCCTCACCATCGAACAAGGCCGCCACCCCGTCGTCGAACAACACAACAGCGAACCCTTCATCGCCAACGACCTCGAACTCGGCAAGCGCCGCCAAGTCCTTATCATCACCGGCCCGAACATGGGTGGCAAAAGCACCTACATGCGTCAGGCCGCCCTCATCACCATCCTCGCCTGCGCCGGCAGCTACGTCCCCGCCAAAAGCGCGCGCATCGGCAGCCTGCACCGCATCTACACCCGCATCGGTGCCAGCGACGACCTCGCCGGCGGCCGCAGCACCTTCATGGTCGAAATGACCGAAACCGCCAACATCCTCAACAACGCCGACGCGCACAGCCTCGTCATCATGGACGAAGTCGGACGCGGCACCGGCACCTACGACGGCCTCTCCCTCGCCTGGGCCGCCGCCGAACGCCTGGCGCGCGACAACCGCGCCCTTACCCTGTTCGCCACCCACTACTTCGAACTGACCGAACTCGCCGAAACCCACAAAAACATCAAAAACATCCACCTCGCCGCCGTCGAACATCACGACAACATCGTCTTCCTGCACCACGTCGAAGAAGGGGCGGCGAGCAAAAGCTACGGCCTGCAAGTCGCACGGCTGGCCGGCGTGCCGCTGGACACCATCCACGCCGCAACCGCCAAACTGCGCCAACTCGAAACCCGGCGTGACCACGGCAGCCCGCAAATGCAACAGCACGAACTACTGCCGCTCGCCCCACCCGCCGCCGACAATCCCCCCGCTGCTCCCGCTACCGACCCGCGCTTGCAGGCACTCGCGGACGAAATCGCCCTCACCAACCCGGATGAGCTCACCCCGCGCGCCGCGCACGAACTCATCTACCGCTGGAAGAAGCAGTTGCAGGGCTGACGGCATGGCACCGCTGGGCGGCGGCATATAGTCGCTGCAAATAGAAATTGCGGTTGGCACGCCGAAGACCGTACAAATAGTCCGGCGCGAACTTCCCATAAAAATCGCACAGCGATTTTTTTTGGGGCCCGGCGGGGCGGATCAACGCCGCTTCATTTCCGCTTGCAACGACCATAAAAAACCGCCCGTTGCGGGCGGTTTTTTGGCGGGGTTCAGTCTTTCCACCACACGCTGCGTATCGGGCGGGCATAGTGCGCCGATACCGCGATTATCCGGCGGGGCGAGCCAACGCCGCACCATTTCCGCTTGCAGCGGCCATAAAAAACCGTCCGTTGCGGGCGGTTATTGTTTCGGCGGGGTTCAGTCTTTCCACCACACGCCGCGTATCGGGCGGGCATAGTGCGCCAGCACCGCGATCATGCAGATTTCGATGGATGCCGCCCAGTAGATGTGCCCCATGATTTCGCTGAAATTTTCAGCGAAGTTCAGGTTCCAGAGCCAGCCGGTCGCGCCGTTTGCATAGACGGGGTTGCGAAAACCCAGCAGCGGAATGAGGAATCCGTGCATAACGACGGTGATGAGGATGCCGTAAAGCGCGCCGTACCACGCCCGCATGTGTTTCCAATAAACCGAGCCGATGACGTACACAAAGGCAAAGCTGAACAGCCAGTGATAGAGCGTGACTGCACCGAGAACACTGTTGCCCTGATAGACATAATCCAGCGAGTGCTGATTAATGCCGAGCCAGCCCAGCCAGGCATCGATATGCGCGCCGGGCGGCGAGACTTCGCCAGGCATACGCGGCGGTGTATTGACTTCCGAACCCCATTTGACCAGCGAGCTGAAGAAGCCGCCAAGCAGGGTCGTCCAGAGGATGATTTTGCGGTTGAGGGTGTTGTGGTAGTTCATGGTGTCTCCGTGTGGGTCGGGGAAAGCTGATTGCCGTTGCGGGCCATCAGGAGGTTACTGTCAGGCGCTGTATGCCTTCACAGAATTTTTGGAAACTGGGCGAGAGGTTTCTTTGTGGCTCCATGTGTGGCGCAATTTTTCTGCCCATTCGTATTTTTGCTGCCAACAATTTTGTCGCGTTTGAGAGCGGCCGCGCCGCCAGGATAAATGATGTTCGCCAGTAATTCCCATGGGCCGCAGATGCTGTCCGGTTGATAGCGTTTGAGTTTGTCCTGGTGCTGTCTGGCGGCAGGGTAAGCGCGCGACAGGGCATATTTATCACCTAGATACCAAGCCTCAATTTCTTCGATGGCCAGGCGGATGAGGACGGTAAGTGTGGGAGCACTGGCCGCTGCCAGCTTGTTGAGTTCGGCAAGGAAGGCCGCGCAGTTGCGGTCATCGGTATCGACCAGCACGACGACAGCATCAATGCCGGGGGTATTGGCATAGCCTTGCAGGAGGCGGGGCAAGTTATCGAGCAAAATACGTTTGTTTGGGTCAGTTGTTCCTTTAAGGTTGGGCGGAATATGGCCGACGCCTTTGTAAGCGTGGATGCGCCATGTGTGTGCTGGATCTAGCAATTTGGGCAGTAAGGCGCTCAGCAGTTTTTTGCCAGAGGCGTCTTCAACCAGGAATTCGATGTGCATGGTTAAGCCCGATCCAAATAGTCGCTGTACCACAGTCCGCCCAGAGGTAGGCCTTCTTCCATCAAACGGTCTACCAGCTCGATGTCGGAGGCGCGACGGATGGTGGAGAATCCGTCGCTGCCTTTTTCCAGTATCCATACTTCTTCCGGCGAGAGTGCGTCAACAAAATAGGGTTGGTGCGTTGTCACGAAGATTTGCGGCGCATTTTTTTTGCCGGTGGCATGGGCGCGGAATTCATTGGCCAGGGTTTCCAGCAGCTTGTGGTAAAGACCATTTTCCGGTTCTTCGATACAGATAAAGGGCGGCGGTTCGGGGTCTTCCAAAAGTAGTAGGTAGGCAAAAATTTTCAGGGTACCATCGGACATTTGCTGGGCAAAGAAGGGATCGGTGAAGGCGCCGTCGTTGAAGCGCAGGAGTACGCGTTTGTCGGCGGTAACTTCGGTGTCAATATGGGTGATGCCGGGGATTCTTTCGGCAATACGGAGGAGGATTTTGCGGAATCTTTCTTTGTGTTCGCGCTCCATGTATTGCACGACGTTGCCGATGTTGTCGCCGTGGATATTGAGGTGGCGCTGCGCTCCGGCATTGGACAGGGTGCGCGCAGCATCAGGGTAGAAGTAGGACAGATACCAGCTTTTCAGAAAGTCACGAAAACGCTGGATACGCGGATGTTCGCGCAGGGTGCCCAAGGTGGCAATGCCGAGTTGACGCGGATCGGTCAATTCGACGGGAATTTTGCTGCTGTCTTCTTCGCTTTCGACAGCATCTTGACCGGCCCAAGCGGTGCCTTTGCCGTGGTTAAGGCGGAGAAAGGGGAGGGGTTGGCCGTGTTTTTGCCCTTTACGCCGCTGTTTGAGGGTCTCCGATTCGACGTAAGGACGGCCGTGTTTATCCAAGTTAATGGCGAGTTCATAGGTAATTGGGCGGTCGTTACTCGCTTCGCGGTAGTAAATAGCAAAACGGATGGGCTCGTCACTATCTTTGCTGCGCAGACGCTCGAAGCCGCCGCGCTGTTTCATGTCGCAGGCGGTTTCCACATCGGTAGCGAGGCAGTCGGCGATGAAGCCGAAAGCATCAAGAAGTGTGCTTTTGCCTGCGCCATTTTTACCGATGACGACGGTGAAGGGTGTCAATGCTGTGGCGTTTTGCCCATATGACACTTTGCCGAGGGTGATGTCGCGCAAGGCGCGAAAGTTTTGTACGCGGAAGCCTTCGATACTGGCCATGAGTGACTCCGGGCTATTGCGCCAAGTGGTCGCGGGTAGCGGCGAAGCCGATGTCGGGATGGCGTTCTTGCGTGAGTTGCAGGTTAACGCGGCTGGGCGCGACGTATACCAGTTGCCCATAGTGGTCATGCGCGAGGTTTGCCTGGTTTTTGTCGGTAAAGGCTTTCAGCGCTTTGTCATCTGGCGCTTCCACCCAGCGCGCGGTGGCAACGTTCACCCCTTCAAACTGGCACTCGACGTTGTATTCAGTTTTCAGGCGTTCTTTGACAACATCGAATTGCAGCACACCGACGGCGCCAAGGATGAGGTCGTTGCCAATCAGCGGCTTGAAAAACTGGGTCGCCCCTTCTTCGCAGAGTTGTTCCAGCCCTTTCAGGAGCGCTTTCATTTTCAGCGGATCTTTCAGGCGGACACGACGGAAGAGTTCCGGCGCGAAGTCGGGGATGCCGGTGAATTGCAGGTCTTCGCCTTCGGTGAAGGTATCGCCAATGCGAATGGTGCCGTGGTTGTGGATGCCGATGATGTCGCCGGCGACGGCATTATCGATATGTTCACGTTCGGCGGCGAGGAAGGTAAGTGCGTCGGGGATTTTAATGTCGCGGGCGAGGCGTACCTGGCGCAGTTTCATGCCGGGGGTAAAGGTGCCGGAATTGATACGCATGAAGGCGATGCGGTCGCGGTGTTTCGGGTCCATGTTCGCCTGGATTTTGAAGACGAAGCCGCTGAATTTGTCTTCCTGTGGGGCAACGGCGCGCACCGTGGTCTGCCGCGCGCGTGGTGCGGGAGCGTATTCGGCAAAGCCGTTCAGCATTTCGCGCACGCCGAAGTTACCAATCGCCGAGCCGAAATACACCGGCGTCAATTCGCCGCGCAGGTAGGCGTCATGATCAAAGGGATTCCCCGCTTCGCGCAGCAGCTCTATTTCGTCACGGAAGGCAGCGATGGTATCAGGCAGGAGTTCGTCAAGGCGCGGGTTGTCGAGGCCCTGTACTTCTTCGCCGTTGTTGACCAGCGCGCCTTTACCCGCTTCGTAGAAATAGACTTTGTCTTCGAGCAGGTGATAGACGCCGCGCAGAGAGCGCCCCATGCCGATCGGCCAGGTGACGGGCGCGCAGCGGATTTTCAGCACGTCTTCGACTTCATCGAGCAGGCTCATCGGCTCACGCCCTTCGCGGTCGAGTTTGTTGATGAAGGTGAAGATGGGGGTATCGCGCAGGCGGCAGACCTCCATCAGTTTGATGGTGCGTTCTTCGACGCCTTTGGCGCAGTCAATGACCATCAGCGCCGAGTCCACGGCTGTGAGGGTGCGGTAGGTATCTTCGGAAAAGTCTTCGTGGCCGGGGGTATCAAGCAGATTGATGACGCGACCGTTATAGGGGAACTGCATCACCGAGCTGGTAACGGAGATGCCGCGCTCCTGTTCCATTTTCATCCAGTCGGAGGTGGCATGGCGCGCCGCCTTGCGTCCTTTGACCGTGCCGGCCAGCGCTATCGCGCCGCCGAAGAGCAGCAGTTTTTCGGTGAGGGTGGTTTTGCCCGCATCGGGGTGGGAGATGATGGCGAAGGTGCGGCGGTCGCGGTAGTCGTTGGAAAGGATGTCGCTCATGGTGTTCGGTATGGTTGAAACAGAAGCCGCGCACGGGGCGCGGCAGGAAGCGGGTTTAGTATAAGCGTTGAACGGTTTGGCGTCAGGCATAAAAAGTGCCGGGATGAACCCGGCACTTTTGCCACCAGTGTGCCTTACATGGTTTTGGTGAAGGTACGGGTGATGACGTCCATTTGCTGCTCTTTGGTGAGCGAGTTGAAGCGGACGGCATAGCCGGAGACGCGGATGGTCAACTGCGGGTAGAGTTCCGGGTCGTTCATCGCTTCAATCAGCATTTCGCGGTTCAAGACGTTGACGTTCAGGTGCTGGCCGCCTTCGATGTCGTTATCGTGGTGGAAGTAGCCATCCATCAGACCGGCGAGGTTTGCCTGACGCGTGGTGTCGTCTTTGCCGAGCGCGCCGGGGATGATGGAGAAGGTATAGGAGATACCGTCTTTGGCGTAGGCAAACGGCAGTTTGGCAACCGAGGTCAGGGAAGCGACGGCACCGTTCACATCACGGCCGTGCATCGGGTTGGCACCCGGGCCAAACGGTGCACCGGCGCGGCGGCCATCCGGAGTGTTACCGGTTTTCTTGCCGTACACGACGTTGGAAGTGATGGTAAGCACGGACTGGGTCGGGGTAGCACCACGGTACATCTTGTGGCTGGCGACTTTCTTCATGAAGCGTTCGACGAGGTCGCAAGCGATGCTGTCCACGCGTTCGTCGTTGTTGCCGAATTGCGGGTATTCGCCTTCGATTTCAAAATCAACGGCGATGCCGTTTTCGTCACGCACCGGGCGGACTTTGGCATATTTGATGGCGGAGAGCGAGTCGGCAGCGACGGAAAGCCCGGCGATACCGCAAGCCATGGTGCGGTAAACGTCGCGATCGTGCAGTGCCATCAGCGCGGCTTCGTAGCTGTATTTGTCGTGCATGTAGTGGATGCAGTTCAACGCGGTGACGTACTGGGTGGCGAGCCAGTCCATGAAGCTGTCCATACGGGCGATGACGGTGTCGTAGTCAAGCACTTCATCGGTGAGCGGGGCGATTTTCGGACCAACTTGTTCTTTGGATTTTTCGTCAACACCGCCGTTGATGGCGTACAGCAGGGTTTTGGCGAGGTTGGCGCGGGCGCCGAAGAACTGCATTTGTTTGCCGACCACCATCGGGCTGACGCAGCAGGCGATGGCGTA
>ERZ772766.233-NODE-233-length-33661-cov-4.299351_pt1 | contig 33661 bp, 27 predicted proteins | sample MGYA00511379_ERZ772766 | MGnify/ENA primary metagenome ERZ772766 (study PRJEB29015, sample SAMEA2737895) | human oral metagenome | biome: human oral; feature: human-associated habitat; material: dental | place: China | collected 2116 ... | reverse complement strand
AGGGGAATTGTAGCAAGGCGGTTGGGTTTGTCAAGGATTTTTTGCGGGATTTTTTTCAAAACGGCAATGCCCCCGCCTGCCAATATTTACACATTCGGTAAATATAGCGTACAAGCAACAGGTTCGTTTGGATAGAGCGGACGATATTCATTTATTGTTTGCAGTAATAGTTTGCCGGCGGCGCGCTAAAAGCGCGAAAGCGGCGGCAACGAGCGATAGAGCAAGGCATACTATAAGCGCAAGACTATCGCCGGTGCGCGCGAGGGCAGCAAAGATGTTTGATGAGTTCGGCGTATTCGGCGGGGTCGGCTGAGGCGTCGGCGATGGCGGCGGCGTAGGAGCAGGCGCTTCGGTGAATTTGAGCTTAATGGTAGTTTCAGCGCTACCGATCGCCGGCGCGTTAGTAGCAACGAGCTTAAGGTCGTGCTCGGCGTCATCGGGCAGCGGAATCGTGAGTGTGATAGTTTGCCAGTTATTACTAAACGGAACAGCCCGCGACTGCGGCGCGCTCGTATCAAACGTGTATTCAAGGTTGTTCGAGCTGCGAATCGGAACTTCTACTTTGGCGTAGCGCTGACCGCCGACCTTATAGTACGTGACTGCGACCGTGCCAATGGTCGGCGTGGGGCGATAGACGGTAACTTGAATGGTGGAGTTAGCGGTGTCGGCGTAGACAGCGGGAGTGGCGTGCAACGAACTCAGCGCGCACAAAACTACAGCAGCAACAGTAGCGCATACGAAGCGGCTAGCCCAAGCGAATCTTTTTCTTTTTGGCGCGCAGCTTTTTGACAAGCGCATACATTACCCCTCCAACGAATGTTAATGTTAGTATGATAATGACCGCGAACATCCAGGCGGGCATAAGCAACACGGTTCTCTGGATCGTTTGGGAATTGCCGAGCATATCAATGCGGAACTCAATATTGTACAAACCGACGCGTGCGCCGTCCCACTCAAGCGGAATCGCACGCGTAGTACTTGGCAGAACAGCGTGTTCAGTTTCGGCGGTCTGATGAATGGTTGCGCCGCTGAAGAAATCTTTAACAATGAGCTTTGATTTAACAGTAAAATCGGTGTTACCGCTGTTTTTAGCACGCAACTTCGCTGTAAGCGGCGCTTGTTGCTGCCACCATGGGGTATCAATTGAAGCAAGCTCGCCGCTTTGACGCGTGTTGCCGCCCTCGGTTTTGCCATAGACGATCATACCGACGCGTTTTTTAGTGATGACAGTACCACCGCGGTCTTCGTCGCCCGTGGTTTCGGCGAAAATCGCCGCATACTGCCCTGCCGCTGGAATGTCGCGCGGCACATTGATAGTGTAACGAATGGTGACAACTTGGTTTGGCTCAAGTACATATTCGTTTTGCGAAAATTTAATCCAGCGGGAAATCTGCGTTTGCGCGCCGCCGCCAGTGAACGCCGGATTGTAGTCTTCGTCGGTCACGCGGTAAGGCGCAGCGTAGACTTTGGCGGTAAATGGGCGCGAGCCGCTATTGACGACTTTGAACTCGCCTGTTTTAGAGGCGCCCGGATGCAGATCAACATGAACGGAAGTTGGCGAAAGCGTTAGTTGGACGTTATCGCCCGACGAATTATCGGCAGCATACGCCGGCGGAATCGGCGCCGCTAAACTGCACGCCGCCGCGAACATGCCGCATAATGACAAAACTTTCAACCAACCTCCAAAGTACTTCATGCTAGTTCGTGACCGCCGTGTAGGTTACTTCGCGCGTATACGTACCATTTGGCGTTGCGGTACTGACATTTGCGCCCCAGGTGACAGCAGTGATGTCACCGCCCGCGATAGACGGCGTGGTCGTATTTTTGAGCGTGACGGGAGCAGTATTGGCAGTGATGCCGGCATATTGGTTCGCTGCAAACGAGTCAATACGGTAACCCCAGGTATCGGTAGTGAGCACTGCTGGCGTAGCAAACGAACCGGCGGCAGCTGGAATTGTGTCACTGCCTTTTTCAAGCGTAGTTGCTGCGGTGCTCGACGCAAGCTGCAACTTGTAACCGCTCGCGTTGTTCGTGCCGACCGTAACATTGTGCGCCGCACTGGCAGTAGCGCCGGCAGCCGTTGGCGTAACGTTAATATCAACCGTCGCCGCCGATACGCCAACCGTGATCGCCGAGTTGACATGCACACGAATCGTCGAGTTCACCGTCTCGGTCGCCGCCGAAGCGCTCATCGCCGGCATGAGCACACACGCTAGGGCAAGCACACTCCCTGCAGTGATTTTTGATATTGCTTGTACTTTCATATTATTCCTCCTTATTTTACTGATTTCATTGATCGTGGCGGCGTTCTTACATCATATTAACCTCCACACCCTAATTATTGATAGCCGTATAGGTTACGGTTGCTGTATAAATACCACTCTGCTGCGAGCCAGTAACGCTGACACCGTACCAAACCGCGGTTGTTTCAGCAGTTGGGTTGGCGACAGTAGTAGTACGAATGACATGCGGCGCGGCGTGGTCTGGTACGCCCGCCCAGGTGTACGCCGAAGAGGCAACATTATTTTCGGCGGTTGTCGTGCTGCCAAAATTGCCTATACCGTTTACGCGATAACCCCAAGCCGAGCCACTAAGCGCGATAGGGGCGGTTTGTGTGCCTGCTGTTGGCGCGATGGTTTGCGAGCCATTGGTGAGATTACGGTTAGTACTTTGCGTTGATAAGGAGAGTTTGTAACCGGTAGCAGCGTTAGTCGCGACGAGAACATTTGCCGATTTACTTGACATTTTCGTACCGCCCGCTGGCGTGACAGCGATATCGACCGAAGTCGGCGCCGATAAGGTAATGTAGCGAATCTGCCCAGTTGCCGTGGCTGAATATGCGCCCGTACCAATAGCGTTTACTGCTGCTACGCGGAACGTGTAGGTCGTGGGTGTGAGGAATGGAATCGTGACAGTAGTGCTCGTGGATGCAATGTGACTGTAGGTCGACCAGGTAATACCGCCATCGGCTGAATATTGAATAACGTAGTCGGTGATTGAGGTGCCGCCGTTGTTCGCCGGCGCCGTCCAGGTTAGACGAACGGCGTTGTCAAGCGGCGCGGTTGCGAGGTTTGTCGGCGCATCCGGTACTGTCGCATAACGATAGCTACTCGTTTTGGCGGTTTTGTATAGTTCGTCGCCGTCACCGAGATCAATCGCCACATCAACCAAACCTGCCGCATGCGCCGGCGTTGTTGCAGTGATAGTTGTGCTGTTTACAATTGTGACATTCGTCGCCTCAATGCCATCGAAAGTAACTTTCGGTGCGGAAGGAGCGAGCGCAGAGGGAGGAGCTGTGCTGACAGCGAGGGGAGTTTTTGCATCCGTACCGATAGTGCCGTTGCCGAGCTGCCCATGTTGACCCCAGCCCCAGGTGTACATCGTGCCATCATTCGCAAGAACCAACGAATTTGGGCTACCACCAGAAGCGATTTGTGTAATCATCTTACCTGCCAGCGGTGTACCGGTAGTTTTAACGATGACAGGAAGACTTGAATTGATAGTCGAATTATTACCCAGCTGGCCATACTGATTCCAGCCCCAGGTATAAACTGTGCCGTCATCCGTCATAGCTAATGCATGTGCATTACCAGCGGCAATCTGCGAGATAATCTTACCCGCCAGCGGTGTACCGGTAGTCACAACTGCAACCGGAATACGAGAATTCGTAGTTGTCCCATTACCCGGCTGGCCATACTGATTCCAGCCCCAGGTATAAACTGTGCCGTCAGAAGCAAGCGCCATTGACTGAGAATTACCAGCCACCAACTGCACGATAACCTTGCCAGCCATCGGCGTACCGAGCGTCTGAACAGCAGCTGGAATATGAGCATCAGTTGCGTCGTTCTTGCCGAGTTGGCCGGAATTATTTCGCCTCCACGCGTAAACTGTTCCGTCGGAAGCAAGCGCTAATGAATGCTCGTAACCCGCATGTATTTGAATAATCGTCTTCCCGTCCATCGGCGTACCGGCGGTTTTGACAGCAACGGGGACAGGGGAATTAGTTGTAGAATCATCGCCTAGCTGACCATATTCGTTCTTTCCCCAGGCGTAAATAGTACCATCAGTCGCGAGAGCTAGTGAATGAGTCGCACCGGCGGCAACCTGTACAATCGTCTTTCCTTCCATTGGCGTACCGGCGGTTTTGACGGCAACGGGAGCGGAAGCGTTATTGGCAGTGCCACTCGTACCACTACCTAGTTGGCCCCAACTGTTAAATCCCCATGAGTAGACTGTGCCGTCAGAAGCGAGTGCAAGCGCATACCACACTTTAGCGGATATTTGTACAATCGTCTTTCCTTCCATCGGCGTACCGGCGGTTTTGACGGCAACGGGGACAGGGGAATTAGTAGCAGTGACTCCGTTACCAAGTTGACCGTATTCATTTCTTCCCCAAGTATAAACCGTGCCATCGGCAGACAGCGCAAGCGAATAGCCATTACCATTAACTGTTTGCATTATTTTTTTATTTTTCAATACAAAATTAGCACCAGTCAGCGTCACATTTTGCCCACCTGCAATTGGACCAATCGCTGGCGAGACATTGGTTATGGTTGGTTTGGCATGTGGCGTCACGAGGACAACATTACTAAAATCACCCGTCCCAGCAGTAGTCTTGGCTGCCAAACGAACCCGATAGGTCTGATCGTTTGTCAGTCCAGTTATCGTGTGTGATGTCGCAGCAGCGGCGACGTTAATGGTCGTCCAACTGGACGCTCCAACTGCTTGATATTGCAATACGTAGCCAGTGATATTTTGCCCACCAGAAACAATTGGCGCTTGCCACGAAATAGTTGCAGTGGTATCGCCTGGTTTAGCCATAACATGCGTAGGTATAGACGGTGTATCAACAAGGTTAATCGTAGTAATAACTGGCACAGAAGAGTCGTTATTCGTGCCGTCTCCCAGCTGGCCGTCAAAGCCACGCCCCCACGAGTATACCGTACCGTCGGAAGCTAGGGCCGACGAGCTGGCCCCCAGCCAACCACTGCCAGAAACTTGTATGATATTTTTATCAGCTGGAGCCTGCACGGCAACAGGAGTAAGCGCATTAACTGTTGAATTATTGCCCAACTGCCCGCTACCATTATGCCCCCAAGCATAAACCTTACCGCTTGAGTCAATTGCCAATGAATGTCGAGCGCCGCTTGCTATTTCCACAATTGTTTTGTTGCTCATCGGCGTACCAGTTACCGTTACCGTTACCGGTAACATAACATCGGTTGTTGCATTATTGCCGAGTTGACCTGTATCATTTCTACCCCACGTGTAGACCATACCGTCGTCAGTAAGTGCCAACGAATGCCCTTGTCCAGCAGCAATTTTGACTATTTTCTTACCAGCTAGTGGCGTACCGATGGTTTGAACGGCAACTATCGTGTTAGAATTAGTTTTTGTGTTGTTGCCTAGCTGACCATGATAATTCCAGCCCCAGGTATAGACTGCGCCATCAGACGTTAACACCATATTATGATTAGCACCAGCAGCAATTTGAACAATAGTCTTACCAGCCAGTGGTGTACCAGCAATTTTAACTGCGACTGGCACGCTAGAGTTCGTCGTTGTTCCGTTACCGAGCTGACCGTAAGCATTACTACCCCATGCATATAGCGCGCCGCCACTATCAAGTGCCAACGAATGGTCGGCGCCGGCAGCAATTTGAACGATAGTCTTACCAGCTAGTGGTGTACCAGCAACCTGAACAGCGATCGGTGATCGTGAGTTGGTTGTCGTATTGTCGCCAAGTTGTCCGTATTGGTTAAACCCCCAGGTATAAACCGTACCATCAGACGCCAGGGCTATAGAATGTGATCCCTCATAGCGCCCGCCGCCCTCAACCTGCTTAACCACTTTTCCGTCCATTGGAGTGCCAGTGGTTTTTACGGCAATAGGCACATTAGAACGAGCCAATGTCGTACCAATGCCCAATTCGCCAGACGTATTTCGACCCCAAGCATATATTCTACCATCAGACGTTAAGCCAAATGAATGGTAACTACCGTTTGAAACTTTAACGATACGAATAGCCAGCGCATTCACTGAAAAATTACTAATGAGCCAAACAGCACTGATAATCACGGTTGCTATAAACGTACAACAGCCACCAAAGACTGCCCAACGATTTCGAACCGACTTTATCTGTAAGCCAACTGGGTTTAGTTTACAGAGCAAGCCAATTCTTGATAAATTTTTAAGTTTATTTTTGATACCCCTACCTCGTTAATTTAAAAACCGACTACTCCTAATATTCTACTTAAAATGCTCATGGTATGTCAACTATATCTTAAGGCTCATTTAAGAGTAGAGCTTGCGCTTCTTTTACAATCTTCATAAATACTGCTTCATCAATAACTTTCGTACCATATTTCTCTGCCCGCGCCAATTTACTTGCCCCAACTTTTCCTCCCGCCACCAGATAGGTTGTGTCTTTGCCGACGCTAGTTTGGAATGTTCCGCCAAGTGCACGGATCTTCTCAGCCGCCTGATCGCGAGACATCGACTGCAACGTGCCAGTGATAACGAAACTTTTGCCAGCTAACTCGCCCCGCTTTGCCTTGTAGATTGGCGTAACGCCGAGCAGGGTAAACTTTTCAAGGAGCGCCGCATTGTCCTCATCTGCAAACCACGCCACGATTGATTCCGCCACGACGACGCCAACGCCATCAACCGATTGCAGCTCATCAATCCCTGCCTGCGCTAGTTTATCAAGACTCTCAAAATGATTCACCAAATCAATTGCTGTCTGCGCGCCGACATGGCGAATCCCTAGTCCGTACACGAAGCGCTCCAGCGGCGGCTGTTTTTTAGCGGCAATTGCGTCGATTAATTTCTGCGCCGAAATATCCGCGAAACGCTCCAACGTCAACAATTGCTCTTTTGCGAGCGTGTAAATATCCGCCAAGTCCCGTACCAACCCTGCATCAACCAGAGCTTCAACATTTTTCTCGCCCAGCGTGTCAATGTCAAGCGCACCTTTCGACGCAAAATGCTTCAGTGCGCGCTTCAAAATAAGCGGACCGCTCAAGCCTTTCACGCGGTACACCGCTTCGCCCTCGGGGCGGATAAACTCCAACTCTGGATACTGCCGCGCTAGTTCCGCCGGATAATCAATCGGCTGCGTATCTTTCGGACGCAGCTCAACAAGCACATTTTCAATTTGCGGAATAATGTCGCCAGCTTTAAAGACCACGACCGTATCACCGCGGCGCACATCAAGCCGCGCAATCTCATCAGCATTGTGTAAACTCGCATGCTGCACCGTTGTACCCGCCACGACAACCGGATCAAACACCGCCACTGGTGTCGCTGCGCCTGTCCGTCCGATTGATATTACAATGTCACGCACAATTGTCGTCGCCTGTTCGGCAGCATATTTATACGCCACAGCACCACGCGGATTCTTACCGACCAGCCCGAGCTCGTCAAAACGCGCTCGGTCATTAATTTTTATCACCAAACCGTCAGTATTAAATGGCAACTTCTGGCGTTTCTCGTCCCACTCATTCACGAAATTCATCACTCCCGCGATATCCGTGAACACGCTTGCCTGCTTATTCCGCGTAATACCAAGCGCTGTCAGTGCCTGATAGGCGAAGCTATTTGTCGGCACATCGTCGGCATCGTCGCGAATGATGTCATAGCCGCGAAAGCGGAGCGGTCGCTCCGCCACAAGCTTCGGATCAAGCTGGCGGATTGTGCCAGCCGCAAGGTTCCGCGGATTGGCGAACTCAGGCTTACCCGCAGCACGCTGCTGTTCATTCAACGCTGTAAAGTCTTTTTTGAGCATGATAATTTCACCACGAATTTCTGTACGCCCACGCAGAAAAATTTCATAGCCTTTCGTCTCATGCAAGCGTAGCGGCACGTTTTTAATTGTTCGCACATTGTTCGTTACGTCTTCGCCAACAAAACTGTCGCCGCGCGTCACAGCTTGTGTAAATATGCCATCAATATAAATAAGCGCGCATGCTAGTCCGTCCATTTTTATGTCAGCAAAGAATTCATGATTCTCCGCCGGCAATAATTTATCAATCCGGTTCACCCACGCGACAACATCGTCTTTGTCAAACACGTCATTCAAGCTAACCATACGCCGCGGATGACGAACTTTTGCAAAACCATCAGACAGTTTATTCCCGACACGCTGCGTCGGGCTATCAGGCGTTATCCATGCCGGATGCGCCGCTTCAATTTGTTTCAGCTCGCTCATTAAGCTGTCATACACCGCATCGCTTACTGACGGCTGATCAAGTGCGTAATACTCGTAGCTGTATTTGCTCAGCAGCTTTTTGATTTCATTAAGCCGGCTTCGCGTCATCGTCAACAACCTTTCGATACAACAGGTATACATATGCGGCATACCACACGACCGACCATGCGACAACGATCACGCCAACATACGGCACAATTGGCACGTTTTTTAACCACGACCACATTGACGATAACCAGTGGTCAAGCATGACGATAGAAACCATAATCACTAGCCAGGTCAATAGAACACAAAGCGCGCCCCACGCCAATCGATACATAATTCGCAAGCGCCGCCCAATCACCAAATCACCCGCCGCCTTGACGGCGCGCGTCGGATACATCCCCGGCAGTGTCACGACAACAAGCGCAATAACTGTGCTTGAAATCCAGTACAGGACGAGTGCTGCGATCACCGCTGCAAAAACGCTAAACAGCATGCGCGCGAATCCGGTACTCAGCAAATCAGCCGATGACAACCCAGCATACAATAGCGCCGCGATGCCAACCGGCAATAATTGGACGAGCAGCACTAGCAGGACGAGTGCTGTCGACATCATCGGCGCACTCGCATTATACAATCCGTCGCGCAACCGAGGGCGGCGGTTCATCTTTATTTCGCGCAGCAGCCAAACTGTCGTCAGCCACACCATCATCAAACACAATACCATTAATAATCGCTGGTCAGCTGGCAACGACGAGTTTATTGAAAACGATGCTAATACCGTTAGTCCCGCCTGCGCAAGCGAGTTTATACCGCCATCAAACAAGTTATTCATTGAATCAGATATTAGTTTTCCGACTGAATTGTACACTTCCTGGCTCGTAATCGCACCAGCAAATGCCATGATCGTCGCATATATCACAATCATTGGTACGAATATTCGCCAATGCACACGCAACATGCGGTTTACCTGGCGCGTAAATACAATGTAGCCTGGCAATTTTAGACTACGCTTATAATCGCGGCGGCGTGTACGGCGAAAACTGCGGTGCGGGCGGCGGCTCAAAAAATCATACCGCCGGATACTCCACTTATACCATATCGCAGTGAAAAAGACGCTAACCGCCTGCCACGCCACCGCGAAACGTACACTCACTGCACGCCATATGTGTAAAATAAATTTGCAGCTATTATTTTTCCTCAACACAATATCCCCTACTCAAGTTTGGTGCGCAGAGCGGGAATCGAACCCGCACGCCTTTTGGGCATCAGATTTTAAGTCTAACGTGTCTACCAGTTCCACCATCTGCGCTTATATTCTATTGTACCGTATTTGAAATAAAAAACGACCCCCTTTTGGAGCCATCTCGTGGAGGCACGTACGAGAGTCGAACTCGTCTAAAAGGTTTTGCAGACCTCTGCGTAACCGCTCCGCCAACGCGCCATTTATTCTTTTTACCTTATAGTCTGGTGCAGACGAGAAGACTTGAACTTCCACGAGCGCAATGCTCACTAGCCCCTCAAGCTAGCGCGTCTACCAATTCCGCCACGTCTGCATATTGCAAATTGTACCATGCGATAGCAAAATACCTCATCATTATACTGTAGCTCACGGTGTTTTGTAAACAGTTGCCGGCGAAACCGACCACTCGCTCACACGAGCATAGCGATCCGACAACTCAGGCAGCGACCCTTTCGGCTTAACGACGTACGCATTCGTATTGACAAGATATTCCGACGACGCTTGGTATAGCGCAATTGCCGGCACATCGCTCAGCCATTGCCGTGCAAACTGCGCATATTTCGCCATGCGCAAATTTGACTCCAACCGAGTTCGCGCGCTTGCAAGCGCCGCGTCGCTCAATTGATTTGAATAATTCGAAAAATTATAGCCTGTCGCTGAAGCTTGCGACGAGTGCCAGTACGCATACACGTCCGGATCGGCGCCAAGCGCAAGTTCATACAGCAGCACGTCAAAATTGCGCGGTTGCAGCACACCTTGCACAAAATTTGAAACTGCCGAATTTGTATCGACTTGATTAACATCAACCGACACACCAACCGCATTCCATTGCCGTTTCACCGTATCAATGATCTTGCTATACTGACTACTATTCGTCGTTGTGATAGTCAGCTTAAGTTCTTGATCGCCCTTATACCGCACACCATTTTTTATTCTCCATCCAGCACTATCAAGCAGCTGGGCAGCTTTTTCAGCGTTTGGCTTTGACGCACGCGGCACCTCACCGCTTGAGAACATTGAATGTAGAATCGGACCATCTAGCGTTTGCACGCCGCCGCCGACTGCTTGGCGAATTGCCGCCGTATCTGTCGCGAGCTGCAAAGCTTGGCGCACTGTTTTGTCCTGCAGCACCGGATTTCTTGTATTAAACAGTAAATACACGCCCTTATTAAGCGGCTCCGATATGACGCGGTACTGCGACGGACGCTTACTATGCGCAAGCGCCGCCGGCGCGCTTACTGCACCGGTCACTTCACTGTTCTTGATAGCTTTCGTAAACGCTGCGTCATCGGTGTAGGCGCGTAATTCAAAACGCGAAACACGAGGCGTAGTGTTGTAATATTCTGTATGCGGCACAAGCTGCAACACCTTTGAAGCATTCGACAACCCTGCTGTCTGCAGGCGGCGAAACTTGAACGGACCGCTTCCAATCGGATTTTGGCTAAACGACGACTCACGGAGCACCGACGGTTCGACATTTTGCAAAAGATGCTTCGGCACAATCGGGAATGTAAGCGCATGCGGAAACGCTGCATAAACAGTCGGCAGCGTAAATTCAACAGTATGCTGATTGATTTTTTTCACAACCGCGTCCGTCCAATTAACGCGTAGCGGCGAGCGCGTTTGCGGATTTTTAATAAGCCCAATAGTATACACAACATCGTCCGCCGTAAGCGCATGTCCGTCTTGCCACGTTGCGTCGCGCAGTGTGACAGTGTAGATTTTTGAATCGCGTATCGTCATGGACGACGCAACATCAGCATGGAGTGCGCCAGTTGTATCATAATGATATAAGCTTGAAAACATCAGCCGCGCCGCCGACGCCTCCGCCTCGTTTGATGCTAATAACGGGTTAAGTGTATCAAGCGAACCAACAATACCTTCGGCGTATACGCCACCCGAACGATACCCGCCCTGCATATACGCCGACACGTTGCCCCATGTTTGCTGCAATCCAAGCGTTGCAACCAAAATGCCAACAACTGCCAGCCACGTAATAATTTCACCAGTCACCAACCGAACACTATTGATGCGCCGCAGAATAAAACGCCGCGCATGACGCTGCGTCACGCCGCCGGCACGCTTCAATCGACGCGTAATATCTTTACGGTTCAGTGCGGAACGCTGCGGTTTTGGTTGTAGATCGCCCAAATCGTTCACACACCAGCCCCATTATGACAAACTTGGCAGTACGAGCGACGCAATAATTGATAATACAAATATCACTGCCAAAAAAATCGTCACTTCAAACAAACTCTTATCAAGCCCGCGCCGCGTGGTATATAACTCGCCAGAGCCGCCAAATCCAGCACCAAGGCTTGCGCCGCGTTGCTGCAGCAGAATTGCAATCACCATCAGCACGGCTGATACAATTGTTGCAATCTGTAATATCATCGTTATATTCATCGCCTAATCCTCCTCCCGCGCTTGAGTATACTCCAATTCAAGCAAACTGCTTACTATATAGTTTACCAAACTCAATACTAAGCCCGTCAATACCGAATTCCAAAATGTCATTTGCAATCCAGGTGCCAATTTCAGAGAAACCCATACCATCAGGCCATTGACAATGATAGTAAAGAATCCAAGCGTGATCAATATCGCTGGCAGCGACAAAATAATAACAATCGGCTTCAGTACAGCGTTCACGACCGAAAAAATAAGCCCAGCTATCAAAAATGCCGGCGCTCCAGCGCTAATTTGCACTTCGCTATATCCCGTCCCGAAAATACGCACAGCAACCCACAGACCAAACGAATTCAAGATCCAGCGCAATATAAACGTCAAGAACTGCCTTTTCATTTCATCTTAGTATAGCGCATTACGATATATTTCGCTAGAGTTTCGAGCCGTTGTCCATAAACGTTGCCCGAATACGCGCCGCCAACACGGGATTCACAACCGTTCGCAGCTGCTCTTCACTTGCCGTCTGCACACCGCGCACGCTGCCAAATGCACGCACAAGTTTTTTCTGCGTCGCCGGACCAACGCCGGTAATCGTACTAAGAACACTCTTGGTCGCATTCGCCCGCTTCAGCGTCGTGTGATAGCTAACAGCAAATCGATGCGCCTCGTCGCGAATACGCTGAAATAATTTTATCGTATCTTCGTATGGACTAGGCGCATCACCACCACGCAAATTCTTTGAATGTGAACCGGCATTCTGCCGCCCGACATGTAAATTCACAAAATAGTATCCGCTTGAATCAATCACCACCACACCAGGGGTCGGCTTCGCTACCATTTTCTCGATATACGACTCGTCAATCGGCGAACGGCCTTTTGCAATCACAATTTCTTCATCGCGCTTCGCTACCCCAATCGCCGGCACATTCACGCCGAGAACTTCTAATTCACATAGTACCGCGTTCAACTGTCCTTTACCGCCATCAATGAGCAGTAAATCTGGCATACCCCATGCTTTTACATTTTTTGCACTAAAACGGCGGCGAATCGTTTCGCGCATATTTGCCGTATCGTCGTTGCGCTGCACGTGCATTTTAAATTTACGATACTGCGCACGGTCGCTCACACCGTTTGTGAATACTACCATGCTCGCCACTACATTCGTGCCGCTCATATGCGAAATATCATAGCCCTCAATGCGCGCTGGCGGTGATTGCAATCCGAGCAATTGAGTTAGCTGCGTCAACGCCTGGTCTTTTGATATGTCCAAAAACTCGCGGTCGCCGAACATAATCCGCCGCTGCAGTTCGCGCATGTACGACAACTTATTGCGCAGCTGCGCCGCTGTTTCAAACTCTTGGCTACGCGCCGCCCGCTTCATGTCGCGCTCAATTCCTTTGGCGATTTTCATGCGCCCGCCTTCAATATATCTAATCAATTTGCGCAGTGATTTTTTATATTCTTGACTCGTCATGTCAGCACTTGGCGCCAATCCAATTTGTTCCTCTAGATTCATACGTTCACGTTTCGGCGGCTTAATATAATATGGAAAAATTTTACGTAAATACCGCAGCGCTTTTTTCACTGCAAAGCCACTATAGAACGGACCAATATATGTCGCGCCATCGTCTGCCGGATTCCGCGTAAACGTTACCGTCGGCCATTCGCTCTTCATATCAATACGGACGAATGTTTGCGATTTATCATCGCGCAACAAAATATTATAGCGCGGCATATAACGCTTCACCATTTCGCTTTCCAAAAATAGCGCATCCATTTCACTTTCAGTTTCGATCCAATCGGTATCATTGATTTCCGCTACCAATGCGCGCGTTTTTACGTCCATATCAGCCTTGCCTTGAAAGTATTGCCGTACGCGATTTTTCAAAATAGCCGCCTTGCCAATATAAATAATCTCATCATCTTTAGACTTATGAAAGTACACGCCTGGAGTGCGCGGGAGCGTTTTCAATTTTTCCTTAAGCGCCGCATTCATATGTTTATTATATCGCGAATAGCGCGTTTTGGTTCACGACAATAGCATACTACTATGGAACAACCCTTAGATTGTCTGATTCATGCAAGTGTAAGTATTCTAACAACACTACTGCTTGATTATGTGCTGTATCTTTTGCGCCATAGAGCAGTGTAACTCGCGTATAAGAACGCCAACGCGCAAGAGCTGCTGCCGCTTCAGGATTATTCGCCAACTCTTGTAAATATTTTACCTTAAACTCATCATACTTAGCAGGATCGTGCGCAAACCATTGCCGCAGTTCATTACTTGGCGCAATCTCTCTGCACCATTCGCCAAGCGCCGCCTTATCTTTGCTTATGCCGCGCGGCCACAATCGATCAACCAAAACACGGTAACCATCGCCTGGCTTCGCATCTTCATATATTCGCTTAGTATCGTACGTCGTCATGCCAGCGCCTCCTTTACTAAATCCTGCAAAATCGGAATCACCTCCGCTTCAAACCATGGGTTACGTTTACGCCAACCAATATTGAGCGGCGACGGGTGCACAAGCGGAAAATAATTCGGTAAATACGCATCAAATTGCGCTACCGTTGCAGTTACATTCTTTTTAGCGTGTCCCATTAAATAATATTTCTGCGCATATGCGCCAACTAAAATTATTAAACGCACATACGGCATACGCTCTAGCAACCGCGGATGCCACATTGCGGCAAAATTGTTTCGCGGCGGCAAATCGCCGTGCACGCCTTTGCTAGGATAATAAAAATCCATCGGCATGAGTGCAAACAAATCAGGATTGTAAAACTGCTCATCACTTACGCCCAGCCACTGGCGCAACAATCGCCCGCTTGCATCATTCCACGGCTTGTGTGTTTGCTGTGCGATTCGCCCTGGCGCTTGCCCAACTAGCACAATGCGCGAATAGGACGACGCAGTATATACTGGCGTCCACCCTTTGGCGCGAAACGCCGCGTTCATATCATCGTCGACAATTTGCTGAAAAAGCAACGGGCTCGACATAGAATTACTCAGCCGTTCACCTACTTCTTCACGGCTTTTTCGAGCGCGTCAATCAAGACCTGCTTCGGTCTCATGCCAATCAGTTCTTGAACTTCCTTGCCGCCTGCAAAAATCTTCATGTTCGGAATGCCTTGTACACGATATTCTCTTGCCAATTCACTATTATCACCACTCGCCTCCGTGTCAATTTTGATAACATCAAAATTAGTTTCGTCGGCAATTTGCTGTAAAATTGGCGCCATCGCACGGCACGGCGGACACCAGGTCGCCCAAAAATCCACCAATACCGGATTGGCACTTTGCAGCACTTTCTCCTCAAACTCCTGACGATTCGTTATATTGTATAATGCCATATTCCCTCCTTGTCGCTCTTTTATTATACCATTCTGCCAACTGTCTATTCAGCAGAACAATTACAATTGCTAGCGCAATCTTGGCATGTGGTTTTTATACACTTGCATGCTTTATTCATCGACATGTTCCTCCTTTCTACAACAGCTACATTCTTGACACTCACCATAAACCGTCAAAGAACCGTCTAGCACGCAATTACACAATTGGGCTTGCAGAATCTTGCGACATGGCGCAGGGCACGTAATGTCAATCAAACAATCGCACCGAGTGCAGCAAAAATGATCGTGCGGTTTCATATTTGCGTCGAACCGTTTATCACCATTCTTTGTCTTTGGTGCAAGCACTATTTCGCCGTCCTCAACTAATCGCTGCGTGATTCGGTGAATTGTCGTTGCGCTCACCTGTATGTAACGATCCGTGTAGTACTGCATAATATCAGCATGAGTCGCATGGCCTAACTGCTTTATACAATCCCGCACTAAATTAGCATATTTACTTTCGCGACGTATGATGGTTGTCATATTCTTATTGTAAATCGTTTACATTAAAAATGCAAGAAATTTACTTTTCTAGCACTATCATAATACAATAGACTGCAGAATATCAATTTTATTAAACAAGCCCAACGATTAAATTGCTCCAACCTTACGATATGCACCATCAAATGTTTCTACATCATCGGGATTAAGAAAATATGTAATCGTATCAGTTTTAATAATGTCTGGCGAGCACATCTCTTCTATATAACCATCAAGCCGTCTTATAATCATGCCAAAATCGCGCTCAATAATTTCCGGTACAACGATTGGTTCTGGTAAATCATTTACATTAATGATAAATCTGCACGGTCTCAAAAGCTCGTGATAACCATTCAAAACTCCGTTTGTGTTATCTTCATTTTGACCATGACGAGCAATAAACAGCCTTGCAGTTTGACTCATGACTCTATCTTGCTATATAATCTACTTATTATGAACTCGTAAGAAAGTTCCTCTATTTTCTCTTCACTTATTCGCTCGACAATACATAAGAATTTAAGTTGCAAAACCCTACAAAAAAGGAGATTTATCGTGAGTAAAAAATCAAAAAACAGCCAATCTATTCTGCGCTTATTTTGGCGTGCGTCGCAGCTATATAAATGGCGGCGAAATATAGCAATTATTGCCACGGCAGCTACGTTTATTGTCGGCATGTTTGTTGGTCCGCTGATTATTGCGCAGCTGCTTGATATGATCCAGCATAGACAGCTTAGCAGCACCAACAACTTATGGCAGCTCGTGATATTATATGGATTATCACAACTATGGTCGGAGATTATCGGTTGGCGCTTAGTGCTTTATCTAGTGTGGACATTTGAGGTCTCTGTGATGCGCGATTTGTATGTAAAAATATTCAACAAATTAGCAAACGAAACGTTATTTTTCCACGCTAACAAGTTTGGCGGCTCGCTCGTTAGCCAAACAAATAAATTTACCGGAGCGTTTGAACGCTTCTGGGATACTATCATTTGGTCGATTCTGCCGGTCGTGATTTCCATTATTGGATCAATCGTTGTTCTCTCAACATTGTTATGGCAATACGCTATCTTCTTGGCGATTTTAGCGGTTATTTTCATTATAGTGGTCTATTTTGGTTCGCGACCAATGATGAAGCTAAACGAAAAAGAAGCGGCTGCCAACAATACTATGAGCGGCAAAATCGCTGATGCTATCTCTAATATTATGGCAGTGAAATCATCAGGCGCCGAGATGCGAGAAAGTAAAGAATTTACCAAAACAGCAAACAACTGGCGCAGCGCTTCATTTAATTTGATGTCCGGTTTTCTGAAAATGAGCGCTATTTATTCATCAATTACGATGACCATCAAAGTTGCCGCTATCGCGTTCGCCGTCTATGCTGCGCAGCATAATACTGTATCGGTAGCAGCGATTTACCTAATTATTACCTACACCGGTACAATGACGCGCGAGCTATGGAATATGAACGGTATTATGCGCAATTATAACCGCGTGCTTGGCGACGCGCGCGACATGGCGGAAATTCTACAAACACCGACAAGCTTGATTGATAAAAGTGCGAGAAAATTACACATTTCGCACGGCGAAATCGTCATAAACAATGTAACATTCACGCACGATGAGGGACAAGGCGACACGCTGTTTAAGAATTTTTCGCTGATCATCAAACCCGGCGAAAAAGTTGGACTAGTTGGCACATCTGGCTCAGGAAAGACGACGCTGACAAAACTACTCCTACGCTTTGCTGACATTGATAGCGGCGAGATTTTAATTGACTCGCAAAATATCGCCGACGTCACACAGGCAAGCTTACGCTCAAGTATTGCGTATGTACCCCAAGAACCGCTGCTCTTTCACCGCTCAGTGCTGGACAATATCGCGTACGGACGACCTGGCGCAACAAAATCCGCTGCAAAGAAAGCCGCCAAGCAAGCTGGCGCATATGATTTCATCACGAAACTACACGATGGATTTGACACGCTTGTCGGCGAGCGCGGCGTAAAATTATCGGGCGGACAACGCCAGCGTATCGCTATCGCCCGCGCAATTTTGAAAGATGCGCCAATTCTAGTCCTTGACGAAGCGACATCAGCACTCGACTCGGAATCCGAAGCATTAATTCAAAAATCGCTCGAAACGTTGATGAAAAACCGTACATCTATAGTTATCGCTCATCGCCTGTCAACTATCGCCAAACTTGACCGCATTATTGTCATGAAACGCGGTCGCATTATTGAGGACGGCACACACAACGAGTTGCTGAAAAAGAACGGTACATATGCGCAATTATGGCAACGACAGTCTGGCGGGTTTATTGAGGAATAAAAATCGCCCCCAATTCTGGGGGACGATTAAAACATTTATGCTACCTTTTATTCTACTTCCGCGTCTGGCTTTTCGCCCTCAATTGGTACATCCTCAGCGTCAGCCGAAGTCGATTCTCCTGCTGCTGCTTCATTTGCAGCTTCAAGCGCAGCCGGCTCATACACGCTTGCAACGACTAAATCTTTCACGGTCACATCGTCATCAGCCGTACCCTCACGACCATCGTCATTGTCGACAATCTCTACACCTGATGGCAACAGTATATCGCCGATCGTAACGCGATCGCCAGCGTCCGCGAGGTTCATAATCGACACCTCTAGATACTCTGGCAGTTCCATCGGCAGCGCCTTGACCTCAATTTTCTCAATCGCTTGCAAAACGACCAATCCGTTACGCTCCGCTGCTGATTCGCCCTCGCCGACCAAGCGGATCGGCACTTCTGCCACTACCGGCTCATCGGCACGAACTGCATGAAATGAAATGTGGCGAATAACACCATGCTTAATAGGATGAAATTCCGCAGCTTTAATCATCGCAATACGATGTTTCGTGCCCGACAACTGCACCGGCGTATGCTTGCCGGCTTCCGCGTACACACGCGCCACTTCTCCTGCGTCAGCCTGAATTGCAATCGGCTCCATATTCGCACCATACACAACACCCGGTGTCAGCCCTCGTCTCCGCAGCTGCTTTACTTTTTTGCCGAAAATTTCTCGGCGATCTACTCTCAATGTTATCTTGTCTCCCATATTTCTCCTTTTCGGATATGTTTCCGGAGTTACATGATATTGCGTATTCATTATAGCATATGCGGAAACTATTATTCATAGCACCCTAACACTCTGTCTGCAAGCGAGCATAAATACTACCCTGCTCGCAAAAACGCAATGTATGTTTATCCAGAATCTATCGGGTCCGGCGTTTCATTAAATAGTAACCGCCAACTATGCCACCTCCGAGCAGTGCGACCGCGCCGAATATATAAAACATTACACTATCTCCCGTATTTGCAAGTTGCCGACCACTCACCTTATTATTTGCACTCTGCGCCGATGAGCGAGCAGACGTACCGCCCGGCTGAGTGCTGGGAGGAGTTGGAGATGCCGGCACCAAGTAAACACCCACCGGATCAACAATCTCACCGTTCGCGATACCGTCCGAATCGCCAAATCCGCCATCTGTAAGCTGATACGACACAACCGTACGCAAACCATCTGCCGATGCCAAGAAACTCACTTTATTTGTTATATCGCTCGCTGTCCCGTTATATTCCTTTACGACTCGCAATTTTGACGTGTCTGGGTATAAGCGACTAAGCTGCAGTTGAACCTGCACCGAATAACCGCTCGCCGGCGCTGAATGCGCACAATCAACCGTGAATGCAACCTGCTCGCGTAAATCGCTACCCTGGTGTTTCGACGAAATCGTACCGAGTGCAATCTGGGCTATATTAGAGCACTGACTACCAGAGACAGAAACTGTCAATATACCACCTTCAGGCTGAATGATCTGCCGTTTTGTCACCGGCGCCGGAGCTGGCGGCGTTACAATTGTAATCGCATTCAAACGATCCTGTAGAGCTTTTTTCTTGGCTTGATCTTGGACCTTGTCGACAAGCACTTTCGCGGCATCTATAGCGGTTCGTGTTTTGTCGTGTTCCGCTTTTGCCACAGCAGTTTCAGCAGCCGCCTGAGCGTCTGATTCTTTCTTCTTCGCCGCCGAAACAGCATTATTTAGCGTGGTCGTGGCTAAAGTTACATCTTGCTCGGTAGCGCTCTGCGAGCTATTTATTTCCTGAGCTTTCACAAGTGCTCTCGCTACAGTTTCGTCCCGCCTAATGTACAGCGGTTCATTTTGTGCAGCTGCTATTGCAGCGCGAAGAGCAGTTTTATCAACCGGCGCCGGTATAACGATTGCATCAAGGCGATCTTGGAAGGATTTTTTCTTGGCTTGATCTTGGACCTTGTCGACAAGCACTTTCGCGGCATCTATAGCGGTTCGTGTTTTGTCGTGTTCCGCTTTTGCCACAGCAGTTTCAGCAGCCGCCTGAGCGTCTGATTCTTTCTTCTTCGCCGCCGAAACAGCATTATTTAGCGTGGTCGTGGCTAAAGTTACATCTTGCTCGGTAGCGCTCTGCGAGCTATTTATTTCCTGAGCTTTCACAAGTGCTCTCGCTACAGTTTCGTCCCGCCTAATGTACAGCGGTTCATTTTGTGCAGCTGCTATTGCAGCGCGAAGAGCAGTTTTATCAACCGGCGTTGTACCTGTCGCGTCCATTAATGTATTAACAAGTGCCCCGCGATTCACTACTACACCAGCTTTTACCGTCGTACCCGACGGATCAATCGCAAGCGCAACGTCGCTCGGCAACGGCTTACCAGAGTTAATTGCAGGACTACCGGCTTTTAGCGTATAGTTGCTCTTCTTATAGTCGGCATTATGCACCGCCTCTTTTATAAAATACGGATTATTTTCCCGCGAGCCAAACTCATCAAATGAGTGATCGCCGCGCCCCTCGATGGAACTTCGGACCCGAGCGTCATTCTTGATATCTGCTATTCGAGCGAATTGTATATCAATTGTATTCCCGCCGTCAAGATCCCAAGTAAATACTGTTGGCTCATTCGCAAGGCTGCTTCGGTAGTAAACATTATAATCAAACCCTTTGAACATTTCGTTCGTGTAGATTTTCGTCGCTGCAACACCATTATTCTTGTCACCGTCAGAACGCACGGGGAACGAATAGAACTGCGAACCGTCATTTGGTACATATGCACGCGACGATAGAATATTATTATACATTTCTAAACCAGTCAGATTCCAGCTTAGTCCTTGGCTCTTCGACCACGACTCCCACGTCGTACAGGTTACGTTATCCGCTGCGTAAGCATTACATCCACTCTCGCGACTGTCTTCAAACAAATCAATCGGCCGGTTCGTTCGCGAAATCGTATTGTTATAAATTTTTACATCATTGCTACCCGAAATACGTATGCCTGTACCAGAACCTTCAATAATATTAGAGGCAATAATAGCAGGACCAGATACTTCATGGAATATTGCCGTTCCATTGTTTGTAAAGAAGTTACCAACTATCTTTGCATCAATACAGCCCTCGTCGCACCAAAAACCAATCGGGCTTGCCTTTGTTATATTATTAGGATCGCTTTCTTCAACACCAGATTCCGATCGATCAATGATATTATTACGAAATGTAAAGTCTTTCGTGTGCGTCACTTTTATTTCTGATATCGTACAGAATGCACCGCATTTCTTCACTTTAAACCCGGCGGCGTTACTGCCAGAAAATGTATTACCAATATACGTTGCCTTATGTGTTCTATTGGCACCCGCACCGTTTGCGCCGTTATCTAAGAATTTCGTATTTTTTACGACTAGATTATCAGCCTCGCCGGTGTGTAACCCTATCGCTGAACTTTGTGCAAAGATAGAATCTTGAATAACCGCATTTTTCGAAACCACAAATGCCTGCGACACACCAGACGTATCCGTAAAACCCCACGCTTGTACCGGCGCATACTGTGCAACGTTTATACCTTTCATGTTAAATCCAGCACCAGCCGCCGTAAACGCCCGCGACCGCTGCGATATTTCCGTTACGCCTTCAGTCGGATCAGAGCCAACATAATACGTAATGTCGTCTTCTACACCTGGATGGTAGTCATATTTACCGGTATCCGAGTTGAATGTCCTTGTTGTCGGCGTTTGATCTTCGGCGTAGAAGCTACCAGCCGACACTTCCGCCTTGCTTGCGACTTGTTTCAGCGGCTTATCGTTAATAAATACTTGTTCTGGGAGTGCTGCTGTACCTTCTTCTGCTGGGTTGCTATTCACTGTACAGACGTGGCAAAAATTAGTATACCGCCCCTTCGTTTTCCAGAGGTTTCCTTCTTTCGTCCAAACAGAGCCGCTCACGACATCACTGCCTTTGAGCCAGACTTCAGCGTGCGGTGCAGCTTGCAACGTTATGTTTGTTTTGTCGATCGAAAAATGCGGTTCACGGTAAATTCCAGATTTCGCGACTACTGTACCGCCGTTTGAAAGCTTCGACAAGGCAAACTTAAACGTCTTATATGGCGCGCTTTCAGTACCATTTCCCGATGCATCATCACCATACGGTGACACCCATGCAACGTTGCTCGTCGGCACCGCATAGTTTGTATCAGTAAACTGATACATATTATTAATACGGACAGCATGCGCTGGTATAAAGTGCATTAGCCCCAAACCAGCAACAAACAAAACCGCCACATGCGCAACGATTATTTTATACAATTTCCTTCTATTTGAGCCCAATTTTATCACCGCCCTATTCCGCCTTTTTCTGTTAATGTTTTATACCTCAGTCCCACCATATCACAAATCGCTTACGCCTGTCAACAGAGAAGCTCTTAATCTTACCTCCTTGCAGCTAGGCCGCGCCCTATCGCCTTAGTCTTCGGCGCCTAATGTTTTTACCACGCTTCTGCAATAACATTAAACTATGGTACAATTTTACTTGGTATGGAAGCACTCATTCACGCCATCACCGGCTTTGGAGTTATCGCAATTCTGCTCGTCGTCTTTGCCGAGTCGGGACTGCTCATTGGATTCATTTTTCCGGGCGATAGTTTACTATTCACCGCCGGTTACATGGTGCAGCAGCAAATTCTCGGATTCAATGGACAGCCAATTGATATTCATATCTTTGCACTGCTTATTTTTGCCGCAGCCGTTGCCGGCGATAGTGTCGGATTTGAATTCGGGCATAAAGTCGGCCGTAAATTATTTCAAAAAGAAAACTCGCGGTTCTTTAAGAAAAAATACCTCGACCAAACGGAAACATTCTATGCTAAGCACGGCTCAATTACGATCGTACTCGCACGGTTTGTGCCGATTGTTCGCACGTTTGCGCCAATTGTTGCCGGCGCAAGCAATATGCATTACCGCACATTTATTACATACAACGTTATCGGCGGGTTCTTGTGGTCGTCGCTGTTTGTCTATCTCGGATATTACGCCGGCGAGTTTTTGACCAAAGCGGGTGTAAATATTGAGGTCGCAGCGCTCATTATTATATTCCTATCGGTTTTGCCAATGATTATTCACGCACTCAAACAAGAAAGTACGCGCACTAAGCTCAAGCGCCAATTCAAAGTGTTGTTTTCGAAAAAAAGATAGCTAAGTTGCTTGTTGTTGCAAATAGCCCCTATAGATTATAAAAGCTTTTTCAAGTACTTACCGGTGAACGATTCCGGCGATTTTGCAACGTCTTCCGGCGTACCTGATGCAACCACCATGCCGCCGCCTTGCCCGCCTTCCGGACCCATATCAATAATCCAGTCGGCGCATTTTATTACCTCTAAATTATGCTCGATGATAATCATACTATTACCGCCGTCGACAAGTTTTTGTAGAATATCGAGTAGTTTTTTAACGTCTGCCGTATGCAACCCCGTTGTCGGCTCATCTAGAATGTAAAGCGTTTTACCAGTTGAACGGCGGCTCAATTCAGTCGCAAGTTTGATTCGCTGCGCTTCGCCGCCCGAAAATGTCGTTGCCGGCTGCCCAAGTTTAACATAGCCAAGCCCTACCTCGTTGATTGTTTGCAGCTTGCGCGCAATCGCCGGCACATTCGCGAAAAAATCACACGCCTGCTCAACTGTCATATTCAAAATATCGCTAATCGTTTTACCTTTATACTTAATTTCAAGCGCTTCGCGGTTATACCGCTTACCATGGCATTCCGGACACTGAACGTATACATCCGGCAAAAAGTGCATTTCAATTTTTATCATGCCGTCACCCTGGCAATGCTCGCAGCGCCCACCTTTCACATTAAAGCTAAACCGTCCCGCTTTGTAACCGCGAATATTTGCTTCAGGCGTATTTGCAAACAACTCACGGATCTGTGTAAACACGCCGGTGTATGTCGCCGGGTTTGAGCGCGGCGTACGCCCAATCGCCGATTGATCAATTACAATCGCTTTGTCTAATTGATCAATACCATCAATTCGTTCGTGCGCGCCTGGTACTGCTTGCGCCCGATGCAACCGTGCTGTTAGCTCGTTTGCGACAATATCATTCACAAGCGTTGATTTGCCGCTGCCACTCACGCCTGTCACGAGCGTCATCACGCCAAGCGGAAATTCAACATCAATATGTTTCAAATTATTTTCACGCGCACCGCGCACAACGAGTTTACGGTCTTTTTGCACAGCGCGGCGTTTTTTTGGTACAGCGATTTTCTCGGCGCCGCTTAAATACCGCCCTGTTATGCTTGCAGGATTTTCCGCAACCTCAGCTGGCGTACCTGCTGCTACAACTTCGCCGCCGTGCACGCCCGCACCCGGACCAATATCTACCAGATAGTCTGCTTGCGCGATTGTATCCTCATCATGCTCAACAACAAGCACCGAATTGCCTAAATCGCGTAGGTGTTTCAATGTCGCGATTAACCGATCGTTATCACGCTGGTGCAACCCGATCGACGGCTCATCAAGCACATAGAGGACTCCTTGCAGGCCAGAACCGATCTGCGTTGCCAAACGAATCCGCTGCGCTTCGCCGCCGCTAAGCGTATTTGCCGCTCGACTCAGCTCTAAGTAGTTTAGACCGACGTTATTCATAAAGCCAAGCCGCGCCGCAATCTCTTTCAGAATCAACCGCACAATATGCATTTCCGACTCGCTGAATTTTAGCTTACTAAATAAATCAAGCGCATTTGCTACATCAAGATTACACATATTCATAATCGACAGCCCGTTTACTGTCACCGCCAGCACAACCGGTTTGAGACGCGCACCTTGACATGTCGTACATTTCCGCTCGCGCATAAAGCGCTCAATATCTTTGCGCATAAAGTCGCTTTCCGTCTCGCGATGCCGACGCTCCAGATTCGGAATCACGCCTTCGTATGTCGCATCATAATAGCGCCCGCCCGCCAAGTCAATACGATATTTTTGAGAACCCGTCCCATATAAAATTTTCTGCCGAACATCATCTGGCAATTGCTTGACCGGCACCTGCAGACTAAATCCATGCGCATCGGCGACCGCTTTGATTTTGCGCATATAAAAATTATCAACATTAATACGATTATACGGGCGAATTGCACCCTCGGCGATCGTTAAATTACCGTTAAATACTAATTCTGGATCAATCTCTAGCCGCGTACCAAGCCCCGTGCACGTCGGGCACGCGCCCTGCGGTGCATTAAAACTAAACAGACGCGGCTCAAGCTCTGGAATCTCTTCGTTCGGGTGATCAACACACGCGTAGCGCTGGCTGTACGTCAACAGCTCGCCGCTATCAGCATTCATAATCTGCACGACACCCGACGCCAAATCAAGCGACTGCTCCACCGCCTGCGACACGCGGCTAATCATATCCGGCTTCATAACGATTCGGTCAATAACAATTTCGATATCATGCTTGTAGCTTTTCTGCAGCTCTGGAAATTCATCAAGCGCATACACCACGCCGTCCACCCGTGCCCGCGCGAAACCGGAGCGCATATACTGCTCTGGCACGTGCTGAAACTCGCCTTTTTTCTGCGCGACGATCGGCGCCAGTATCATGAGCCGTTCGCCCTCTGGTAATTTCATGATTTCGTCAATAATCGCCTGCGCCGTGCGTCGCTGCACCGGCTTACCGCAGACTGGGCAGTGCGGCACGCCAACGCGCGCAAACAACAATCGCAAATAATCATAAATTTCTGTCACCGTTGCAACTGTTGAGCGTGGATTACGTGATGTTGATTTTTGATCAATACTAATCGCCGGACTTAACCCTTCAATGCTATCAACGTCCGGCTTGTCCATGATGCCTAAAAATTGCCGTGCATAGCTGCTCAGACTCTCAACGTAACGGCGCTGGCCCTCGGCGTAAATCGTATCAAACACCAAGCTTGATTTACCGCTGCCGCTTAAACCCGTCACGACGACAAATTGGTCGCGCGGAATCTCAATATTAACATTTTTTAAGTTATTTTGGCGCGCGCCGATAATTTTTATGCTCTTTGACATGGCTATACATTATAGCATTTTTACGCACACCATACTAGCCGCGACCGGCACAGAAAAAGCGGAGCGACACGAAACATAGATGCGCACTTTTGTGCACAATATTGCAAATTTGTTGCAATATAGATATACTAAGTAGCATTATGAATGACGCTCTGCAAACACTAGAAACCATCCTACGGCAGCATCAACTACATGTCACCAAACCGCGCCGTATGGTATTTACTGCCTTATATGATCAGCCGCCGCGCTATATCGGCGAGCTGATACGCGCGACAGCATCATCAATTGATCGCGTTAGCGTATACCGCACAGTTGAGCTATTTGAGCGCCTTGGCATCGTACGCGTCGTCCCTGTCGGCTGGAAACATAAAATCGAATTATCCGACGCATTTAGCAAACACCACCACCACGCCACCTGCCGGCAATGCGGACGCGTGATTGATTTGCCCGAGAATCACACGCTTGAACGCCTTATTGCATCAATTGCCGCCGAATATCATATTCATAATCCATCACACATCCTTGAAATTCAAGGAATTTGCACGCACTGCGCTCAAACAAAAAAATCGTAGCGACCATTATGGCGCTTATCGTTGCATGTTTTTGACCTAATTGCTATATTATTGTTATAAATAAAAGTAATCTAGGGCGCGCCACTATGAAATGCAAGCACTTATTTCTTACCACATTCGGACTCGCGATAGCGGGAATATTTTTCGTACATAGCAGCAGCTTTTTCGACACATTGCTTAGCTTTATGCTCACCGGCATGATTCCCGGGACGACAATCAGCGTTCCCTATTGGATAATACTTGGCAGCTGTGTCATTCTGATCGTTGGTATCATTGATGCGGCATGCAGCACAGCGCCGCTCAAACCGCCGACACATACTTCAGGATACTAGTCTGGCTCTGGCAAAATTGATTCTGCCCACAATTGCAGTTCTTGCACGATAAATTCTTTGTCAGGATCAAGTACACCAACCGCAAGCCGCTGCAGCGCCGCCATATATTTTGGTAATTGCGCCTGTACGCGTGCTGCGCGCCATGTTTGCCACATTGCACGCTCATCATCACTCAGCGTTTTCGGAAAGTTACGCGCTTTATAGTGCAACAACAGTCCCGGCAGCCGTTTATCGGCAAAATTGGGATGAAAATCAGCCAGCTCGCGCTCGCTTGCATTGCGTACTGCTTCAGCGCGCAACCGATCGCGGTCGTTCAAAAAACCATCGTATAACTGCGCTTCCGGATCGGGCGATCGCGTAAATTCGGGTTTGTTTTCAAAAATCGTACGTAATTTCTCAGCGAATTCTGGGTGTGCCAGGAGATTTTTTTGGTGTTTCGCTATCGTCTCAGCGTCAAGCGATATTTTCGCCCACCCGTCTCCGTGCGCCAACACGCCAAGCGGCGCTACCGCCGGACAGCGGTTCGGCTGCAACTCTTTTGCCGGCAACTTTACGAAATCTTCAGCCTGGCGCTCCTGCCAGCTCGCGTACACTTTGTGCGCCAACTCCGACTCACTTAAATCAATAAACGGTGTCGGATCATATCGTAAATCATACACCACAACGTTGCCATTGCGCCCTGCCGCCAGCGGGAGTGCGACTGTCGTCTTAGCGAATTCCTTGTCATAACGCCCGCTACTATAAACAAACGGCTTTTTATCGTCGACATTTACAAGTTTTACAACCTCTTTTTTATCGCGCATTTTTAGCAAATATTCAAACAGCTGCGGCTGCTTATTGCGAATCAACTTTGTGACATCAATTAATGCATCGACATCGCTCATCGCATCGTGCGCATTCTTGTGGATAATACCGTTTTCGCGCGTGATGAGTTCAAGCCGGTTTGTCGGCTCGCCAGCATCATCAAGCGGCCAGCTAATACCTTCAGACCGGAGCGCCCGTGTCATACGCACCACGTCAAGCATATCCCAGCGCGACCGTCCATCTTTCCAGCACCATTCATATGGATCGTAAAAATTACGCCACAGCAGATGGCGAATGAATTCATCGTCAAACCGAACGTTATTGAACCCGACAACGATTGTGTCAGGCGTAAAAATTTCATCATTTAGTATGCGTGCAAACTGCGCCTCGCTATAACCCTCATCGACAGTTTTTTGCGGCGTAATACCAGTGACCATTAGCGCATCAGGGTTCGGCAGCGTGTCGTCACTGAGCGCTACGAGCATATTATACGGCTTGCCGATTGGCGTAAGATCCATGTTTGTCCGCCGCCCAGCAAACTGCATGATCCGGTCTTCACGCGCGTTTAATCCGCTGGTTTCTAAATCATAGAAAAAGAATGTTTTTGCCATACTTTTATAGTATAGCAAAAAATAGTTTTAGCGTGTTAAAGCCCATAATTAAGATAGCCGCAGCACTCCCTGCACAACTATTGTTCAACTAACGTCAGCTCGCTCTCGCCGATCCGCACGACGCTCTCACCTGTCGCGCCCTGGCGGACTAGCTCGTGCGTAATACCCGTCCGTTTCATGATGTCGCGCAGGCGGTTTACTGCCTCAAATTGATCAAAATTCGTCCGGCGGGCAAACTTCTCGATTTTTTTACCTCGAACTATAAAAACTGCTACCAGCTCGCCGCCCTCGTTAGTCTCATCTGGCAGCCGCTCAACTGTCCACGCGTCTGTCAATTGGTCTTCATCAAGCGAAATTACCGGCAGGTCAGCCTCTGCTTCGCTCCCTTGCGGCTGCTCGCGCTGGCGGTACGCTTTGACTGCGCGCCGCAGCAACCGTAACAAATCTTTCACGCCCTGCCCCGATTGCGATGAGATAGCTACAATCTCCGCATTATTCGCCGCTTTTTGCAGTGCTGTTTTTTGCATCGCAATAATCTCCTCGTCCAATCCTTCGCATTTTGTCAGTGCAATAATCTCTGGGCGCGCTGCTAACTCCGTGCTATATTTTTCAAGCTCGCGGCGAATCGCTGTATATTTTTCCGCCGGATCATCGCTATACGCATCAATCATATGGAGCAGCACCGCCGTCCGCTCAACATGACGTAAAAATCGGTCGCCCAGACCTTTACCTTCGCTCGCACCTTCAATCAACCCTGGAATATCAGCAATAAGAATACTGCCGTCATCAATATCAGCCACTCCTAGATTTGGTGTCAAAGTGGTAAATTCATAATTCGCAATTTCCGGGTGCGCATTTGACACGACGCTCAAAAAGGTTGATTTTCCCGCGTTCGGAAAGCCGACCAGCCCGACATCCGCCAACAATTTCAATTCCAATTCAGCCTCAAACGATTCGCCCGGCTCGCCAAGCTCTGCCATGCGCGGCGTTTGGCGTACGCTCGACTTAAAGTGTGCATTGCCGAACCCGCCGTCGCCGCCTTTCGCAATCACTGCTTCTTCGCCGTGGCGCGCCAAATCAGCTACGATAGCACCGTCGCGCTTAACGATCGTGCCAACGGGGACTTTTACGATCAAGCGCTCGCCCGCTCGTCCAGCCTTTTTTCTTTTACTGCCAGCTACACCGTTCTCTGCTTTGAGCTTTGGCTGATAACGGAATTTCAACAGCGTATTGAGCTGCTCGGTCGCGACAAAAACAACGTCGCCGCCCTTGCCGCCGTCGCCGCCGTCCGGACCGCCTTTATCGACAAAAATCTCGTGGCGAAAGCTCACTGCGCCGTCGCCTCCTTTACCGGCTATTACCGTTACCTTTGCTGTATCAACAAACATACTTTCAGTATAACAAAAACGCCCCGAATTTGACAGAGGCGTTTTTACATTTCACAATGTTATTTTAATGGATATATTTATAGTAGCCGCTAGTCGCTTCGCTCCACGAGAGTGTCCCGCGACCGACGCGATTGAAACCGCCGCCCCAGCGATACCCGTTCATTTCGCTAATCGTGACAGAAACACCTGGATTCACCGATTCGACGATTGCCACGTGACCATAACCGCCGCCATTTGCCATAATTGCCCCAGCACTCGGCGTACCATCTACCATTAATCCTGCAGCGCGCGCATTGTATGCCCACGTGCTAGCGTTACCCCAGTAACTACCGACCGGCAAACCGAGCTGAATACGGCGTTCATACGCGTACCACGTACAATTACCCCAAGCATATTTATTGCCAGCAGATACCACACCCCTGAACGATGAGGCAGCACCTGCTGCCGTACCAGCGCCCCAGTTGCTATTTGCTGGCACGCCGCGGCGCGACGAACTAGCGTTGCGCGATGATGCAGCATAGCCTGGACGTTCATTTTCCGGCAAGACGCCGCCAGGAATAATTAAGCGCGTACCGTTTGCGACATTCGCCGAAAGCTCAAGGTCGTTATATGTAACAATATCGCTCTTCTTGCTGCCATATTTTTCGGCGATCGCATCAAGCGTATCGCCGTCTTTCGTCGTATACAAAATACCGTCTGTCGGCAGAATTGTCAGTGTCACGTTTGGCTCAAGCGCATCAGAACTCAAATTATTCGCCCAAGCGATTGTCGTTTTCTTTAATCCATATTTTTCGGCAACACCGTCAAGCGTATCACCCGCTTGCGTCACATAGGTTGTCGTGCTGCGCGAATCAGCCGTCATATTTACGACTTGTGGCTTGCTAATCGTGCTTGAATCGGTCTGCGCCATCATCGTTTCGACTGCAAGCGATTGCGATAAGTTTGCTACGTTATTGCTGACCGGCATATTTGTCGTGTCGGCAAGCGAAGACGCGATATTTGCCGCTACCACCGGATCAACCGAGCCAGCTTCACTTTGTACCTTAGCGAGCGTCGTCGTCTGTGTTGTCGGCGAGGCATTTGCAAGCGCCGACGATCGTTCTGTCGCGACCGGCTGATAGCTAACCGCGATTAGCGTTGTAATTAACAAAAATACGCCGAAATACGACGCAATTGACGAAATAGAAAGCGCACCGCGGCGTGATCGTTTACTCACATGAGTACGCGCCGACGAATCAAGAGCCTTGCGTGCCATGAAATTCGAGCGAGCTTTTGCTGATGAATCGTTGGTAATGATAACCGTTCTCCCGGAACGCATTCACATGCATTCCCTATACCTATTAAAGTCTTTCTCTCTGATATCCAGAGACGAACCGCCATCGACCATTTTAATTAACTAATAGTAACGAAAAAGATTGTTTCGGCAGTTGTACGACTTCTCAAGGTAGTCATTTCTGGGTGCTGCGCGATAAACACTCTCCGTAAAACCTCGCAAACTTACAGAAATGTACGTGTTTCATTATAGCAGATGAGCGCCTATATTGTCAATGCTTTTTACTAGATCGCTGCGCAGAGTTTTTGACAATGATTTTTAATATTCGCCTCATGCTCTTCGTTTGTTTTCGCAAAGTAAATTAAACCATCGTCGCCTGCTAAAAAGAAATTGTAATCAGTTTCGGTTGGGTTCGCGACCGCCCGCAGTGATAATTCGCCGGGCGCAGCGATCGGCGTTGGCGGCAAGCCCTCGTATTTGCGCGTATTGTACGGCGAATCAATCGACACGAGCGCATTAGTGTCGTCTCTAGGGATATCAATCTTTGCCTTATCAGCGGCATAGACCGCCGTAATGTCGGATCCGAGCTTTGCGCCTGCACGGAAACGCTTGATAAATACTTGCGCGATACCGCGCTGGTACTGATAGCAACGCTCTTTACGCTCTGCCGTCGGCTTGTCTTCGCACGTCAACTCGCGCTCAACAATTGACGCAAGCGTGATTCCCTGGTATAAATTCAGCCCTTGCTCTTTAAATTTCGCGACCAAATTGTTCTTTTGCACGATTTTATACATATGCGCAAATACCGTTTCGAGAACTTGCTTCGCCGTCGCGTCGTCTGCTACGTGATATGTCTCGCCAAACATATAACCTTCAAGCGGCGCATCTGCTGGTTTGTCGGCAAACAACGGACTATCGTATGCCGCGTGGAATGCCGTCGTAATGTCGTTGTCGCTAAAGCCGGCTTGCTTTAGAACGTAGCGCGCATTTGTTTTATCGGTGCCGCTTCGCGCGCGCGATGCTTTGTAGCGCGACGCTTCAAGCGTGCCGCCCGGGTAGAATGTAATCGCTTTGAAATCACGGCATCCAGCCGCTAATTTAGCCACTATTTCGGGAACGGTTTGCGACGGCGAAACGCGGCACGTACTGCCCACCATTGCCTTACCTTCTAAATACGCATAAATTCGGAATGCTAATTCATCGCGAATGACACCTATTTTTTTCAGCTTAGCAGCAATTGTCGCCGTTGAGTCGCCGTCGCTAATAACAACTGAGTGCTTCTCTGTACTGCGCGAGGCTGCTTTCAGCTGGCTAGTATACCACAGGTATGCGCCGGCAGCCATAGCAGCAATGACGCTAAATATGACAAAAGCGATAAGCCACTTTTTATGGCGGCGAGGTTTTTTGCTTAGAGGAGTCGATGCGTGTTCTTGTTCTGATGTATTACGGCGGTTACGGAACGGTTCAGTAGAGTCCTGCGAATTGTTGCGCGGCACACTCCCCACGTCTGGCAGCGTATTGTTGACGTTTGACAGAGGGCGTGGGCGCTGCAGCGGCTGGTATTGTGAACCTGGGCGAGACTGCCGCTCCATTTGCGCTTGCGGGCGAGAGTCCGCGTGCGGCAACCCAGCAGATTGCGGACGAGACGGACGCGGCTGAAAATGCGGCTGCGCCATAGCTTGCGGCAATCGCGGCTCTGGCGACCTGGACCGGCGAAATCCGTCCATTAGTGCGTCTCCAAATAATCTTGTAGTATCAGACTTGCCGCTAGCGCGTCGACTTCACCTTTTGCGTACGGTTGATTACGCGCGTTCAAAATCTCTTCAGCCTTAACGCTCGTAAGCGATTCGTCTTGAAAAACGATTTTTGGCGCAATATCGCGCAGCTGCTCGACGAACCACTCGACAAATTCTGTCTGCTTCGTTGGCTCGCCTGCTTGGTTGCGCGGGTACCCGACGACGAGCACATCAGCTTTTTCGCGCACGATAATTTCAGCAATCGCCTGAACTTCGCCGCCATCAACATTGAGCGTATCATACGCCATCGCGATTTTTATGTCATCACGCGCTAAGGCGACGCCAATTCGCTTCTCGCCGACATCAAGCGCAACGTATGATTTACTCATCGACGACAAATTTCACCGTTATCTTTTTTGTATCGCCCGGCACAGTATGTACCCAAAACGGCGAGAAATTAACGTCAACCGATTTAACGCCGTCAATCGCTTTCACGTATTCTTGCACTTCGCCAATGCGCTTGCCTTTCACATATTCTTTGATTGCCGCTTCATCAATTTTTGGACCAATTTTGCCGTTTGCCGTTAACTTCGCCGTTACAGTTTCCCCGGCAATCGTAACATTCGTAAGCGACACCGATGACACGCCGTTGCTATACACTTTTTGATTATTTTTTCCATCAATTTGCTGCTTGAAATACGCATCAAGGAATGTATTGAGATCGGCTTTTATGATCGCCTTGAGCGAATATTTGATTGCGCCGCCAATTGCCGCCTTACCGTCTGGCGCCTCGGTGCCCGCCGCTGGAATTGACACGCCGCTTGTGTTAACAACGAACGACGCGTCAATGACCGCAGCGTCTTTGCCAAATTGCGACTGG
>ERZ772766.232-NODE-232-length-33694-cov-4.463093_pt1 | contig 33694 bp, 27 predicted proteins | sample MGYA00511379_ERZ772766 | MGnify/ENA primary metagenome ERZ772766 (study PRJEB29015, sample SAMEA2737895) | human oral metagenome | biome: human oral; feature: human-associated habitat; material: dental | place: China | collected 2116 ... | reverse complement strand
AAAAGATGGCTAACGCCCTTTAAAGGTGAAAGGGTGAAAAGGTGAAAAAATGGCTAACGCCCTTTAAAGGTGAAAGGGTGAAAAGGTGAAAAAATGGCTAACGCCCTTTAAAGTTGTCTGTCGGTTCCTAGATTTCTAATTAAGCCTAGCTTTCGGACAAGTCGGACAAGTCGGACAAGTCGGACAAGTCTGACTCGTCCGACAAGTCCGACTTGCCTATTAGCCTATCGCCACCCATACATTTGGCTTAACTCCATAACTCCATAACTCCTTTAACTCCTAATAAGGTGCGGCTATTAGTGTGTTGGCTATCTAATCCAGAAAAATCCCATGGATTAGCCTTATGTCCCTTATGTTCTTATGTCAAGTATAGGGCAGCGTTTGTGTCAAAGCAAGATATAAGAACTTGTCAGCTACTCCCTCATCAACTTCTTTCTGAAAATCTTTAAGGTTGATGTCAGATAGTTCTTAACCGTTTGCGAGGATAGGTTCAACGATTCTGCAATCTCTTGGATAGGCATATTCTCTTCTCTGCTCATCTCGTATATCTGACAAGCACGCTTAGACAGCAGACCTTTCGTCTGTTGCAAGCGGTTTATAAACTCGTTGTAATCAAGTTGTTCTTCGGGCGTAGGCAATAAGGAAAGCTTATTGCACGATTGGCGATAGTCCTCAAAATCAATCTGCCTTATTTGTTTTCTGAAACCATCAATTATCAGATTTCTGGCGATGGTGAATAACAAGGCATGCACATTTCCATAACAATCCAATTGTCCTCGCGTGTTCCACAACTTCAAGAACGTTTCTTGCACAATGTCTTCCGAAAGCGCACTGTTCCTTGTTTGCACCAAAGCAAAACTATATAGCTTGTTTGCATAGTGCATATACAAATCGGAAAAAGTCTCGTAAGAACCTTCCTTTAACAGCGCGATATATTCTTCATAATTGTCTTTCATGGGAAAAGGAAATGAGGTCTTTCAACAAGGCGAAACGAAACAGGCAGGCACAACGCTTGGAGCCATTGCGAAAAGCCTTGCAGCAACTTGCGCCTAACTCCGTTTAACATGAGTGGCAACGAAAAGTCCGCGGCCATCAAGCCCCACAATGCCCCACTCGATGTTTGAGCCACTCCACATCGAAGTTGCTCAAAACTCGCCTGAGACAATCGCCACGACGAACATCGCCCACACCGTTCAACAATTCGTTTCACCATAAAATGCTAACATCTATAATAGATACGCAAAAACATCAACGCAGTACCTTATATATAACGTTCGTTAACGTACGAGCCGATTTATACAAATTGGTATATCCAACCTGTAAGTGCAAAAGCAGCACCTTATCGCAAATGTAGTAATAAAATTTGAGAGTGCCATGCCTTTTACTTATCTTTGCATTACAATCAAATGGCAATAAAAAACCATGCCTTTGCCAAAAGCAGGGGCGAAACTAGTCATAGACAGGGAGCATTAAAATTCAACGCAAATGAACATAGCTGTATTTTGTTCGGCAAATGCCGACATCGACCCACGCTTTTACGAGGCTACCGCTGCCTTGGGACGATGGTGTGCCGAGAAAGGACACACCGTTATTTTCGGCGGAACGAACCTAGGACTGATGGAATGCGTAGCTAAGGCGGCGCACGAGGCGGGCGGACGCGTGGTTGGCGTTGTGCCTAAGTTTGTGGAAGAGGGCGGAAAGGAGTCTGCTTTCATGGATGATGTGCATCATTGCGAGAACCTTTCCGACCGAAAAGACACGCTTAACACGCTGTGCGACGTGGCTGTCGCCCTGCCTGGCGGCGTGGGAACGCTCGACGAAGTGTTTACGCTAGCTGCCGCAAACACTGTTGGCTATCGCCACCAACGCATTATACTCTATAATATGGAGGGCTTTTGGGACACGCTTGTGGCTCTGCTCAACAATCTGGAATGCCAAGGCATGATTCGCGGCAACTATCGCAACCGTATATCGGTGGTGAATAATCTCGATGAATTGGAAGAGGAATTTCTACATTTGGCTTAACTCCTTAGCTCCTTAACTCCACAACTCCTTAACTGAAAACATACCCCAACCGCTATGAGGTAGATGGGGTGTGGGTACGTGCTAGGCAGGGTAGGGAGCGTTCTGCGCCCAACCCTGCCTAGCAAATAGCTCAAAACCCCAACCACTAAACCTATCGCTTGCCAACAAAAAATGTCTTGTTTTCGGCGTAATTTTTAACATTATGAGTGCCTTTTTCTTCACCAATCTCCTACCTGCGAGCAAATAATCGATTCTCGCGGGGGTTGGTTTTGATGCAAATAGGGGCTAGTTTGTGAATGCGGCAAAATGAATATTTATTTCAAAACCTTGCCATTTGCACCCCTTTCGGGGCTATTTGGTGCTAAATGTAGTGCGTTTTGCCGCTAAATGCAGTGCAATATGCCGCTAAACGCAATGTGTTTTGCCGCTAAATGCAGTGCGTTTTGGTGCTAAACGCAGTGCATTTTGGTGCTAAATGCAAGCCAAAACGCTGCTAAACGCAAACCGAAAAGCATAAACATTCACTGAAATTGTATAAACAAAACCTTATCGAACCATGAAACACATGGCCCGAAAGGGCAAAACATCCATCAAAAAGTGGTTTTTGGGGGGCTAAAAGCGGGTGATTGGGGTTGAAAAAATACGAGTTGGCAACCAATCTAGAAAGGCAAAATGGTGCAAAATGCAGGTGGTTTTCTTAAAAATGGACTAAAAGCGAAAGGCGTTCGGCTGAAAACATCGGCTAATTACCTGCTTTTGGGGCTTTATTTTTGCTAGAATGGGGTGGCGAACAATATGTGTTTTGTAAAAGATTTTTAAGGTTGTGGTTTTGTGAGTTTATGAGTTTATGAGGTGGTGAGTTTTTGAGTAAATGAGTTTATGAGGTGGTAAGTTTGTGAGTTAATGGGGCGGTAAGTTTTTGAGTTAATGAGTTTGTGGGGTGTGAGTTTGTGAGTTAACGAGTTTGTGAGGTGGTGAGTTTTTGAGTTAATGAGTTTGTGAGGTGGTAAGTTTTTGAGTTAATGAGTTAATGAGGTGGTAAGTTTGTGAGGTGGTGAGTTCGTGAGGTGGTAAGTTTTTGAGTTTATGATTTATGCTTAATGGGCGTTTGGGAAAGAACGTTGCCATTTGTAACCAGCCGATAATCTGGGTTTAGCGTGGCTTATGGCATAACAAAAAAACGCCCGAAGGCGTTTTGTTGGGTGTACTTCCACCGGGAATCGAACCCGGATCAAAGGTTTAGGAAACCTACGTTCTATCCATTGAACTATGGAAGCCCTGAATTAATGTGCTGCAAAGGTACGTTAAAAGACGCACAATGCAAAATAAAATGCTGCTTTTGTTGAGGTTTGTGCCATAAAATGCTACATATTCGACATGCCGTGCAACAGAATTACAATGCCAAAAAATGCACAGTAGAGTGCAGCCAGCATCAATGCGACAAGTTTTATGCGCCTGCTTTTGCGATAAGGGGCAAAGGCGAACCACAAGGCAGACACTGGAAGGAGTGCAAGTAAAAACAAACCCTTGGCCGTGGCTATGCTTGTAGCAAACGAGAGCAAGAAAAACACCAGATAATAGGCAAAAGCAAAACCAATGGTTAGGCGCACGGCCTTATCCCCTTTGGGCTTAGACAGCAAGGCGTAAGTGGCATAGATGATGGCTAGGAGCGACACCCAAACCATGTCGTACATAAAGAAGAGGGTGAAATTGTTCATTGATTCTGATATTATAGGATGACTTTGTTGTGTGATAGTCAATTAAGACGGACAAGTAGGGATGGTTAGATAGATCCTATCGAGCAATCCATATAATAAGGTGGTGGCAACTATTGGCGTGCGTCAGTTCACCACCAACAAGCCATACGCCCCCGTTGTAGATGCGCGATAGCGTATCAGTTTGTTGCCTTGTGCGCCCTCGGCCACGTTTCCACCCGTTGAAAGGTTGTACTTGCGGCGGCAATTGGCGCAGGTTGCGAACCCGTTTGCCTGCAATGTTAGCGGATAACTGCGGCGCGGAACGGCGGTAGACGAGTAGCAATTGGGGCATTGCAGGTCGTAGGCATAGAACACGGGCGGGTCTGACAGCAGGCCATAGCCCAGTATCAGTCCGTTGTTGATGCCCAAAACCACCCCTCGGTTTTGGTCAACGGCTGTGGCCTTCGATGCTTGTTGTGCTCCGCCGCCACCTGCAACGAAGTTAAATTCAACGTAGCTGTTTTGTCCCGAGTAGCGTGTCTGCATGCTCACGGTTACGAAAACGTTGCTGTGGGGCGACATGGCCGATGCCAATACGGCGTTGTTGTGCACCTGATTATCAAAGATAAAGTAGGCGCGGCGGTCCGAAAACTCGTTCTCTACCTTTCCGCACGAGCTTAATAGGGCGCAAGCCAAGGGCAAAAGCATGGCGATGAGCAATGGGGGGAACTTTGGTTTGGGCATAAGCGGATTGGTTAAAGGTGAAAAATGAAAAGGTGGGTATGGCAAGTTGGATTGGTCGGACTGGTCAGACAAATCGGACAAGTCGGACTGGTCGGACTGGCCGGAAAAGCACATGGCCTAACAGCTTTAACCCATCGAAACTACTACATATTACTTACTACTCATTACTTACTACTTACTACTCATTACTTACTCCTTTTCTTCTCACTCATACTTAATCACTTGCAGCAAGTCGGCAATCTTCTCCAAACCTTCCATCAAAGGCTTCTTAACCATTCCTTTAATAAAGGGGTTCAGTTCGGCTTTGATGGTTAGTTTCATCTTGCTGGCATTGTCGCCATTGGGAACAACCTGAATCCAGAGATTGAAAGAGACGGGCGATTCGGCCGTTTCAAACTTGATGCACTTAGGTGCCTCGCGTTCCACGATGCGCAGTTTAATCTGCCCAACGGGGTTAACGCTCACCGAGATAGAGTCGCTGTCGAAGGTCATCTGTTCTAGCTTGTCTTCGGGCAACTTGTCTTTTAAGCGTTCAATGTTAGAGAGGTCGCTCAACATGTTGAACACCGCCTCTTGTTTATAGGGTATTTGTCGGATACTACTTTCGAATGTAGACATGTGTAGGGTTTAAATGTTTATAAATAAATAACCAATCCCGCCCCACAACCGGCCTCACCCCCAGCCCCTCTCCAAGGGGAGAGGGGAGTAATATGCAGTGCTATTACAATGTTAGAGATAAGATAATACCGTGTAGCGGCAACGCATGAGTTGGAGTGCGCCCCGACCCTTCCAATGTTAGAGATAAAATTATGCAGTGTAGCGGCAACGCATTTCACTCCCCTCTCCCCTTGGAGAGGGGCTGGGGGTGAGGCCGGTTGTGGGGTTGTTGTGGGCTAGTTGTGGGGCTAGTTGTGGGGCTGTTGTGGGCTGGTTGTTTGTTTATTTCTTAGGGTTCCACTCCGCAGGATTCAGTCGCCACTCGTTCAACAGCACCACATCTTCCTTGGCGATGTATCCCGTTTCAACGGCTTTTTGCACCACGTGTTCGTAATCGGTAAGTGTTACCAGCTTTACGTCGGCCGCTTTAAACGCCTCTTCGGCAACGGCGAACCCGTAAGTGTAGGCCGCAACCATGCCCACAACTTCGCAACCAGCCTTTCGGATAGCCTCGACAGCCTTCAAACTGCTACCTCCTGTGGAGATGAGATCCTCGATAACTACCACCTTCTGACCCGCTTTCAGGTCGCCTTCGATAAGGTTTTCCAGTCCGTGGTCTTTGGGTTTGCTCCTTACATACACAAAAGGCAGTTGCAGCGCATCGGCCACTAGCGCGCCCTGGGCGATAGCTCCCGTGGCAACACCAGCCACGGCATCGGCTTGTGGGAAATGTTCGAGCACGGCATGTGCCAGTTCGAGCTTGATGAAACTGCGCAGCTGGGGGAACGATAGCGTGCGGCGATTGTCGCAATAGAAGGGCGATTTCCAGCCCGATGCCCATGTAAAGGGGTCGTTGGGTTGCAACTTAATGGCGTTAACCAGAAGCAGGCGTGCTGCAAAATCTTTCTTGATGTTGTCCATATCCTTGTGTGGGTTTATTGGTTTGGGGGCTAAGCCCGTTGTGTCCGCTTTCTATGTGTGCGGCATAGGGGTTGTCGTCCCACCATATACTATATATAATAATGTGCAAAGTTACGCTATTTATCCTATCGGGCAAAATTTATATGGTGCGTTCTGATGGCAGATGGTGGCGATGTAAGTGGCGATGAAGATAGTTTAACGTCTTTTTTAATGGCATGGCGAAACATTTTTTTACATTCTTTTCGTTGTTGGATGGTTCGTTTTTCATATCTTTGTAACCATCTACGAATACCTAAAACCCCAATGGTGCTTATGTTAAGAATGTCAACGACAGACTGTTTTCGAGCCAAATGGTTAGCGATGAGGCTGATTTTCGCACTGCTGATGCTGTGCGGAACGACGGCAGTGCGTGCCCAAAACATTGTTGAAGGCACGGTGTTAACAGATTCGCTCAGTCCTAACGCCCGCTGTACCGTAACCCTTTACGATAAAGACGATAAGCAATGGCAAGCTTTGGCGTGCGACGAAAAGGGGAAATTCCGCGTGGAGAACGTGCCGAACGGCCCACTTCGCGTGGAGGCGAAGGCCATTGGGCATGTGGCGCAGAGCAAGAAAGTGTTTCTCTTTGGAAACACAAAGATGCAGGTAGACTTCACGTTGAAGTCGGAGGCCATCAACTTGAAAGAGGTGGAGGTGAAGTCGAGCCCCATGATTGTGAACGGCGATACCACCACTTACATCGTGTCGAGGTTTACAACGGGGCGCGAAAAGGTGCTGAAAGACGTGGTGAACAATCTTCCCGGCGTGCGATACGACGAGAAAGACAACTCGCTAACCGTGAACGGCAAGCGCGTGAGCAAGGTGTTGGTGCAGGGCGAAGACCTATATCAAGGCAATGTGTCTACGCCGATGGAGAACCTTCCCGCCTCGGGTGTAGATAACTTGAAGGTTATCGACAACTATTCGGAGTACAATGTGTTCTCTGGTTTCAAGAGTAGTAACCAAACGGTGGTTGACCTTTCGATGAATAAGAGCATGCACGGGCGACTTAAAGGACAGGCCGAGGCGCAGGGCGGACTGCTAAATAAGGTGATGACGAAGGGTTCGGCCATGCTGCTGGGCAAGCGAATGATGGGCAATATCATCGCAGGAGGCAACAATACGGGCCATAAACTGATACAACCTGCCGACATCGTGAACATGAACGGCGGGTGGAGCGAGCTGCTTTCGGGCGACGACCCGATGGCTAGCATGCGTAAGACGTTTGCCGATTATGCCATGATGCTGGACTATCGCGAGAACGTTTACCGCCGCAACAATGGGTTGGTGTCGCTTAATACAGTGTCGACACCTGGCAAAAACATGAAGATTTTGTGGAACGGAATGGTGGGAGCCGACCGTTATCGCATGAAAAGTACCGACCACTACGCCTATCATGGCGGACTGGCATACACCGATTCTACACTCGAACTGCAAGATAAACGCCACTTCTTGTCTAATATCAAGTTCAAATTGGCCAACCAAAAGAACATGGAGCTGACGTTAACCAACCGCAGTTACTTTGGAACGACCGAAGGAAATACCGACCGACAGCTGCAAAGCGTTGGCCTTAACGAGCAGACGAAAGGCCGATTGGCCACGATAAACAACGCTTTGGTGTGGCTTTATCGGCATGGCAAGAACGTGTTTAGCTACAAGGCCGACCTTAACTTCTTGTTCAGTAACAACCGTTACGACTTTTCTTCGCAACCAACGCCGCTCTTTAAGTCGCCCGCTTTGCATTCGGAAATGAACATACGCAGGCTTGAATTTACGGGTTCGGCACAGTATGTGCGTAGGTTTGCCGATGATTACTTCTTGCGGATAGCCTTGCGCCACGGTCTAGAAACCTTCTCTACCACCGTAAAGGGCGACAGCGCGGGCATGGATAACCCTGCTTTGAAGATGCCTTATCGCTTTTACGACAACGGCGCAGAGTTGAGTTTGAATAAAGATCAGGGTAAGTTTAGGTTCGGCATTGGCGGCATATTCCATCATTTCAGCCTGCATTCATCGCGCCCCTTGTCGTTCGGTGTCTCGCCAAAGATGGCCGTTTCGCCGTTGTTCAACATCAGTTATCGTGTTAGTATGATGCATTACGTTGAACTTCGGCTTAAAAGCACGTACCAATTGATGGGTGCTGGCGCGGTGTTCGATGGCTCTTACATTGCCGATTTCAGGCGTGTGAGCTATGCGCAGATAGAAAATGCGCTCGCACATACCACCGAACTCACGGCGATGCAGGCGTATGCCAACCTATTTAAGGGCATAACCCTCTTTAATATGGTGTCGCTAAGCTACAACCACAACGCCTTGGCCTACGATTACAGCATGGCCGACGGGCTGGTTTCGCATGTCGTCAGTCGCAATGTGTCGGGTGGAAAAGGGCTAACCTTTGGCTCGATGATGGAGAAAAAGCTAATAAGCACGCCGCTTAACTTCCGTCTTTTCGGCGGATTGAGCCTTGCGCGCTCGCCATTCTTCTACCAAGGCGTGGCGCAAACGTCGGATAGTCGGTCGTTCAACGTCAACCTTAACGTCAAAACCTACTTCAAACGTGGGTTCAATGGCGAACTGTTCGCTGCCGCAGCATGGGCAAACGATAAGAGCAAGCTGCTGCGTTCGCATCAAAACGATTATCGTTTGGAGGGCGAATTGGGCTATATCGCCAACAAATGGCAAGCTTCGGTGAGGCTGGGACAGCGTTGGAGCAAGGTAACTGGCAGCGGAACAGACTATACGGCCTTGCGTTTCGGCATGGAATACGACCTTAACAAGCACATTCGCTTAAAGGCATCGGCGCAAGACATGCTCAATCTGAGGGAACGACTGATGCAAGAACGCGTGGTGGATAACTACTACGTTAGCACCCGAAACATCCATTACATGCCCGGAAACGTGATGGTTGGGGCAATGGTTACCTTCTAAGTAGTACCCCAAACGGTAGATTTACATAACACTTAAACAGATAAACGTATGAAAAAAATCCTATTATCTCTCGCCGCAATGCTGTTTGCGGCCATACCTATCGCAGTTAACGCCCAACAACTAACCGTTGAATACGAAACGCGCGTTAATGCAAATTCGCCCGATGCAATGAAAGAATCGGGTCTGCCCGACGAGATGCGCAAAGCGTTGATTAGTGCGGTGGCCGATGTTAAGGCTTACTACATCATGTGTATAGACGGCGGACAGGTTGAAGGGCGTGCGCAAGCGGCGAAAGAAAAGCAAATGGTTAATTTCATGGGGCAAACCTTCGATGCCAACGAGTTTGTGAAAAATCAGCTCGAAAACATCATATACTACAACAAAGACACCAAAAGAAAGGTGTCGAAAGTGGTGGTGATGGGTAAGCATTATTTGCTGGTAGACCCTTTGAAACCCGATACCTTCGACGTAAAACCCAATGAAAAGAAAGACATCTTGGGCTACGAGTGCATGAAGGCGGTAAGCAAAGACGGCAAGCAAACCATTTGGTTTACCAAACATATCCCCGTAGATGCTGGCCCTTTGTACACGGATGTGGGCGGATTGATACTCGAAGCCGAACTGAAAGACCAAATCTTCGTGGCCAAGAAAATCTCGATGAGCGTAGACCATGCCTTGAAAGAACCCACGGGAGGCGAAGAAATGACCGAGAAGGCCTTTAAGGAGAAGATGCAAAAGTACGTGGAAATGATGCGTAGGGGCCAGTAAAGGCCAAACAATTGCAAGGCGATGCAGGCGCAAAGCCTTGCCTCTTGCACCCTTCTTATCAAAGAAGGGCAGGCTTTTCATGCCCGTATTGCACGCTTAGTTCTCCTTGATTAACAAGTTCTTCTAACGATACTTGCCATCCTTAGCCTGCTTAAAACCCAAAAAAAATCACTACCTTTGCATCTGCTTACAGAAAAAATCGAAACAGAACAGCATGAATATTGAAAGCGAGATAATAGCAACCGTGGTGCAAGCGGTGAAAGAATGTTTTGGCCAAGACGTGCCAACAACGATGGTTCAGTTGCAAAAGACAAAGGCCGAGTTTGAGGGAAACCTCACGCTCGTGGTGTTCCCTTTCCTTAAATTGTCGAGGCTGAAACCCGAAGACACCGCCCAACAACTGGGCGATTATCTGGCTAAGCACTGCAAAGTGGTGCAAAGTTTCAACGTGGTGAAGGGTTTTCTAAATCTCACTATTGCTCCCGCAGCTTGGATTAGCTTGCTCAACCGCATCGATAGCGAACCCCGTTTCGGCGAAAAGGCCGTTAACGAGCAGTCGCCACTCGTGATGATAGAGTATTCTTCGCCCAATACCAACAAGCCTTTGCACCTCGGACACGTGCGAAACAACCTCCTCGGATGGTCGTTGGCGCAGATAATGGAGGCCAACGGCAACCGCGTTGTGAAGACAAACATCGTTAACGACCGCGGAATACACATCTGTAAGTCGATGTTGGCGTGGAAAAAGTGGGGCAATGGCGCTACTCCCGAAAGCACGGGGAAGAAAGGCGACCACCTCATTGGCGACTATTACGTGGCCTTCGACCAGCACTATCGCGCCGAATTGGCAGAACTTACGGCCAAATTCAAGGCCGAAGGCATGACCGACGAGGAGGCAGAGAAACGCGCAAAGGAAGACTCGCCGCTGATGAAAGAGGCACACGACATGCTCGTGCGTTGGGAACAGGGCGACGAAGAGGTGCGCGCGCTGTGGAAAAAGATGAACGATTGGGTGTATCAAGGCTTCGACGAGACCTATAAAACGATGGGCGTTGGCTTCGATAAGATATATTATGAATCGGAAACCTACCTCGAAGGCAAGGCCAAAGTGGAAGAAGGATTGGCCAAAGGGCTGTTCTTCCGCAAGCCCGATGGCAGTGTTTGGGCCGACCTTAGCAACGAAGGACTCGACCAAAAGCTGCTGCTCCGAGCCGATGGAACAAGCGTTTACATGACACAAGACATCGGAACAGCCGACCTCCGCTTTAAGGATTACCCCATCGACAAGATGATTTACGTGGTGGGTAACGAGCAAAACTACCATTTCCAAGTGCTTTCCATCCTGCTCGACAGGCTTGGATTTAAGTGGGGAAAAGAGCTGGTGCACTTCTCTTACGGCATGGTTGAACTGCCTAACGGCAAGATGAAAAGCCGCGAAGGCACGGTGGTAGATGCCGACGACCTGATGGAAGAGATGGTTTCGGCCGCTCGCCGCACCAGCGAAGAGTTGGGTAAGTTTGCCGATATGACCGAAAACGAGCGCAACGACATTGCCCGCATCGTGGGCATGGGCGCGCTAAAATACTTTATTCTTAAAGTAGATGCGCGCAAAAACATGCTCTTCAATCCCGAAGAAAGCATCGACTTCAACGGCAATACGGGTCCATTCATACAATATACATACGCTCGCATACGCAGCATTATGCGTAAAGCCGAGGCCGAGGGCATTGTTCTGCCCAGCGTTTTGCCCAACACGCTGCCCCTAAACGAGAAAGAAGTGCAGCTTATCCAAAAGCTCAACAGCTTTGAAACGGTGGTAGAACAGGCTGGAAAGGATTACAGTCCCAGTGGCATAGCCAACTATTGCTATGAGTTGACCAAAGACTTTAACCAGTTCTACCACGATTACAGCATCCTCAACGCCGAGAGTGCCGAGGCCAAAACATTGCGTTTGGCATTGGCAAAGAACGTGGCCAAGACCATTAAGAACGGCATGCAGCTGCTGGGCATCGAGGTTCCAGAGAGGATGTAAGCATGGCATCGCAACTTGTTAACCCGCCATCGCACCGCAACGACACCGTGTTGCCGCTGCCCGCAGAGGTAAAAGCCGACGCGTGGGCGGTGGATGCGGCTTGTTCGGGCAATCCGGGACCGATGGAATATCAAGGCGTCGACTTGCAAACGGGTTATCCTGTGTTCCACTTTGGCCCAGTACACGGCACCAATAACATCGGCGAATTTCTCGGCATTGTTCACGCTTTGGCCTTAATGCAGCAGCGCGGCATAACCGATAAGGTGATATATTCCGACAGTTATAATGCCATACTCTGGGTACAAAAAAAGAAATGCAAAACCAAACTGGAACGCAACGCCAAAACCGAAGCACTTTTTCAGGTGATAGAAAGGGCCGAACGCTGGCTGCAAAGTCATGAGATTAATACACAAATAATTAAATGGGAAACCTCAAAATGGGGGGAAATACCTGCCGATTTCGGGCGAAAGTGAAAACTTTCGCTCTTTTTTTGTTAATTGTTAGCTTTTTTCTTGGTGGTATGTTCTTTTCTTTTTACTTTTGCGGAGTAAAAAATAATTAAGAACTTAAATGCTTTGGAAATGAAAAAGACTTTTATCGCATTGTCATTACTTGCCATGCCTACCATGATGTGGGCACAAGGCGATAACGAGATTAACATCGACGCGCAGGTACGTGCGCGCGCTGAATATCGCAACGGTTATATGCAGTTACGCCCCAAAAGCGCACAACCGGCATCGTTCATCGAAGAGCGTGCTAGGCTTGGAGTGGGTTTCGAACGTGGCGACGGGCTTAGTGCCAAGCTCTCTGTTCAACAGATTAGCGTTTGGGGACAGTACCGTCAGATTGAAACAGATGGAAGTATCATGATGAACGAGGCCTGGGGACAGTATAAGTTCGGTGATGGTTTCTTCGCTAAATTGGGTCGTCAAATCCTCTCTTACGATGATGAGCGCATCTTCGGTGCACTCGATTGGAACGTAGCCGGCAGAAGTCACGATGCTTTAAAGCTGGGTTACGAGAACGATATGCACAAGCTGCACCTTATCTTGGCATACAACCAAAGTGGAGAGAACTTGCTTGGAACAAAGTTTGCACCTGGCCAACCCTACAAACACATGCAGACCTTCTGGTACCACTATGGGAACGAGGACAACCCATTCGGCATTTCTGCCTTGCTTTCTAACTTAGGTTGGGAGTATGGACCCGGAGCTGAGGGTGATACGAAGTACATGCAAACCCTCGGTACCTACGTTACTTATCGCCCCGAAAAGCTCGACTTACAGGCTTCTGCTTACTATCAAATGGGTAAACGTCCAACAGGCGACACGAAAGTTTCTGCTTGGATGGCTAGCGTTAACGCAGGTTTCATGCCCAACGAGCAATGGAAGTTTAACTTGGGCTATGATTATCTGAGTGGTGAAGACGGAAAGGGAGACACTTATAGTGCATTCGATCCCCTTTATGGCACGCATCATAAGTTCTATGGAGCAATGGACTACTTCTATGTAAGAGAACATCGTAGCCTTGGCTTGCAAGACATTCAGCTGGGTGTTACCTTTACGCCAACTGAAAAGCTTGCACTGAAAGCTAACGGACACTATTTCATGGATGCAGTGAAGACGGACGGCAAGGACCAAGGCCTTGGTGGAGAAGTTGACCTGCAACTCGACTATGAGATAACGCAAGATGTGAAACTGACAGTTGGTTATTCCACTATGTTGCCAACTAAGACTATGGATGGAGCCGATGCAGAAAACTACAAGCGTTGGCAAGACTGGGCATTTGTTTCACTCAACATCAACCCCCGCATCCTATCGTTTAAGTGGTAACAGTTGTTATTTAGCGTGTAGCAACCCAGTCTGCGGTGTGCCAAAATGGTGCGTTGTAAGGCATGGTGCTGCAAATAAACGCAGATAACTACATCGCGATAATATTTTATTAAACGCCACCATCATATCTTTTGTTGGTTTACTGCTAGTAGGTAAGCGAGCAAAAGATATGGTAGTGGCGTTTTGTTGTTTTATGGGTTGATGTATAGTAAAAACGGGTTAGTCGTAGCGTGGCATCAATAAACCCTTACGCAGAGGAAAAGGAAAGCTTTTTTTCTGTTTACGATGCGCTTATGGCCTTGCCAACTTAATTCTGTTGACTATAACATCAGTACAGGCTCCCAAGCTGATGTCAAAAGAAAAGTTCCAGTGTGTTGTTTAAGCCCAATCGCCCGTTTAGATGTTGCTGAAAACAATGTGGTGCGAAACGGCACGATAAAAAGACAGACATCGTGTCGTAATCTGTCTGCCATCTTTGTGATGTCAACCTAAGTAGCCAATTTCTCTCGTGTGCAGAGTGTAGAACAGGGCAACCCACTGGCTTATGAACACACGAAAACCCAACTCCCGAATACATCAACGCGCCAACTTACAAACTCAAGAACTCATCAACTTATTAACTCAAGAACTCTTCGGCTTACAAAATCAAGACCCCATAAACTTACAAACTTATCAACTTACAAAAAATAACAGCCCATAAACTTATAAAACTCTTCAACTCACACACTCATAATCTCACCAACTCGAAAACTTAAATCTTTATTATTTGTTTTACAATATCGCTCTAAATTTCACTCCGTTCTAGCGCAAATTTAGGCTAAAAAGTAGGTAAATGGCCACAAATAATGGCCTTTCACGTCTTCCGATATGTCCGTTTTAAAGAAAAAGACCTACATTTTGCACCATTTTGCCTTTCTAGATTGGTTGCCAGCCCATGATTTTTGCAGTCCAAAAACCTACTTTTAGACCCCCAAAACCCACTTTTTAACGACCCTTTTGCCCTTTTTAGCCCAGTATTTCATGGTTCTTAAAGGTTTTGTTTATACAATTGCAGCGTATTTTTATGCTTTTCGCCTTGCGTTTAGCACCATTTTACACTGCGTTTAGCACCATTTTACCTTGCGTTTTGCACCAAAACGCACTGCATTTAGCACCAAAACGCAATGCGTTTTGCACCATATTGCACTGCGTTTAGCGGCATATTGCACGATATTGTGCCGAAAACAGCCCGAAAAGCGGTGCAAATGGCGTTCTCTTGGAATAAATATCCATTTTACATCATTCATAGACTAACGCCTTTTTGCATCAAACCAACCTTCGCGAGAATCGATTTTTTGCGACAAGGTAGACGGTTGGTGAGCAAAAAGGGCGCTTATAATGTTAAATTTCTTACTGAAAAGTTGACAGGGTTTCGGGTTGACCGGTTGACCAGTTGACCAGTTGACAAGTTAACGAGATTACGAGTTGATGAGTTGATAAGTTGACGAGATGACGAGTTGACAAGTTAACGAGTTGATGAGATGATGAGATGATGAGTTGAGGAGTTGACCTGTTGACGAGATGACAAGTTGATGAGTTAACGAGTTGATGAGATGGTAAGTTGACGAGATGTGGAGCGTGTTGGTTCGGGAATTTATGAGCAGGGGAGTTGGGAGAGTTTGTGGGTTCACTAGTCTGTTAGTTGACAAGAGTTGTCGTCCACTCCGTACAAGGCGTTTGGCTTAACGCTTTATAGTCAGGCAGAATTACTTTTGGAAAATAGTTGTTGGAAGGCTGCAAGACGTGCGTAGCGTGGCATCAACAAACCCTTACGCAGAGGAAAAGGAACACTTTTGTTTGCTTTCGATGCACCTATGGCTTTCCAAAGGCAATGCTTTTTTAACTATAACCCAAATCGGTTCGTTAGGAAAATTCGCTTTCGTTTTACCTAAAGAAACGTCGAAAACACGCAAATAGTTAGCTAGCCATACGCATTTCATGCCACAGAAGAATATCTTTGTAACTGTTTGCTTGTGCAAATCTCTAATGAACCGATTGGGGTTTAACTCCGCCACTCCTCTTCAACAAATTTGTGAGTTCATTCCTTTTCAAGGCATAACCATGTTTTGCCGCAGACAAATAGGGCAGAACTTCGGGGGGTATCGTGTCTTTGTACAATACTTCGTGCATGAATAATGAGTGCTTATCCTGGTTTTACTGCACAAAGATAATAAACTACGCTCAATTTATTGCTTTAATTTCTTTTCCTTTCGTATCTCAGCCAGATTGTTTTTGTTTGTAATTTCTTCCGCCCTTATAGCAAGAACAGCGTTTTTTATTGTGGCAAAAGCTTGCCGATAAATGGTTTTACCACATCACGATATAAGGCCTTGCGGTAGATTTCTGCTGATAATCCGTTCCATTCCGTTTTCCACATGGGCGTAAAAATGATGATGTAGATGCAGTTATCAACGAGAAAGGTTGTGCCAAATGCAGGTCCGATATATTCTTTTAGCATGAACCAACCTGTATGAGAAAGGCTGATTTTCCACCTTTTGTCTGCTGATTTCACGGCAAGGATGGTCATCTGTTCCTGCCCACCGCCGTTATTGCTCACCTCAATGTCCTTTATTATAATGGACAGTGGGTGGGTGAAGAGTTTGCTATCCACCTTTTCCAACGATGAGGTAACCAAGTGCCTATCCCCCTCGCAGCCTTTTGGAGGCCTGAAAGTCTTGCCCGTCCAATGTAGTTTGATGTCGTTTTTGGCGGATATAACCTGATAGCGGATAGCTTGTTGGTGCATCATCGAGTCTGTTAGCCAACCGTGTTGGCCCAGATCTAGAGGCCGCACCGTTTGTGCGAGGCATGGCGACGACACGCGTGCAAATAGCACGGCGCACAAAGTTAGCCGTTTAAGATGTATGGTAAAGGCGTTTTTCATCTGGGGTAAAGTTATGGATTTTAATCGTCGTCGAGTATGATTTTGCCATAATAGTCGGGCCTTAAATAGTAGTATGCGGTTTCAATGCCAGACGAACGGGCTTCGTGAAAGGCCTATCACCTCACAGCATTATAAACTGGCATACTCACGAACAAACTCTTCTAGCACATTGCCATCGTATGTTTCCTGCTTTATCAGTTGGAATTTAGGCGGAATGGCGACGGCCCTAGTGCCATCGTAGACGGTGAAAGGGGCCGTTTCGCGATGTATTTCGTCGCAACAATTGGCATCGATAAAGGCTTGATGCACAATGGCGCCACCCTCAACGATGAGCGTTTGCACGTTGTCTTGGTACAGCTGTGCGAGCAATTGGGTGATGGGTTGATGCCGATGCAGCACCAGGCGGCGCGGGTTTTCGCCCCACCAATGGCGCGTATTCAGTGCAGGATGTTCGCGTTCGTCGGTGGTTTTGCCCACCAAAATGGCATCACACTCCGCCCTTAGCTTATGCGACAGCATTTGGGTGAAGGGCGTAGAGATGGTTAAGGCGTGGAAATGGTCGTCGATAAAGCCGTTGGTGGTTTGCGCCCACTTCATGATTACGTACGGACGTTGCTCGCGTTGAAACACAATGAAACGGCGATTAAGTGCCAAACACGCTTTTTCGAGCGCCCCCACAACCACCTCGATACCTGCTTGGCGCAGTTTTTCGATGCCTCGCCCCTGCACTTTGGAAAAGGGGTCGACACATCCCACCACCACACGCGGCACGCCTTTGCGGATGATGAGGTCGGCACAGGGGGGCGTTTTGCCGTAATGCGAACAGGGTTCGAGACTTACATAAAGCGTGGAGTGGGGCAGAAAAGGTTCGTCTTCGGGCCTAATGGCGGCAAAAGCGTTCACCTCTGCATGGCCTTCGCCGCAGTGAATGTGATAGCCTTCGCCGATAATGCGGTCGTTATGCACGATTACCGCCCCCACCATCGGATTGGGCTTAGCCCCCAGCAGTCCGCAACGAGCCAGTTGTAAGCATCGGCGCATGTAGCGTTCGTCGGTGGCTTGGGTGGCAGTGGCGCGCGCTTGTGCCGTTGTCGGGCCCATGCTGCCGGGCGTCGGCGAGGCGTTTTCGGCTTGCGGCAACCATTTTTCCGTGTCGTTCACATTGCTTTTATCCATTTTTTTCTTATTTTTGCAGCCATGACCTACCCCGAATTGTGGCGCCGTTTGTTGCCCCTTTATGATGAAGGCGAGGCCAAGGCCATTGTAAGGATGGTGCTTGACGTCGGCTTTGGATTGTCGTTGGCCGATGTTTACGCAGGCAAAGTTACACAATTATCGCAAGACGATGACCACAGACTGCGCAAAATAATGGATAAATTGGTGCAAGGCGTGCCCGTGCAATATGTGTTGGGGCGTGCCGACTTTGCGAGGCGCACGTTCGATGTGGCGCAAGGTGTGCTTATCCCACGACCGGAAACCGAGGAGTTGTGTGCCTGGATTGTGCAGACTTGCAGCAACTTGCCCGTCTGTGGCACGTCGCCCACGTTGTTAGATGTGGGTACGGGCAGTGGGTGTATCGCCACAACGCTGGCCCTCGACCTGCCCACGTGGTGCGTTTCGGCCATAGACATATCGCAAACGGCTCTCAACATCGCCGAACGTAACGCCCAAAAGCTGGGCGCGGAGGTGCGGTTCGCGCTGCAAGATGCGCTTTGTATGCCCCCCGATGTGGCTCTTTGGGATGTGATTGTTAGCAATCCGCCCTATATCATGCAGCGCGAGGCCCAACAGATGCAGCCCAACGTGTTGCAAAACGAGCCACATTCGGCCCTTTTCGTGCCCAACGAAGAACCGCTGTTGTTTTACGAAAGCATCGCCCGATATGGTTTGCATGCCCTGAAACGCGGCGGAAAGCTGTTTTTTGAGATTAATCCCTTGTGCCATGAGGCGATGAAAAGGATGTTGGTCGATATGGGATGGCAGAGGATTGAAACGCGTAACGATGCCTTTGGAAAGCAACGAATGATGTCGGCGGTAAGGCCAGAGGGAGGAGTTAAGGAGTTAAGGAGTTAAGCCAAATGCTTGGTTGCACAATGGCAATCTTTAAAGGTGAAAAGGTGAAAAGATGGCTCCGCCCACCAATCTTGTTAACTTGTCATCTCGTCAACTTGTCAACTTGTCATCTCGTCAACTGGTTAACTTGTCACCTCGTCAACTAAATATTCAACAATGGAAGACAAACAAAAGCAAATAACAGAAGAACAGGCACGCACCCGTTTGGCCGCCCTTTGCGCTAAGGCGGAGCATTGCACGGGAGAAATGCGCGAGAAGATGTGGCGTTGGGGCATTGCCGAAGACGCGCAACAGCGTATCGTTGACTATCTTGTGACGAACAAGTATATTGACGACGAGCGGTTTTGTCGTATGTTTGTGCGCGATAAGATTTCCTATAATCGCTGGGGACGACGCAAGGTGGAACAGGCCTTGATTGCCAAACGCATTTCGAGCGATGTGTATAAGCCGGTGTTAGACGAGGTGGAACCCGAAGACTTTACGGCTGTTTTGCGCCCATTGCTCGACAGTAAGCGCCGCACTTTGAAAGCAGCTACCGACTACGAACTGAACATGAAACTGATAAAGTTTGCCTTAGGTCGTGGTTTTGACATGGAAACCATTCGCAAATGCCTAACCGATGTCGACGAGTTTGCCGAAGATTAGCCTTTGGGCGCGCATAGTAAGCTTGCTCGCACCCCGCTCGTGCGCCGTATGTGGCACGCGACTTGAACCGCAGGAAGACATCGTGTGCGCCTGTTGTAACCTTCATCTGCCTCGAACTAACTACGCCCTGGCTCCTTACGACAACGAGATGGCACAGCTGTTTTGGGGTCGTGTGCCCATTGAACGGTGCGCCGCCCTGCTGCATTATCAGGCTGCTGCGCCTGCTAGTGCCTTACTTTACAAGCTGAAATACGGCAATCGTCCCGATTTGGGCGTAGAACTAGGACAGCTGATGGGTAAAGAATTGTTGCCAACAGGTTTCTTCCAAGGCATCGACTTCATCGTGCCGGTGCCCTTGGCACGACAGCGGCTGCGGCAAAGGGGCTATAATCAGAGCGAGATGTTGGCGCAAGGCATCGCACAAGTCACTGGTTTAAAGGTGAAACGTGGGCTTATTCGCCGTGTCGTGAACACCGAAACGCAAACCCACAAAGACCGTTGGGCGCGCACCGATAATGTTAGTCAGGCCTTTAAACTAGTGCAGAAGATGCCCGAAACGGGCTGCCATGTGCTTTTTGTGGATGATGTTGTTACCACGGGAGCCACCCTTTGCGCCTGTATGGGGTGCTTTAAGAGCATTCCCAACGTAAAGATGAGCGTGCTGAGTGTGGGCGTTGCGCATACGCGGTGAAGGGTAAAACATGTGCGTATGCTTGTTACGAAGAAGCTGTCTTTTAGCTTGCGTTTAGCACACATTGCACAGCATTTATCACCAAGCCGCCTTGTATTTAGCGGGAAACGGCTCAACAAGTGTTGCAAATGGCGGCTTTTAGAAATAAATATTCATTTTTCCAACATTCACATGCTATCCCCTTTTGCATCAAAACAGACCTTCGCGAGAATCGATTTTTTGTGGTAGGGTGAGCGATTGGCGGAGAATAAGGCACTCATAGTGCTAAAATTACTGCTGAAGAGATGACAAAATTAGGTGATGAACCTGTGAATTGTTGAGTTTATGAGGAGGTTAGTTTTTGAGTTTATGGGATGGTAAGAATGTGAGTTGTTTTGGGTTTATGGGCTTATCAGTTTGTGAACTGATGAACTTGTGAATTGAGAAGTTAGTTGGTGTGTATGATTTTTTATTGTATGGCATCATCCCGAACTAGTGTTGTGATTATTTGTTTGCATGTTTTCTATTAAACTATTGTTTTTATCAAAAACAGATTGTACATTTGCAGGCGAGAAATATCGCTTTAAAACAAATCAAATATAATAGTGTGCTAATGGAGATGCAAGAACGTGTAAAAGCAATTAACAACGTGTTGAGAGCCTACTTTGCAGACAGAACTAACCCTAGACAGGTGCCAGCATTGGAACTTATGGGGTTGTTTATTGATAAAGGTATCTTTAAGAAAGACCATCGAAATGGGCTGCCCATTAGAAATGTTCTCAGAAAACTCAATAACGAAGGCCGTCTACATGACATACCTTACGCTCACGGAGATTTAAAACAGAAAAATATCTATTGGACTTTTGTTGATGTAAACGCGGATGTTGATGCAAACGCGGATGTTGATGCAAACGCAGATGTGGATGCAAACGCAGATATGGATGCGAATACATTGTTATCTAAGGGCTTGGTTGATGTGTCTAATGGCACATCTGTGAGGAAGAAAGGTTCGAGTAGAATTGATTCAGACGAATATTATGTAATAGGACTCTGCAATGAAGTGCTAAAAATGGAAGCATTGCAACAGTATTGTTTTGAGTTTTTGTTGGGCGATACTGGGAGAAGGATGCCTGTTGATGCCTATTATGCGGATTTGAATCTTGTGATAGAGTATTATGAAAGTCAACATACTGAGTCGACACCATTCTTCGACAATAAGAAAACGGTGAGTGGCGTGCCTAGGGGAGAGCAAAGACGTTTGTATGACGAGAGACGTAGAACGGAGTTGCCAAAGCATGGCATAAAGGTTATCATTCTGCGTTATAGCGATTTTGGTACAACGAAACGCTTAAAGAGGGATAATAGGGAACATGATATAGAAGTGGTGAGAAAGAAACTTGCTGCGTTTATCCCTTAATTTCTCGTTCTTTGAAAAGTGCGTTTTCTCGCCTCTGTCGATTACGGGCGGCGTTTCATTTCACTTTACTTTCAAAAGCTCTAACGAACCGGTTGGGGTTTAAACTGCTGTGTTCCGCCCCTACATGGGTGCTTATGCAAGGCAGGCGTAAACATAAGACTTAAAAACAAATCTACTTATTGCTGTTTGGCAGAACGTCACCAAAGGGCAATAAGTAGATAAGTTGTTGGGTTTGTGGATGTATGGCTAATGCCGTGTATAACCTTGGACGGTTACTTTACAAGAACCTTTTTGGTTGTTCCGTCTGAATACTTCACGATATTCAGGCCTTTTTCGAGCTGCTGGCGACGGCATCCATCAACAGAGTAATACTGCTGCGGGACGGTGGCGTTGTTGATGGTGGCGTTGTCGATACCAGTAGAAACGATTTGGCCTGTCATTGGTTCGCTTGAATACTTCTTGCCGTCTGCCTCGTAAACCATCACTACCGACAGTTTTTTGATAGTCTCGTCATAGAAGTGCAGGATGCGTTGGTTGTCTGCAACCTTGATGTCGTCGTTGCTCTTGTCTTTATAGTTAAAGGGAATGTCGGTCATGTCCTTTTCTATGTAGGGGTACTTGGCGCGTGTGAACTTGAAAGGCTCTTGGTTGTCGTTGATGTAGATGTTGTAATACATCTTGCTGGGGTCGAGATAGTTGCCGTTTATGTCGACACTTCTTACATAGAACGCCAAGGTGATGGTGGTTGTCGAGTAGTCGTAGCTTGGAACAGCCGAGCAGTAGTGCAGCGTAGGCTTTTCGGGTTTGCCGGCCTTTTGCTCGTATGGCGTGAGCACTAAGTTTTGAAGTGTGCCGAAATCTTCCTTGGGCATGTTGGTTGAACTGCTTTTTCCCAGCACCACTTTGAGAATTTTGTCGTTGGATAGTGCACCTGTTTTGGGGTCTACGCTAAATTCAAGTTTATCTGCAACGGTATTCTCGTCGTTGAAGGCTGCTGCGTAAGCGTGATACTGTGCCATGTCGTTGGAGAAGCGTTTGAAGAAGGTTTTTACCGCTGTGCCCAGATACTGGTTTGTAGGCAAAACGGCCTTGTTGCCCTCCTTTGTAAGCTTAACCCACAGGTTGGCCAACTTCTCGTTTGCGAATATACCTTTAACGTAGATGTCGTTGTTGTGGGTGGCAACCTCAACGATACGCGGAGAAGTTTCTGTTTTAGAGGTGAGCATGTATTGCTTTTTGGGGGCAGAAGCAGGTGGCACGAGGGGTTTGTCGTCGAAGGTTTCGATGGTGACATTCCAGTCGCCATATTGGCTGTCCCATGTTTTGTCGTTGAAAACGGCTCCAAGCATATCGTTTTTTGTGCCAGTACCCAACATTTTAAGCGTTTTACCATCCCACGAAAAGTCCATGAAATTCTTGTTTGCCGCAACAACCTTGTACTGATTATCGGCAATGGCCGACATGCGATTGAGCTTAAAAATGCGTTCGGAGCTGCCGCCCTCGTCGTCATCATCGTCGCCGTTGTTGTCTTTGTAGATTACTTGGGGCAAATTGGCCCTGTACTTGCCATCGCCAATCTTGTCTAGTTTCAGCCACGACTTGCTGTCGAGGCCCGACAGTGGGTTGTAAACGTACAGGCAATTGTCGTCGCCCACCACGATTTTAGAAACTAAACCCTCGTATCTGCCAGGTTCAGTGCTTGTCCAATTCCGCTTTACCCACGAGTCGCTGGTGCGATACATGTTGTCGATTAGCTTTCCTTTGGGCGTGTCTAGTTTCTGCGCAAAAGCAGTTAGGCTCATTGCTAGGGCGCAAATTGCGTATAAAGTTCTTTTCATCGTTTATTAATTTTAGATAAGCTGTTGTTTGTAATTGTGCTTTTTATTAGAAGTCGTAACCTAAGCCAACGCTGAAAAAGCTGCTGCCAGCATCTGCCGTTTTCAGCATGTAGGCTCCGTTAAGGCGCAGACCGGCGTACTTAAAGCCTGCACCCATAGTGAAGTGGCTGAGGTTGCGGTCGCCATATTCGTAGCCGGCACGTAGCGATAGCATCTTATTATAGGTGTATTCCAGTCCGCCGCCAAGCATAAGTACCTTGTATTCTGATGGACGGAAGAAATAACGAGTGGACCACGCGCCTGCAACTTGGTGCTTGTTGGCCACGTCGACGGTTAATGCACCGCCCACGGCAACATACGTTGGCATGGTGTTTTTGTTGCCGTTGCCGTAGTCGAGCTGCGGACCTATCGCGCCAACCTTGGCATCCAGCATCAGGTGGGTGGGCTTATTGCCTGCCGTGGTGCTGCTCTTTTGATAGGATGCGCCTAGGGTAAAGGCTCCTCCAACGGCGTTTTTAGAGAGGTGACTGAAAAGGATATTGCCCACGGCATAGGCAGAAAAGCCGTTGCCAAGCATGTAAGCATACCCCAGGTCGATGGTCCAGTTGTAGGGTTCGTAGTCTTTGGTGGGGTTGCCAAGCATGTCGTAGCCTTTTAGTTTTAAGCCACCAGCGTAACGAAAGCCTGCAAATGCCGCATGACGACGGGCAAACCTGTAGCCCAGAGCGGAGGTGTAGAGCCCGAATGTTCCCTCGTAGCCTTCGGATTTCTCGTAAATGGAGGCCGATGCGTCTGCCGAGAACTTCTTGTTTGTACCGAGAAAGGCCGAGGGATTGTTGTATAGGTACATCCCATCGGCCGCAACAGCCGCGTTACCCATAGCCGCTGTTCGGGCATCGGGGTTTGCAGCCAACACCGAAAGGTCTTGTCCTTGGGCGTTAGCCTGCGCAACACCGAGCAGTGCTGCGCAAGCTATGATGATGATATGTTTTGAATTCATACTCGTTTGGGTTATCGTTTAATGAACATTTGGGTGTGATTGCCCTTGCTGGTGTGCACGGTAAGCTTGTAAGTTCCGGGGCGTAGCTTTGAAAGGGCTAGCTTAGCAACGTTGTTTTTGTCGGGAGTTACGGTGGCACTCATCAGTTGTTCGCCAACGGTAGAGCTGATAACGAACTCTGCCTGCGTAACTTCGGGATTGAGTAGGGCGTTAATGTCTTTCTTTGCAGGGATGGGATAGACGGCATAGACGGGTGCCGACTTCTTTTCGACGACGCGAACTTGGAACGAACCATCGGAAGATGTTTGGCGACCATCTGATGCTAGCACGTTGATACGCGTGATGCCCCTTGCGAGAGGCTTGACTTGAAGTTGGTCGTTGCTGACTTGAGCCGAGGCGATGCCGCCGTTGGCGACATTGGCTTTATAAGAAAGCTGGCTGCCGCTGCTGGTGTAATGTCCTTTTAGGGAGATGTTCACGGGGCCTTCGTCTAGGCCAATGATGTAGTTGGCGAATGGCTGATCCAGCTTTGGCGGCATGTACGGGATGACCTTAAAGGTAAAGCTTTTCTCCGATTTGGCGCCAAGATCGTCTGTGAGAACAAACGTGCAGGTATAGCTACCAGCTTGCAACACAGGGATGAGGCTTACGGTTACAGTGGCTTGGTTGATGCTGTACGATACGCCTTTGGTTTCGCCTATGGCCCTTATGTCCCAGTTGTGTCCGTCGGGGTCGGCCACTTTAAAGCTGAATGTTTTACGCTCGTTGTTGTTCAGTTCGATAACCTCTTCGGGGAAGTTGGTCACTTCGGGCGCATGGTTAAGCTTGGTTGTACACTTCTGAATGGCAGGTTCTGAAAGGTTTCCCCAGCGGTCTACTGCTACAACGGCAATGCTATACGCCTTGTTGTCTTGCAGGTTGTTGAAGGTAAACCTAAGCTTTTCGCCCAAATTGTGCCCCATGCCGTTGATTTCTTTAAAGGTCATGTCTTTGATGTTCTCGGCTGTTAGGTCGTTAGGACTGATGTATAAGCGATAGAAGGCCGCGGTTTTATCCTCGTCTTTCGCTATGCTCCATTCGGCAGTGATGTCTACAAAGTCGGGAGTAAGGGTGAGCGTACCAACCTTTTCGGGCGCAATCTTCGTGTCTGTCTCGAACGCAGCCTCGGCATCGATGTACCCTTTGCCTAGTTTTCCTTTGTAAGCGGGGTTTAGTTCGTCGATGTTGAAAGGCCTGTATGCCGTGATTAAGCGCGATTTCAGCTCGTCGTTGGTGAAACCTTGTCGGCCAAAATAGGATGCAATGAGGGCCGCAATGCCCGAAACATGGGGGCAAGCCATTGATGTTCCTTGGAAATAAGCATAGCCCGAAGGCACCTTACTCTTGGGAACGGTGCTAAGAATGCCGCCTTCTGTGCCGAACCGGTCTTGGTCGCCGCCTGGTGCCATAATCGTAACCCAGTCTGCATAGTTGCTATAACTGGCCTTAGCGAAGTTCCACGCCATTGCCGAGACCGACACTGCGGGAGGATAACAGGCTGGATAGGCTGCGAAATCTTTGTTTTCGTTGCCTGCCGCGAAGATAACCACGCCGCCTTTCATCGGTGAATTGGCACGTTGTTGGCCGTTTGCATCGCATCCGGCCATCTTAATGAAGTAGTCGACGGCCTCTTTTAGCAGCTTGGGCATCGCCGTAACGCCCGACGTTGACGAGTAACCCCACGAGTTTTGGCAGATAACAGCCCCGTTGTCTGCCGCATATTTAATGGCGGCGGCCGCGTCGCCCTGCTCGTCTTTGCCCCTGAAAATCTGGCAACTCATCAGTCGTACGCCACTGTCTGCCGCTCCGTTGCCGCCAGCCACGCCTGCAACACCTATTCCGTTGTTGTTTCGTGCGCCTACCGTACCTGCAACGTGCGTGCCGTGTCCGTCGTTATCGGGTTCTATCTTCCCGCCAACCACGTCTTTCGCCTCAACAAAGTTGTAGCCGTAAACGTCGTCAACAAAGCCGTTCCCGTCGTCGTCAACGCCCGCTTGTCCGTTCTTTTCCTTCTCGTTGATGTAGAGGTTGTCCACCAAATCTTCGTGCGTAATGTCGATTCCGCCGTCAACAACGGCAACGATAACGTTGCTTTTACCCGTTGTGTACTTTTCCCAAACGGGTTTGAGGTTGCAGTCGGCACCCTTCTTTGCCCGTGGACTTATCGAACCGTCATTGTAATAATGCCACTGCTTGGCCAAAAGCGGGTCGTTAAAGGCCGAAGCGGTGGGTTGGTTTCTTGTTTGTGGGGCTGGGCCTGTATAGGGTTTAGCCGTAAACTTGGGGCGTGCGATGGGCAGCACACGTTCTGCATATTCCACGCCTGCGGCCTTGTTAAACTGCTGCAACACCTCGGCAACGTCTTTGCTTTCGTCGAAGTAGATGGTGTACCAGCGGTCGAGTCCTTCGGCAATGGTTCGTTTTTCGTAAATTCCGGCAGGCTTAAACAACCGCTCCATCTTGTAAGCGCCCGCGTATTTCATGGCCGACGACATGGCCGAAGGCACACTTTGCATCTCTACATTGCCCTTGGCAGAGGTGGGCAGGGCTTGGTTGGCACCCTTTTCCAGCTTTACGTTGATGCGGCCCCGTACGGCAAAGAGGTCCTTATCAATGGCAACGGCGCGCGTTTTGGAGTTCGGGTTTTCCATCTCCATGCTTTCTTGGCACGATGTAGCGAGCATCAAACCAGAGATTGCACACGCACACATATATATAATAGTTTTTTTCATCACTATTGTTTTTCGTTTTGTTTCTTTTCATTGTTATTTACTTGGACGATGCGTTTTAAGCATGCTTTCTATCTTTTGCATCCGCTGTTGCTTACTTCCTGCGAAGACATTCTTTTTATAAAGCACGCTGATTTGCATTACTGGCTGTCCGCCGTTCACGTCGGCAAACTTACCGCCAGAGATAGCCAATGTAAGATAGTCTGAGCGACGAGCATATACATGATGTTTGCCGTTGTAGCCCACAAACTCGAAGTTGTTCGACGTAAGCAACTTGTCAAACTCGCGCGTAACGAACCATTCTCTGCCATATTGCCAAACACCCAGGTTGGGTTGACTGAAACTTAGGCTGTATTGTTCTACACTTCCCACCATGTCTTGTGGGGCGGGATTGTCTCCGCCGCGCGTAAAGAAGAAGTAAGTGCGGGCAACCAGCAAGGGGTCGTTGGTTTTATAGGCAACGGCCTCTACGTCTCTGTTCTTCGAAACCTTCCTCGTAATCTCTTCGCTGTGCAGGTTCGCCTCGTAATCCTCCACGTCGCTCACCTTCTTGTCGGCCTTGTTCAACAGCGCAAGCGGACCCAGGTCGAGCGTTTTGAAGGTTTCGTAGTCGCGATCTTGCGAATGTATTTGGTAAAAGAACAACACAACGCTATGGTTGCTCTCCAAGATGTCCACGTCCATCGTCATCCGTTCCTTCACGTTAATGTAGTGGTTGGGGTCTTTTTCGTCCCTAACATAGCCGTTAGCCGTTACGAAATCTTGGAACGCCTGCGACTTAACGGCATCTACGCCAGCCTGTTCAAGCGAACGCGTATAGATACGTGTCGGTACGAAATGCTTCGTATCGTGCACATACACCACATCCTTAAACAGCGGAGAAGTGGTTTTGAAGAAGTAGCTTTCCTCGTAAATGCCGTTGGCTTCGTCGGGTGCGCCATACTCTTTCAATATACCTCCGCGGCGATATTCAAAGTCCATCATCTTATGAAGGCTGAAAGGGTTGCCCGGATTGCATGCCAAGACGAAAGTAGACACGCCAGGTTGCCTTACAACCACTTCGTTGTTCTTGCCCGCATAGCTTATGGTAAGCTTTACTGTTCGTTCGGTTGCATCGTAGTTGGGTTTGGAAATAAACTTCAAGGCGTGTTTCTTCCTTACGATTTGCAACCATTCGGGCTGTTCGCTTTGTTGCAAATCATACAGGCCACTCTCGATGTTTACGTCTACGGTAGTGTTTCCGCCAGCCTGCGGCAACACCAGTTCGCCGTTGGCAATGTTCAGCGAGATGTCGGCCGCGCTTTGCTTTACCATGACCTTTTCAACCGCCAAGCCGCCGTCTACAAGCACATAGCTACTTCTTTCTGTGCCCGTTGTGTTGGCATCTACCTTCACAACAATCTCGTTTCCGCTTTGTGTGAGGTGTACCCACTGTTTAGGCGTGGTTGCAACCCACTCTTTGCAGTTGGTAGTAACGGTAATGGTTGCTTCGCCCACTTGGTTAGCGAACTTTAACTCTTTGTCCGAAACGCTTAGTTGCGGCTGTTCAAAGTCGTCGCTCTTGGCACATCCCGCCGCCATTGCCACCAGCAGGCACACGGCAGATAGCTGCAACAGCTTATATAAATTTATTATACGCATACTAGGAATACAATTTAAATAAGGTATCACCGCTTTATGTTAAAACTTCAACGCATCCTTTGCCTTCAACATGTTGCGCACCATCCGCTCTTGTGCTTTCAACGCTTTGCTGCCTGCGCCAGATGCAGACGCATCGTAATTGTAGAGCAATGCCATAACGGGCGTGTTGTTGTCGGCAACGCGTGTAATGGCGATGAAGAGGTGATCGCTTTCGCGTGCAAAGAAGTGGGTGGTGCCAGATGTGCGCACGAAAGAGAAACCTTCCTCTCCAAGTTTCTTCTGCAATTCGTTCGTAACGAGCCATTTGTTGCCGTACTTCCAAAGGCCAAGACTAACATCTTTGAAGAGCAGCGCGCCAATTTGCACACTTCCAAGCTTGTCGGGCGCCTTTCCGTCCTTGTCTGTGGTATAGAAAATGTGGATACGGCCATAAGCGTCCTTCGGTCCAGGCGTGCCTTTCAGCGTGTATTGAAGTTGCGAAACCTCGGTTTGCTTGTGTTCGTTCAAAGTGCGTTCTTCTTCTTTGCTGCCGGCATTCTTTTCATATTGTTCCACTTGGGCCACCTTCACGTTGTCTTTCTGCAACAGTTCGAGGGGATAATAAGGCACTTTGTCGAACGTTTTGTATTCGCCAACCTGCTTAACAATGGGCTTAAACGTGAGGTTAACGCCCTCGTTGTTCTCCTTTTCAGATACATAAACTTTCAGCGAGAGCAAGTCTTTTTCGTTCACATACTCCCTGTCGGATTCCGAATTGCTGCGCACATAGCCGTTGTTGGTAAGGAATTTCTCGAAAGCCTTGTCCTTCACTGCTGCAATGGCCCTAGAACCATCGCCGATGGAGATGATTTGCGAAGGCGTAACGCCATCGGCACTGCAATATTGTATCAACGTAAATATGGGTGAAGGCGAAATGAAGGTGTAGGTCTCTTCCAGTCCATAGGCCGGCATGGCCGATTGGTATTCGCGCAAATAGCTGCCGCGACCCAACTCGTATTCCATAATCTTGTGCACGTTTTGTGGAGCACCTGGGTTGATGGGGAGGATGTAACGCTGTATGCCCGACTGCGAAACAACTATCTCGCGGGTTACATGGCCGCTCTTTGCATACAGTTTCACTTGGCGGTCTTGTTCAGTATCGTTGCGTTCGGCCACCAATTTTATCTCTTCGTCCGACTTTATTATTTTGAGCCATTTAACTTCTTCGCTGGGCGTAACGTCGTAAACCGAAGTGTTCGTCGTTACGTCGACAATCTTTTCGCCGCCCATTTGGGGTAGGTAGATGGCCGTCGGCACAACGTCTAGCGTTACGTCTGCCGCACTTTGCCTCACTTCCACCTTTCCCGTGGCGCCGTTGGCGTTCACCAGCACATAGCTTGTGCGTTCGGTGCCCATCTTGTTTTCGGCAACTTTCACTTTCAAAACGTTTCCATCCTGCACCAACGATAGCCATTCGCCCTCTTGTGGAGAAGATGCAACCCAATTACTTTGGTTGGTTGTAACGCTGATGTTCCTTTCGCCAACGCCTCTTTCAAAGCTAATGCTGTTCTCCGAAAGAACCAATGTAGGCTGTTCAAACTCATCTTCCTTTGCACACGATAACAAGCAAAGAACAAATGCACCTAAAAACAATGAGTAAAATGTTTTCTTTAAATCCATACTCTTCAAGGTTTTGCTGGGTAAAAATAATATTTATATAGTTAGAATTTCTATTCTGAAAAGAATGTGGTAACTTCTGTTTATAATGTGAATAAAGATTTCAAGCTGTGCCCACAAACTTAAAAACGTTTAAATTTACGCTGCAAAAGTACTAAGATAATGAGGATATAGGACAAGCCCTTGTGTTAAAACGTGCTAATGCGGGCATCACCATTTGTAGGTATTTTTCAATGAGTGCAAGCTTAAAAACATCACCTCCTGTGTGTTTTCCAACCTTGTCTGTGCATGTTTCTCCTACGCCTTGATGAGGTAAGGGGAACTAGGCCACAGACCGGGCGAGATAAAAAAGAGGGCGGGTAGGGGCAAAAGGCAGGGCTGGGCAACCCCGAAAGCGAGCCAGAACATCTGCGTGGAGCTTTTAGAACGCACTTAAAAACAAGCGGGCTTACAAGGCATCTAGCCCTGCAAGCCCGTTCTGTAACATCACGCTAGCAACTGCAAACAGGTAAAAAGCTTGCGTTGCCACATGTTGTAGTGCGCTTATTTCTTTGCGTCTTCTTCCATCATTTTGTTGAAATCGTCGAGCGAAATCTTCTTCTTTTTCAGTTTCAGCAGCTTTTTCGTAGCCTCAACCAGTTTGTTTTCAATGGCGCGGGCGATAAAGCCATCCAGCGTTTCACGGTTTTTAAGCATCTCGCGCGCGTAGTTGTCAATGGTTTCATCGGGCAAATTGCTCATGCCATATTGTGCAAATTCAATGCGTGCTTGCAAACGAGCGGCATCAAGCACATCGTCGTCGCTCACCTTTATTTCGTTGGCCTTCACCAAGTGCTCCTTAATAAGGTGCCATTTCAGTTCTTCGATGCTAGCCTCAAACTTCTCGTCAACCTCTTTTTCGTCTTTCACGTTTTTCAGCATGATGCGTTTAAGCATCTCTTCGGGGAATGTAAGCTTGCCTACCTTCTTCTCGCAATAGGCGCGAAGGTCTTGCAACAGTTTGAAATCGCTGTTGCTAACCAACTGGTTGGCAATTCCCTCGGCTATTTTCGAACGGAAGTCGGCCTCGTCTTTCACTGCGCCTTCGCCGTAAATGGCGTCGAAAAGCTCTTGGTTTACGGGTGCTTTGGCGTAACGAGTAATCTCCAAGATGTGGAAAGCGAAGTCAGAGTCAACGTTGACAGCCTGTTCTTTGCTGATACCCAACATCGATGAAACCTCAATTTCGCTGTCGGGGTAGGCCTTCTTGGGGTTGAACACCACCACTTCACCACGTTTCACGCCGTCGAACAGTTTCTTTTGGTCCTCAACTTTAATGTATTCGGGCATCAACACCGCACCTTCTTTCACGATGCCGCCTTCTTTCTCGCTGCCATCAGCGTTCAATTCCTTCATGTCGCCCTTCAACATGTCCTTTGCTTGGTACTCTTCTACCTGCTCGTACTTCCCGGCACGCGATGCAAACATGTCTACTTGCTCGTCAACCAGCTTGTCGTCTACGGTTATTTCATAGTAGTCAAGCTTGTCTTTGTCCGTCAGTTCGAGTTTAATTTCAGGAGCCACGGCAATATCGAAGACGAAGGTGTAGGGAGCGGGTTTCGACAAGTCTTGTTCTTCTTGCTTAGCAGAAGGCATCGGCTCGCCCAAGAATTGTATATTGTTCTCTTTAAGATAGTTAAAGATGGTATCGCCCACAAGTTTCTGTATCTCTTCTGCCTTTACTTGTTCGCCAATCTGTTTCTTTATTAGCGAAAGTGGAGCTTGTCCGGGACGGAAACCAGGGATATTGGCTTTTTTGCGATAGTCTTTGAGTGTTTTCTCTACTTTTTCGTTGTAGTCGGCCTCTTCTACGGTGATGGTAAGCAGGCCATTCACCTTGTCGGCGTTTTCAAATGAAATCTTCATCTTCTATATATTTATTGTATTTGTTATCTTAATGCTCAGGTTTTGCAAGCCAATTTATTGGTAACCATTGGGTTGTTTTGGCTAACACTCGCGCCCGTTTATGATAAGAGTTAGCGGCCAATGCCTTATCCCCTTCGCGCTTGCGCCCTTGCCAAAGTTATGTTCGCAGGCTTACAACGAAGTGCAAAATTACTTATTATTGCCGTAATTACCTAATATATATGGTGAAAAATGATTTTAGTGCGCTTTGATTGTTGCAAAAGTGCAGCGTGGGGAGCGATGGATTAGATGCGTTGTGTGAGAGTGTAATGGGCGAAATGCAACATCGTTTTTAATGTTTTGTAGCAGGATGTAGGCGGATGATGTGTAAATTAATGGGCAAACGCTTTTTCGATATAAATTTATTCCGTAAATTTGTCGCGTTAGTAACATGTCTGCTCTCAACAAAGCATCGCATGCAGGCTCGCAAACTCATAAACTCACCAACTTATCAACTCATAAACTAACATAACATGAAAAGTAAATTAATTGTAGCTTTATTGCTATCGATGGTCATCGTATCATCAGCATGGGCAAAAGAACGGCCCGAAGTGAAATGCGTATTAACCCTTAACGACGGCAAAACCGTTGAGGGATGGTTCTTAAAAGAAGGTTTTGACACCTACGGACCCGACCGTTTGAAGAATGTGGACGAGATAACCATCACGCCAACAAAAGACGGTAAGGAAGGCACCACCTACAAGGCCGATGATGTGAAGGTACTTAAATGTATCTACGAGAAAGAAGGACTGCAGAAAGAATACCGTTCGCTCTATGCCTTAAAGCCCATGACACGTCCGCTTAACCTCAAACACTCCAATCACAAGTTCTTTTGGATGGTGGGCTATCAGGGTAAGAAAGTAATTGGTTTCATTTCTGATGCCAGTATAATCTTTCACGCCTCGCCCACGCAGCGACTGACATCCAAAACGGCGGCTTATAGCTATTGTGTGGAGGGCGACGAAGTGGTAGTAACTTATTATGCGCCTTCGGGCGGCATCGACATTGGCTCGAAGTCGGAACTGAAAATGAACTTCGAACGCTTTCCAGAGATGGTTGAACTAATCAAAAGCAAGGATTTTTCTGTTAAGGAAATGAAGGACAAACCCTTCGCCATGCTCGAAACGCTCGACCAATATTTGGCAAAATAGGCCATAGCTTATCTTTGGCATGATGCAAGGTTGGGCAGTGCCCGCTCTGTTTTGTAGATTTGTTGCGCGACATTGCCAACCTTGCATCCCTAATTCTCTTTCATCTGACACGTATTAAAGGTGAAAAGGCTTTTAAAAGTGAAAAGGTAAAATGATGGCTAACGCCCTTTTAAAGGTGAAAGGGTGAAAGGGTGAAAAGGTGAAAAGATGGCTGACGCCCTTTTAAAGGTGAAAGGGTGAAAAGGTGAAAAAATGGCTAACGCCCATCAGTTTTGTTAACTTGTCAGACCAGTCAGACCAGTCAGACCAGTCAGACCAGTCAGAC
>ERZ772766.231-NODE-231-length-33732-cov-3.122279_pt1 | contig 33732 bp, 37 predicted proteins | sample MGYA00511379_ERZ772766 | MGnify/ENA primary metagenome ERZ772766 (study PRJEB29015, sample SAMEA2737895) | human oral metagenome | biome: human oral; feature: human-associated habitat; material: dental | place: China | collected 2116 ... | reverse complement strand
GTAAAGGTCGCAACCCACAAACTGGTAAAGAAATCAAAATCGCAGCTTCTAAAGTACCAGCTTTCAAAGCGGGTAAAGCTCTTAAAGACGCTGTAAAATAATTTCGAATAGAAAAGCCCGTAATACCAGCGTTTCGCTCGTGTCACGGGCTCTTTTTTTATCTAAAAGGGGCAAATAAGGGGCAAGATATTAATCATCTTCCAAAGCATCCACAACTTGGCTGCGCATGTTGTCGGTAACGTGGGTATAGATTAGATTTGTAGTTTTGGCGTCTGAATGCCCCACACGTTCCATAATAGCTCTTAACGGCACGTTCTTTTCGGCCAGTCGGCTGATTAGTGTATGCCTAAGAATGTGACTGCTTAAATTCTTTTGAATAGGGTTATCTAGTCGCTCGTTTGCTCGTTTGATGGCCAAGTTGAAAGAATTAATCTGAATAGGTATGCCGTTCTTAGTCGTGAAGATATAACCAAGATTCTGATAGTTTGGGTTTGTTGTCTGTTCTATCTGGTTTAATTGTTCTAATTCTTGGATAATTTCCATTTCCCGCTTGGTCATGTCAGTTGTCCGATAACCGGCCACTGTCTTCGGGCTTGTTTTTATCCCTTGTTTATATCCTGCAGTCCGGTCTATAGTGCCTATAAGCTGTAGCTTGCGGGTCTCATAGTCTCGGTTTTCTGCCCGGATGGTTATAACCTCGCCAATACGGCCGCCGTTAAGGCTCATGAATTCCGCGAGCAGTCCTATCCTATATGTATTAGGCCGGCTATAGAGTTCTTTCAATAAGTCTTGTAACTCGTGCTTTTCAAGATATTTACTAGCGACTCTCTGCCAGTCATCCAGAGTCTTTTTTTGTTTTGGCAACCTTGCCCGCCGGGATGGATTGTCAGTTAGGATATTCTTCTCTACGGCATAATCAAAGACAAGATTGAGCATGGACTTATGACGCTCTTTTTTACTGCGTGATCCATCTAGGTTGTCTAAGTATTTCTGGATATAAAGAGGGTCTATTTTAGTAACTTTGGTATCTCTCCCAAACTTTTCTCTTATCTCTCGTATATTGCCTTCTAACGACGCTATAGACGAGTTTTTAAGTCCTTGTCGATAAAATCCCCACCAGTTATTAAAAAGTGCTGTAAAAAGCATATCAGAGCTTTTTAGGCTACCTAATTTGAGTTCAATCTTTTCATCTAAAATCTTCTGGGCTTCTTTTTTGGCTCGGCTAGAACCACTATCTAGTGTAACTGAGACTCTACGCCATTTCTCAGTATACGGATCTTTGTATCTCTCAAAAAATTTATATTTTCCATTTTCTAATTTCTCTATCCACATTGTTTTTTCTCCTCATTTTTGGTAAAATGAGTACAAGAAAACGACCTTTTGAATGGTTATTTCTTATACAGGTTTTCCCTACATTCAAGCTTGCCGGCCGAGAATGTGGGGATTTTTTATTTATTCAAAAAATCTTTCGATGTTATTTGCTTGCGCTTGAGTTAGTTTTGTTGAAATAGTTTTAATTTCACCAGTTACAATATTTCTGAGCAATACCGATGCTGATCCAAGTTTCTCTTCTTGGGTAGTAACCGATGTAGAATTGATAGTTCCTTTTTTCTTACCAGAAGCCCCAATCATTCCGCCGACAACTGTTCCGATCCCTGGCGCTAAAACAGTACCTAAAGCAGCACCAGCAAGTGTGCTGGCTTTCTTGCCTTTTTGTTTGGTTTTTCCTGTAGTAGTTGTGCGCTCGATAATTGTAGAGCCAGAAAAACTAAAGTTTTCAAATTCGTAAAGTACAGGTTCTTCTGAGTAGATACCAATGTAGTATTGGCCATCAACCGTTTTTCGAACAGTAGTAGGACTAGAGAACTGATTTCTTGCTGGAAAAGTTATTTTCCAGTGCTGCCTTTTTTCTTATATCGTTAGCTTTGCTTATACCTTCTGCGGTCTTATCGACTGCAGTTTTTGCTATATCTTTTAATTTTTTGAAATCCATATTTCATCCTATCAATTCATAATATTCGTCGATGACCATCAATTCATCTGTTACTGTCTTTAATTTGTGTTTTTGCATAAAGTGTAAGTAATTAAAAGACTTGTAGTCGTCTGATGATGCAAGCTCTTCTTCTAATAGCTTATGGATCATGTGCCTGTTAGCTTCATTCTCGCAGCGCATAGCAGAGTGACGATATATAGAGCCGATATGCTCCAAGTGCCCTAATTCGTGTAGCAGCACTCTGTGGCGCTCTGCAGGCGATAAGGAGCTGTTTAAGAAAATAGTCCTTGTCTCTGCGTCATAGAAACCACGCCCAGCCCATTGGTCTGGCTCGAAAGTATAAAGTGATACCTCGTACTGCTCCAACAGTTCTTTTTCTTTATCCATAATCTCCCTACCTAAACTTATTTCTTGCTATTGAGGTAGCCCTCTATGATACCCTTAATAGCTCGCTTGTCGTCATCGGACAATGGCTTGCCGTCAAAGAGCATGATGCGTCCGTCCAAGTCGTCAAGTTCTATTTCTTGTTCTGGAGCTTTTTCTCCTGCGATAGCTGGGTTATCCGTGCGACCTAGTAAGTAGTCGGTGGATACTCCGAAATAGTCTGCGATTTCTTGAAGACGGTCAGAACTTACCTTTTGCCGTTTTAAAGAATATAATGTGTTTTTGCTATATCCGAGTTTTTCTTCTAATTGATTTAAAGATAAACCTCGTTTTTTAGCAAGTTCTTTGATTCTTTCAAATGTTAAGAACATTGATTTATCAACCTTTCTCAGAGATTGACAAAAAATATTTAAATTATTTATATAAAAGTGTTGACAAAATTAAATAAATAATTTAAAATAGTTTTTGTAAGTAAGAAACAACTAAAAAAACAACTAAAGAAATAAATCATAAAAAAGTTTTGGCGAACGGTATTTATGGATTTATTGTCGTTTTTATCATGCCTTAATTTTAAATTATTTATTTAAAACTGTCAAGCGAAAAGATAAAAAATAGTTAAAAATTTAGTTGTTTCTTGTTTACAGATAAGTAGAGAGGAGAAATATATGCCAGATATCGCAAACGGTCGTGAAAAGGTTAATGCTTTCTTGAAAGAGAAAGGCATTAAAAAAACAACTCTAGCAGTCGCTTACGGCTTTAAGCGACAGGAAGTCACAAATATTCTAAGTGGAACAACAAAAGGGCCACGGGCTAACAGTTTCATTCTTCAAGTGATTGAAGATTATGGAATCGAGTAGAAAGGTAGGGAAGATTATGCCGCAGGTAAAGATAAAAGAAATTATCTACACGCCAGCTGACGGGACGGAAGAACCGACAGGCGGAGATTATGAGCATCTAATGCAAAAGTGGGAAGGCCTTAAACCCGGGACAGCAAAACAATTCGCAAAAGAAATGCGAGAAAATCCGGAATTTGAGCAATACGTTTTTAACCCAACGCACAAGATATTCTTCGTTGATTACGAAGGATTCCGAAAGTTTTTAAAATGGAAAGAACTAAACCGCTACCGTGCTAAAAAAATAAGCCTTGCCGAGATTGAGTCGGACAAGGCACTAGCGAAGCGATTAGGCTTCTAAAAATATTTACTTAATTATATCACAGGGAGGTGTTAAATGCAAAATTATGAGCAGATGCGGCTAATAATGGATTGGGAACGAGATAATTTTGGTCTTGGAATCCACTATAAAAACAGATTAGCAAAAAAGAGCGTCGTAGAAGTAAAAAACGAACTCACAAAACTAACCAACAAATACAAAGGTGTGACGCTGTCTGTTAAAAAAGAAAAATCAAAAAGAAATAACAATCTTATAAGATTCAAATGAGGAAAAATAAAATGGAACCAACATTAGGAAGTCAGTTGCTGGGCGTTGCTTTGGTTGCAACCATCGCATTCGTTGCTGGCTGGTATGGAAATCGCATAGACGCTCGTAAACGAGCTAAAAAAGAGCGCTTAGCACGCTTAGAAGCTGAGTTAGTGGCTCAGTACGAAGAAGATATGCGACTATATCATGAGCAGCAACGACAAGCAGAAATAGACGCTTTGGCGATAGCTAGGAAAGGTATCACGCCAGCATTTAAGTATCAGGAGGAAGTATGGAACTAAAAGAATTAATCGAAAACGTGCAGCAGTGGTCTAAAGACCGTGGATTGGATAAGGCAGATAGTCGTAAGCAGCTATTGAAACTCTATGAGGAATTTGGGGAGCTTGTCCAAGGACACCTCAAAGGCAATATTGAGCAAGTCAAGGATAGCATCGGCGACATGCTAGTCGTGGAAATCATCTACTGTCAGCAGAGCGGAATTGAGCTAGGAAGCTTGTATGTAGAGCAACCGACCTCTTCTCACGGCATGACTACGCTGCTATGCGATATCGCGATTTCAATCGGCGATTTATCTGGAAACTTTGGACCTCGAACCAATAAGAGGAATATTCAGGAAATCAACCGCTACTTGGAAATTATCAGCATTAGATACAGCACAACACTTGAAGCCTGCCTTGAATTGGCATGGAACGAAATCAAAGATCGTAAAGGAAAAATGGTAGATGGTGTGTTCGTGAAAGAGGAGGATTTGAAATGAAAGAAAAATTTAGGGCTTGGCTCAAGAATGACAAGGAAATGATTGATGTTGATGAGATTCATTGGGACAACGGTAATTTTGAATTTATTGGTGATGGTATTACTTTTCAACGTTTAGCGGACGAAGTTGAACTCATGCAATCAACAGGTCTCAAAGATAAGAATGGCAATGAGATTTTTGAGGGGGATGTTGTCCAATATCAAAATACCAAAGTTCCATCTGCTGATAGTAAAGGAGTTATCAGATATTTTGATAATTGGGCCATGTTTGGGATTGATATAGAACACAACGAACCAAGAGCGCTATTCTTTAACGGCTTGGCCGACCACATATCATTAGATGTCATCGGCAACATCTACGAAAATTCAGAATTGCTTAAATAAATAAGAAGGAGTAACAAATGGTAACAATTAACAAACTAGAAATTGAAAATGTCAAGCGCGTTAAAGCGGTTAAGCTAGAGCCATCTGCAAAAGGTTTGACAATAGTCGGTGGAAATAACAACCAAGGGAAAACAAGCGTATTAGACGCGATTGCTTGGGCGCTAGGCGGAAACAAGTACAAGCCTAGCCAAGCACAGCGCGAAGGTAGTACAATCCCGCCTAGCCTAAAAATCACGCTCTCAAATGGCCTGATTGTGGAGCGCAGCGGAAAGAATAGCACTCTCAAAGTTATTGATCCAAGTGGAAACAAGGCTGGTCAAAATTTGCTAGATAGCTTCGTGGAAGAATTGGCTATCAACTTGCCGAAATTTATGGAGCAGACCAGCAAAGAAAAAGCGAAAACCTTACTACAAATCATCGGAGTCGGTCCGCAGTTAGCTGAGCTAGAAATGCAAGAAAAGGCTAAGTATGACGAGCGCCATGCAATTGGTGTGATCGCTGACCAAAAAGAAAAGTTTGCGAAAGAACAACCGTACTATCCAGACGCACCGAAAAAATTAGTATCTATCGCTGAACTTATCCAACAACAACAAACTATTCTTGCTAAGAATGGTGAGAATGCCCGCAAGCGTCAAAACTTAGTCACTATCCAAAATCAACACGATTCAGCGGCCGCAGAAGTTGAGCGGCTGGAGCAATTGCTGGCTGATGCCAAAGAAAAAGAAAGTCAGTTAGCTAAAGATTTAGTTATCGCAAATACCGACGCTATGGATCTTATCGATGAATCGACTGAAGAAATCGAAAACAATATTGCAGAAATTGACGAAATCAATCGTAAAGTGCGCGCTAATCTGGACAAAGATAAGGCAGAAGAATATGCTAAGAGCTATCGTGAGCAGTACAAGGAATTAGACAATGTGATTGCGGAGATTCGCAAGCAGAAGACAGACTTACTTACTAATGCAGACTTGCCATTGCCGGACTTGTCTGTGGATGATGGAGAATTGCTCTATCTTGGTCAACGCTGGGACAACATGTCTGGTAGCCAACAACTGCAGGTTGCAACTGCAATCGTACGCAAATTGAAGCCAGAATGTGGATTCGTACTCATTGACAAGTTAGAGCAAATGGATCAGCTGACTTTGCAAGAATTTGGTGCATGGCTCGAACAAGAAGGCTTGCAAGCAATCGCGACTCGAGTGTCAACTGGCGGGGAATGTTCCATCATTATCGACGACGGCTACAGCGTACAGCCAGAAGCTAGCCAATCAGTAGGTTGGCAAGGTGGATTTTAGAAAGGAGTAAGAGAATGCAAATTACAAGAGGAAAACGGGCACGAGCTCAAAAGGTAGTAATCTACGGTCCTGAGGGTATCGGTAAGTCTACCTTCGCAGCGGAATTTCCGAATCCAGTATTCATCGACACTGAGGGTTCAACAGATAACATGGATGTAGCGCGGTTGGACAAGCCGACAAGCTGGACTATGCTTAACAATGAGATTGCCTTTATCAAGGCCAATCCGATCGAGTGCGGAACGCTCGTTATCGATACGATTGACTGGGCAGAGTCTATGGCTGTAGCTGATGTCTGCGCTCAGCATGGAAAGAAAGGTATTGAAGATTTCGGCTGGGGCAAGGGCTATACTTATGTCCAAGAAGAAATGGGGCGTTTCTTGAATAGCTTGTCTGACTTGGTTGATATGAGTATCAACGTGGTATTGACTGCGCACGCTCAAATTAAGAAGTTTGAACAGCCAGACGAGTTAGGAGCTTACGACCGTTACGAATTAAAACTTGGCCAGAAGACAAGCTCTAAGACAGCGCCGCTTGTCAAAGAATGGGCGGACATGGTCCTGTTTGCCAACTACAAGACATTGGTCATGACAACCGATAACGGCAAAAAGAAGGCGCAAGGTGGCGAGCGTGTCATGTACACCAACCACCGACCGGCGTGGGACGCAAAGAACCGTCATGGCCTACCTGATGAACTACCGTTCAACTACAACGGTATTGCTCACATTTTCGCAGGACAGACCGCGCCAACACAAACGGAACTGCCGATTGATATGTCACAGGTGATGGAAAAAACTAAAAACGACGCTCCTGCAGCGCCAAAGACGCAAGCCGAGCCAGTGCAGTATCATGCTAGCTTACCAACTAGCCTGACAGACCTCATGAAACAGGAAAATGCGACTGAGGACGAACTGAAGCAAGTGGCCTACATCCGTGGTCATTTCCCGTTGGGCACACCTATTGAGAACTTCCCATCTGACTATTGGGATATGATTGTAGCGAATTGGGACGCTACACTTGACGTTATCCAAAACCAAGTCCGGAAAGATCCGGAATTACCATTTAACACTAACGAATTATAAGAATTGAAGGAGAAATAACCATGACACAACAACAATACAACAACTTTGAACGCGAATTTGGATGGGATGACACTATTCAAAAGGATTCAGAATTCGTCCTATTGCCAGAAGGCCTATACTATTTCACGGTTGCGAATTATGAGCGCGGACGTCACACGCCGAACCCGCAAAACCCCGGCAAGTTGCCGGCTTGTCCAAAAGCGACAGTCCATCTTCAAATCGTGGCAAACGAAGGCGAAACAGAGCTCAAACATAACTTATTCTTGCACAGCTCAACCGAAGGTATGCTCTCCGCATTCTTTGGAGCTATCGGACTAAAACGTAAAGGAGAACCGCTTCGCATGGATTGGAATGCCGTCATCGGCAAAGTCGGAGTTTGTAAAGTCGGAACTCGTGAGTATAACGGAAACAAGTACAACGAAGTAAAAGGGATGATCTATGCCGAAGATGTGGACTATACGAAAGTATTGAACGCACAACCGGGACAAGCTCAACAAGGCTATCAGCAACAACCAACTCAAGGATTCCAACAACAACCAACGCAAGGATTCAATCCCGGTCAGTTTTAAGGAGGCGTAAATGAAATTACGTCCTTATCAACAAGAGGCGCGAGAAGCCGTTCAGAGGGAATGGGCAGAAGGGCGAAAACGAACCCTTCTCGTCCTTCCAACTGGGACGGGGAAGACGGTCGTCTTTTCTAAAATCATTGAAGATCAAGTCCGAGAAGGGAAACGCGTCCTCGTACTCGCTCACAGATCCGAATTATTGGATCAAGCAAGCGACAAGCTCAAGACCGCAACGGGACTCGGTACAGCGCTAGAAAAGGCAGAAAGTACGTCAATAGGTTCATGGTATCGAGTGGTCGTGGGATCTGTCCAAACTATGCAACGGGAGAAACGCTTGAGTCAATTCCCGCCCGATTGGTTCGATGTGATCGTGGTTGATGAAGCTCACCACGCAATATCAGACGGCTATCAGAAAGTTTTAAATCATTTCGGAGAGGCCAAAGTGCTCGGGGTTACAGCTACACCGGACCGGGGCGATATGAAGAACCTCGGATCGTATTTTGACAGCTTGGCCTATGAATACTCACTCGTGCAAGCGATCAAGGAAGGCTATCTATCAAAGATTAAAGCCTTAACGATTCCGATCGATCTCGATCTCTCGAGCGTGTCAATGTCCGCGGGTGACTTTAAAGCAAGCGACGTCGGAACGGCACTCGATCCGTATCTCGTACAGATTGCGGACGAAATGGCCGAATATTGCAAGGACAGAAAAACAGTTGTCTTTCTTCCGCTAGTGAAGACAAGCCAAAAATTCCGCGATATCTTAAACGAGCGAGGATTCAAGGCAGCCGAAGTCAACGGCGAATCGAAGGATCGGGCCGAAGTGCTCGAAGACTTTGAGCGTGGCCGGTATAACGTTCTTTGTAACTCTATGTTACTCACGGAGGGGTGGGATTGCCCCTCGGTTGATTGCGTGGTGGTGTTACGTCCGACGAAAGTCCGAGCGCTCTATTCGCAGATGGTGGGGCGTGGGACGCGTCTCCATCCCGGAAAAGAAGAGCTTCTTTTGCTCGATTTTCTATGGCACACCGAACGCCATGAGCTTTGTCGCCCGGCTCACTTGATATGTGAGAGCCCGGAAGTTGCAAAAAAGATGGTCGAGAATATGGAAGAGGAAACGGGCGTCGTGCTCGATCTCGAGGATATGGAAGCTAAAAGCGCAGAAGACGTCGTGGCAGAACGCGAAGAAGCCCTTGCAAAACAACTCGCAGAAATGCGAAAACGCAAGAGAAAACTCGTCGATCCGTTACAATTCGAAATGTCTATCCATGCCGAAGATCTTACGAATTATGTACCAAATTTCGGGTATGAAATGTTACCACCATCAGAGAAACAACTCAAGGCCCTTGAAAAGTACGGTATCTTCACCGACGAAGTGGGCAACTCCGGAAAAGCGAATCTCTTGCTTGATCGTTTGAACAAGCGCCGGAATGAAGGACTTTCAACACCAAAACAGATTCGTTTTCTTGAGAGTCGAGGCTTCCGAAATGTCGGAATGTGGAACTTTGAGAGCGCGAGAAATATGATCGATCGCATTGCTGCTAACGGGTGGAGAATACCGCCCGGGATCAGAGCGAGCGAATACTTACCAAACTAAGGAAGGAAGATATGAAATTTTTAGATTTATTCGCGGGTATTGGTGGATTTCGTCTTGGCATGGAGTCAGCAGGACATGAATGTATAGGCTTTTGTGAGATTGATAAATTCGCAAGAGCAAGTTATAAAGCAATCCATAACACAGAAGGAGAGATTGAATTACATGACGCAACAGGAACCACAAAGAAAGAAATCAAAGCGATCGGACAAGTCGATGTTATCTGCGCGGGATTTCCATGTCAGTCTTTCAGCGTTGCTGGGACAAGACGAGGTTTTGAAGATACAAATGGAACTCTCTTCTTTGAAATTGCACGGTTTGCAAGTGTTCTCAAGCCCAAGTATCTATTCCTTGAGAACGTCAAAGGGCTTATTAGCCATGATAAAGGGTATACCTTTGAGACAATCATCGGATCGTTGGATGAGTTGGGGTATGATGTCGAATGGCAAGTGCTTAACAGCAAGGATTTTGGAGTCCCCCAAAACAGAGAACGAGTGTTCATTATCGGACGTCTTAGAGGAACAAGTGGAAGACAAGTATTTCCTATTTTTGAAACAAAATCAGATAAATCAATTATCCAACTAGGAAATATCAAGAAAACCGTAAGTTTTGGTGGAAACCCTCAATGCGGGAGAGTTTATAGTTCAAACGGATTAGCACCTTGTTTAAATACGATGCAAGGCGGACAAAGAGAACCAAAAATCTTTATTGGTGGTAAGGTACGCAAACTAACACCTCGGGAATGTTGGCGATTGCAAGGCTTTCCAGACTGGGCGTTTGACAAGGCGCAAGAGGTAAATTCTAATAGTCAATTGTATAAACAAGCTGGGAACAGCGTTACCGTGAATGTGATTGCTGCAATAGCTGAAAGATTGTAAAAGGAGGGGACAAAATGACTGAAAAAGACTTTGATCTATTACCATTACTTGATTATATCGACCCCTCGACTCTTTCTTATCAAGAATGGATCAACGTCGGCTTCGCCTTAAAACATGAAGGATACACAGCCTCCGATTGGGACAATTGGTCGCAGAATGATACACGGTATCGAAAATTTGAATGTTTCAAAAAATGGGACACTTTCAACGAACAAGCCGGCTCGATTGTAACGGGTGGGACGATTGTCCAACTAGCGAAAGACCACGGGTGGGTGAATCCGTACTCGAACGACAGCGAGAATGCTCATGAATTAGACTGGAACGATACCATTGACCGTGATTATCGGGTTATCGATAAAAATTGGATAGAGGGCAAGGAAATTCATGAACCGACCTCTTGGAATCCGGTGCAGGAAATTATCAAATACCTTGAAACACTATTTGAAGCTAGCGAGAATGTCGGTTATGTAACTGAATGTTATCCAAAGACTGATGATGAAACAGGCGAGATTGTCAAATGGTTACCAACCAAGGGAGCTTACGACCGTACTGCTGGGCAATTGATTGAAGCTCTTAGTAAATGTAATGGTGATATCGGAGCAGTCTTAGGCGATTACCACGAAGAAGCTGGGGCATGGGTTCGCTTCAATCCGTTAGACGGACGAGGGGCTAAAAACGAAAACGTGACAGATTTTCGATATGCCCTAGTTGAATCAGACAGCATGCCGATTGACAAGCAAAATGCCATCTATAAAGAACTTGAACTACCGATTGCAGCATTGGTTCACAGCGGTAACAAGTCTCTACACGCTATTGTGAAAGTAGATGCTAAGAACTACGAAGAATATCGTAATCGTGTTGATTATCTTTACAAAGTCTGCCAGAAAAACGGCATCATCGTAGACACGCAGAACCGCAACCCAAGTCGCTTATCACGTATGCCGGGCTTTATCCGAAATGGTCAAAAGCAATTCTTAGTAGATACCAATATCGGTAAGGCCGATTGGGATGAATGGTATCAGTATATCGAGGACTTGAACGACGATCTTCCAGATCCGGAAGGTCTCGGGGATAGTTGGGACAATCTTCCAGATCTCGCACCCGAGCTGATCCAAGGCGTTCTCCGACAAGGACACAAAATGCTGATCGCCGGGCCATCCAAGGCCGGGAAGTCATTCAGCCTAATCGAAATGTCAATCGCAATCGCAGAAGGCCAGAAATGGCTTGAGTGGAACTGTACACAAGGAAAGGTCCTATATGTCAATCTTGAGCTAGATCGTGCGTCATGTCTTCATAGATTTCGCGACGTGTACGAGGCTATGGGATTGCAACCAAACAACTTACAAAATATCGATATTTGGAACTTGCGCGGAAAGACTGTACCGATGGACAAACTCGCGCCGAAATTGATCCGCCGATCACTCAAAAAGAACTATATAGCCGTGATTATCGATCCGATTTATAAAGTATTGACGGGTGATGAAAACAGCGCGGACCAAATGGCACACTTTACGAATCAGTTTGACAAAGTGGCGACAGAGCTCGGGTGCTCGGTGATCTATTGCCACCACCACTCAAAGGGTGCGCAAGGAGGCAAAAAATCAATGGACCGGGCCAGTGGTTCGGGCGTATTCGCTCGAGATCCGGACGCGTTGATCGACTTGGTGGAATTGGACGTCACGGAAGAATTGATCGTGCAGCGTATCAATCATACAGCTTGCCGGATATACCAAGAGGCATTACAAACGTGCAACCTTGGATATTACCAAGAAGAAGTCACGCTCGACGATCTTCAAAGCGCTGCAATCATGCGAACTCACTTTGAAAGAGCTGTTCCGAATATACTCGATCGTAAGCCGTGGATGGACAAGATTGAGGAAGCCCGTCGAGCGATTGAAATTTCGACAGCGTGGCGCGTGGAAGGGACGCTCCGAGAGTTTGCCAAATTCAAGCCGATCAATATGTGGTTTAGCTATCCAGTGCACTTTCTGGACGATTCGGGGGTCCTTGCTGATATCAAACTAGAAGATGATAAACCGGGGTGGATGAAAGCTAAAGAAACTCGCAAAAAGAATGCGAAGGAAGATAAAAAGCAGAAGTTGATAGAGTTTGACGAAGCAATCGAAAATGCGAATTTTGGCGAACCGCCTTCAAAAGAGGAAGTAGCTGAGTATTTAGGAACATCTATAAAAACTGTCGAAAGACGGTTAAAAACATCAAAAAAATACTGGTTCGATAAAAATACGCTCACTATTTTAAATAAAAAAAATGCGACAGAACCATAAAAACGTGGTTCTGTCCGAATAAGACAGCACCATAAATTTATGGTTGTGTCTTTGTCTCAAAAAGGACAGACAAGACCATAAAAACGTGGTCGTGTCGGACGACAGTCAACTATATATTATATATATAGATAATGTCCTGTCGTCCATCATGTCCATACCTGTATAGACAGGGTTGCTTAAAACGCACCCTGTCATATACAAGGTCCATGGACTAAGCGCGAAATTAAAAAAAGAAAGGAAGTGCATTTTTAAAAATGTCTATTGAATTCTTTTTACCGATGAAAAAAATTCCAACGACTACTCACCAGCAAAAAAAAGTAAACGTGCAATTTGGAAAACCAATCTTTTATGAGCCGACAGAATTGAAAAATGCCAGAGCAAAATTTGAGAGCTTGCTTGCGCAACACGTGCCACCAAATAAATTAAAAGGAGCAATCCGACTGACAGTCAAGTGGTGCTTTCCAAGAATCAAGAAAAGTTACGATGGCCAGTACAAGACCACAAAACCAGATACAGACAATCTGCAGAAGTTACTCAAAGATTGCATGACGAAGCTAGGATATTGGCAAGATGATGCTCGGGTCGCTAGTGAGATAGCAGAAAAGTTCTGGGCAGATAGAGTCGGGATCTATATCAAGATTGAGGTATTGCCATGAAGATTAATTACATAGATTTCTTTAGCAGGGTTATACCTGAATGGATGGCAAGCAGCAATCAGAAAAGCCAAGAGGTCGGTTTTGGTTCAGATGCCTACTGGTTGTGGGCGGTCGAATCTATCGGCCGAGTATGCAAGCAATACAACGATGACGCTCTAGTGACAGAGCAGTTTAGTCTGCTCTTCAACTGGCTAGAGAAACAAGCGGGAGGAATTGAAAAATGAAAGAAAAATCATATGAACAGGTGCTAGAAGAATTAACTTGCGATAAAGTCAATAATCCTTATCATTACAAGGGTGCATTTGGTCTTGAAGCAATTGAGGTGATCCGGAATTTTGCGGGAAACTTAACAGCCGTACAAGGCTTCTACTGGGGAATTCGATCAAGTATATGCTACGTTTTCAGAAGAAGAACGGACTCGAGGATCTGAAGAAAGCTCGCAAAAATCTTGATTGGCTAATAAAGGAGCTTGAAAATGGATAAGTTTGATAAACTTGCTCATTGGCGTCGTGCAAAAGAATGTTATCGTAAGCAAGGCACTGATGAAGAACTGAAAAAAGTAAAAAATGCTTTCGGTCTGAGTGCTATGGCAAAACGAAGACGATGGCTGAAAGAACAGATAAAGTCCTGCGACGAACAAATAGGAAAATTGGAGGGAGCGGATGACTATTGATATCAGACGTAGATTAAAAACCCTTAAATACATTGACATCAAAGTTAAGTCTAAACATCAGGAAATCATTAGCCTAAAATCTGGCATTCTCCGCAGTCAGCAATATGACGATATGCCAAAAACCGAAAGCTCGGTTAATCGATCGGAAGAATTGAATGTGCTGATTATTGACAAATCCGAAAAGCTATATCGGGAAATCCAACAGCTCTACAAAGAACGTGATGAATTGGTAAGAGTCATCGAAGCGCTAGAGGATCCAATAGAAAACCTGATTATGAGACTCTATTACATCAACGGGCATTCCATCAAGGAAATTGAAAGAGAACTGCCATTGAGTCGCAGAAGTATTTTCTACGCAAAAGAAAACGCAGAAGAAAAAATCTTGCACACTTTGCACCCACATGCACTTTCAAAGTGATATTATGGTAGTGTCAAAAAAATGACAGATGGATTTCTCAACTTTTTCCATACGTTACTCCTATGATTCTGGGCTAGCAGTTGTCAAAGGCTGTTAGCTCATAAGGCCACATCTTTATCTATTTCATCAACAAACTTGTAACGGCTTCTAACATCATTTACTAGCTTTTCCTGCTTGTGGCCGGCAGGGTTTATAGACGATTTAGGGAAGTCAACCGGTTCGAGTCCGGTATCGTCTTTTGGCAGATTAGCAACGATCTGTCGACTGAAACTTTTTCTATTTTATTAAACTCCTAATAATTATTTTTGGAAGTCGTAGCAAGGTGCTGTGAGAGCGCAGGTTCGAGTCCTGCACGGCTTTTAGGGCTTAGCCTTGATAATCTATGGCGACATAGGAAAACTAAGATTATGGCATATCAATCTTAGTGCCAGAAATGGTCGGTCTAAGCAATGTAATTCTAGTGCTATTCGCATAGGGTAGCAACGTACGAAGTTGAAGAGTGTTCCCAAGAGCCAATCGGTGATGGACTGTGTCGGCAGTGCTTGAAGCGAGTACGGAGGATGAATAAGGCATCATAGTTTGAGGGTCGCGCCAAAAGCGGGTGTCATGTTTATTTGCATCGGGTTGAGCACCCGAAAGTAAAAGACAAGCCGAAAGGTTGCCAACTTGACGGTAATAATAGGCGTTGCGCATTTTGTTTTTCAAAAGAAAATGAAACGCATGGCGATGCACGTCTATGATATGCTAACAAAAAACATATTGCTTTTTATATTTTGTTTATTGCAAAAGTCATCGCCCGTTGCAAATGAAAGTGCACTTCGGTAATTAGATTACCCGTTCAAATCTCGCAAGGATGCGAACGAAGTTAAAGAGTAAAGCAGCTTAGACTTTTAGCGGGGTCTTCGTTAATTGAAAAATAGCTTAGTAGTTTGTAACGCAAGGATTGGTTAGTCTAACTAACCGTGCATGAGTGATACAAGCAGGGATGCTTGTGGACAAGATGATAACCTATAAGTCGTCGAAAGTCACTTGAATTAAGCAGTAGTCTCATGCTTTTTGGTTTTTTGGAATGCAGCTCAGTTGACAGAGCGCTTAGATGAAATCCGAGAGGTAGTTGGTTCAAACCCAATCATTCCAATATGTTTTAGTCGCTATGAAGCGGCTTTTTATTTGTCTAAAAAAAGGTGGTGATGGAAAATCGCTAAATTAACTCTAAAACAACAAAGATTCGCTGACGAGTACATCATCAGCGGGAATGCAACAGGGGCAGCTGTCAAAGCAGGGTATAGCTCTAAGTACGCGAACACGAATGCATCTAAGCTACTACAAAATACTGCAATAAAATCCTATATAGACGAGAGATTGGCTCAGCTTGCGTCTGAGAAGATTGCAACTCAGGAAGAAGTACTTGGCTATCTAACAGCTGTAATGCGAGGAGAGACGCAAGAACAGACACTAATTAGTATAGGAGAGCTAGGGCAAGAAATAACGGATATAGACGTAGGAGCTAAAGATAGGATAAAAGCTGCAGAACTTCTTGGTAAACGGCATAGGCTCTGGACAGATAAATCTGAGGTCGAAGTTTCTGGAACGGTGGTGTTTGCGAATGAGTCAGACATACCAGATTAAGCCAAATGATATAGTTGTTGACTTACCTAAGACAGTAGGGGGTGGCTATGGTCGATTTTGGCGATCTCGTAATTTTTACCGCGTTGTGAAAGGTTCGCGCGGTTCGAAGAAATCAAAGACCACAGCTCTTAACTTTATCACGCGTATACTCAAATATCCTTGGGCTAACTTACTTGTAGTGCGCAGGTACTCGAACACAAATAAGCAATCAACCTATACAGATTTTAAGTGGGCTGCTAATCAACTAAAAGTCTCTCATAAATTTAAATTCAATGAGTCCTTGCCTGAAATAACAGTCAAAGAGACAGGGCAGAAGATACTATTTCGTGGTTTAGATGATGAGTTAAAAATTACATCTATTACAGTCGATGTAGGAATTCTCTGCTGGGCTTGGTTCGAAGAGGCTTATCAAATCGAAAGCGAAGATAAGTTTAGTACGGTTGTCGAGTCGATCCGTGGTAGCTTGGATGCGCCTGGCTTTTTTAAACAAATCACGGTTACATTCAACCCGTGGAACGAAAGGCACTGGCTCAAACGCGTCTTTTTTGATAAAGAGACTCAGAGAGCGGATACGTTATCGCTTACGACGACCTATCGTTGCAATGAATGGCTTGATGCTGTCGATATCAAACGATACGAGGATTTGTACCAGACGAATCCTAGACGGGCTAGAATCGTTTGCGATGGTGAGTGGGGAGTTGCTGAGGGGCTGGTATTTGAGAATTACAGTGTCCGTGATTTTGATATACAGGACACAATCAAACGAGTAGGTGAAACTGCTGCAGGTCTTGACTTTGGTTTTACGCACGACCCAACTACTTTCCCTCGGTTGGCTGTCGATCTGGATCAAAAAGAACTGTGGATATATGCAGAACATTACGAGCACGCTATGACCACAGAAGACATTTACCAGATGATTGCTAAGAACGATATGCTAAACGCTGAAATTACAGCAGATAGTGCAGAGCAACGCTTGATAGCAGAGTTGAGGTCGAAAGGCGTCAGAAGAATACAAGCGTCTGTAAAGGGAAAAGGCTCAATCAACGCTGGTATAGACTTTATGAAGCAATTTAAAATCTATATCCACCCGTCTTGCGAAAAGACGATAGAAGAATTTGATACGTACATCTATAAGCAAGATAAAGACGGCAATTGGTTGAACGAGCCAATTGATTCGAATAACCACGTTATCGATGCGATCAGATACGCTTTGGAGAAATATCACATCGAAAGAAAATCGACACAAGACCGCATGAAGAATGCGTCTTATTACTTCAGGAGGTAAGATTGGAAGTTAAATTTTTAAATGGTACACGTTTTGATAGTAGATCGAACGAACAATTTATGATGATGACGGAAGACTTCGAAATCATCGAATACGGTTCTGATAACTGGATTGAACAGTTAAAACGCTACGTAAACCGTCATAAAGCAGAGCAACAGCCACGACTAAAAGAGCTGAAACGGTATTACAAAGGCGATAACAATATCAAGTATCGACCTGCTAAAACAGACGAGACTGCAGCAGATAATCGTATTTCTAGTGACTTCGCTAAGTACATCACCATTTTTGAACAGGGGTACATGCTGGGGAATCCGGTCGAGTATAAAAACGAAGACGAAACAATACTTGACAATATCAAAGACTTTTCTGCTAAAAACAACGAGAAGAAACACAACTCCTCAATCAAGAAAGATTTGTGTGTGTACGGCCGTGCTTATGAACTTTTGACAGTTACAGAACGAGATGGCAAAGCGTGGGTTAAATTGTATAAGCTCAGCCCAGAGCAAACTTTTGTCATTTACGACGATACCTACGAACAAAACTCACTCATGGCCGTAAATTACTATGATGTAGATTATGGAGATAGCAAGCGTAAAACGATCATCAAAGTCTATACCGCGGATCGTATCTATAGCTACGAGTGGAAGTCCACGGATAGCGATAAAATGGCGTTCAAAGATGAGCAAGAGCATTACTTCAAAGCTGTGCCAGTCAATGAGTACAGCAACAACGAGGAGCGCTTAAGTTCTTATGAGTCGGTTTTGGATAACATAGACGCTTATGACTTGTCACAATCTGAGCTTGCTAATTTCCAGCAAAATAGCAATGATGCTATCTTGATGATCAAAGGCAATCCGTACACAGGAGCAGAGGAAAATGACTTTTTGGAAGATGGACGAATTAATCCAAATGGTCGTTTGTATGTGTCGCAGGCTTACAAGAAAGCTCAAGTCCTCATCTTAGATGACAATCCAAATCCGGGTGGAGCGAACCCAGACGCTAGTTATTTAATCAAGTCATATGATAGCCAAGGAGCAGAAGCATACAAGCAACGACTCGTGAATGATATCTTACGATTCACATTCACACCAGACACGCTTGATAACAATTTCTCAGGTACACAGTCTGGCGAGTCAATGAAGTACAAGCTCATGGCTAGCGATAACTACAGAGAGCAACAAGAAGACCTATTTGAAGCAGGCCTTATGCGTCGCTTACGATTGGCTGTCAATATCTGGGCAATCCAAGGAAATGAAAATACAGCTTATGAGTTAATCAATGAAACATCAGTAGTATTTAAACCTAATATCCCACAGAACGAAAAAGAAATCGTTGAAATGATTAAATCGCTTTACGGAATTGTTAGTGACCAGACTGTTTTTGAGTTGTTGAACCAAGTAACGGGTGTAGATGCTGAAGACGAATTGATGCGTTTGAAGGAGCAAGAGGATTTAGAACAGCCTGAACCACGGCTAGATCCAGTAGACGAGGTGGTCGAAGATGAGCAAGAAATTGAATCAAAACCATCTTGATTATTGGTCAGGTCGCTCAGATGAAATTTTTCGTTATCTAGACCGAAAAGATATTGATTTTTTTGGAGAATTAAACAAAGTCTATCAAGAGCAAGCTAATGAAATGCAAAAAGCCTTTTATGACTTTGTCAGCAAGTATTCTGAAAATGGTTCTATGAGTTATCAGGAGGCGCTACAGCGCTTAAAAGGCACTGACCTGTCAGATTATCGGGAGAACGCCAGAAAGTATCGTGAGCAGGCCGAGAAAGACCCAGAATTGCTTAAAAGGCTCAATGAACAGTATACAGCTGCGCGCGCTACAAGATTAGAGTCTTTGCAACTAGATATGCTCTTTCGTGCAGGTATAACGAGAGGTCTTATTGCCGAGAAATTCGAGAACTACTTACAAAAAATGGCTTTCATGGGATACAAGAAAGCTATGAGCGGCCGGACTGGTACAATCAACGAACCTGCTTTAAAAGAATTAGTCAAAACACCTTTTAACGGTTATAACTACAGTCAGCAATTGTGGGGCAATACAGATAATCTAGTTAAGGATTTAAAAAAGGTTCTGAAGACTGGTTTTGTTCGCGGAGATCACCCACGAACGATGGCTAGAGATTTAGCGCAAAGATACAAAGTAGCCAACAGCAGAGCTGAGACACTCATAAGGACAGATGGAACGATGATTGTTAATCGCTCCGCTATTCAACGTTACAAGGACGCAGGGCTGAAATACTATCGAATATTGGTTCATCTGGACAATCGGACAACTGAAATCTGCAAAAGAATCCATGCGGAAGACAAGCGATATCTGATTGATGAAATGCAGGTAGGAGTGAATGCCCCACCCTTTCATTTTAATTGCCGGTCTGGCGTGATACCTGATGAAGAAGAATTGAATGGTGATGCCTCCGATGGAGAATTTGAGAAATTAAGCGCAGATTTGTCGAAAATTTGGGATGATGTCTCAAAAGGAAACATATCTTACGATGATATAAAACGCAATCTTGCAGATAGCTATGTTATTGGTTATCTGCCAAATATTACAGGAACCGAAGAATTAATAAAGCGTGTAAATTTTGCTGGTAAAGATTTAGCGAAATCTTTAGAAAAACACGGAACAGAGTTTCCGCTGGAGCAAATGTTATTGTTGCAAGAATTAGTTACCGATCCGGATTATGTCGCAGATAATACTCGTCATCACAACAATTCGGTATTGCTCTATAAACAAGTTCCTGAACGTTTGAAATATTTGATGGAGGCGGCACTTATACAAAACGAAGACGGTAGTTACGTTATACACTACCACAAAATAAAAAAACAAAAATTAAATAAATTAAAACGTGAGCAAAAGGTGCTTTACTCTAAGGACGATATGTGATATAATTAGAGTAAAGATAGAGGTTGAAAAGTATCCGCCTCCAACGCGCCACTTAGCTAGTGGGTCGAGAAATGCGGGCGACATTCGGCGGTCCCGCCTATCTTGCGCTTAGATGATATCTAGGCGCTTTTTTGTTGCCTAGAAAAGGAGATAAAATGTTTATTTGGAATTTAGTATCTATCACAGCAGGCGTCATCGTATTGATTGTATTATTGATTTTCGGTTATGCAGTCATCGATGGATTAATCATAGGGATTAAAGAGGCAATTGCTAAATCTAGGAGGTGATCCAACATCTTGACCGGCAGGAACAGGCTGCTATAAATTGTTATAAACCGTGTCGGATTCGATGCGGCTTTTTGCTTGTCCAAACTGTGCTGAAGACACTAAAAGCTGTACTGTTTCGCCGCCGGGCGTAAAGCGAGATTAGCGAGTAGCGACGTAATCGCTGGAGGACAAAGATGTCAGAAGAAATCAACGGAACTACTACGACTGTGGATCAGACTGAGACCGTCGACGCTCAGAATGAAAAAACAGTAGATGTAGAATCAAATGCAGATAGCGAGAAGCACGAACGCACTTTTACCCGTGCTGAAATCGGTAAAATGTTAGCTGCTGAACGCACCAAATGGGAAGCTGAACAAGCAACGGCGCTTGAACAAGCTAAAAGCGAAGGCGAACGACTAGCTAAACTAACCAAAGACGAACGCGCTAGAGAAGAAGAAGCGAAACGAATCGCTGAATTGGAAAAGCGCGAACAGGTTATTGCTGAACGAGAAATGAAGTTAGCAACTCAGTCGCTTTTGGCAGACGAAGGGTTGCCACAAGAGTTTTTAGATCATGTGTTAGCTCCAACAGCTGAAGAAGTAAAGGCTAAAATCACGGCTTTACGTGATGTATTTGATAGTGAAGTTGAAAAGCGCGTAAACGAACGACTAGTTCAAAGCGCGCCACGTCGTGGTACTACTACAGGAATCACAAAAGAACAAATTATGGCAATTGAAGATACTGACAAACGTCAGGCTGCAATCGCTGAAAATATTAATCTTTTTAGAAAGGGCTAGAATATGGCTGAACAAAAACTAACTACTATGGCTAACTTGGGCGAAATTAAGTCTATTGATTTTGTTAACAAGTTTTCCAAAAATATCAACGATTTGCTAACTCTTTTGGGTGTTAGTCGTCGTCAAGAACTTACAAGTGATCTCAAAATCCAGACTTACAAATGGACTGCTGACGTAAACGCAACAAATCCGGGCGAAGGTGAAGATATTCCGCTTTCTCAAATGGTACGCGCTAAAGCAGACGCTTATGAAGTAGCGTGGTTCAAGAAACGTCGTTCTGTATCTGCTGAAGCAATTGCTCGTCATGGAGCGTCTATTGCCATCACGGAAGCTGATACACGTTTGATGCGCGAAATTCAAAATGGAATCAAAGAACAATTCTTCACTTTCCTAAAAGCTAACCCAACTAAGAACAAAGGTAAAGGTTTGCAAGGCGCGCTTGCTCAAGCATGGGCAAAAATCGCAACTTTCAACGAATTCGAAGGATCTCCAATCGTTACTTTTGTGAATCCGGTTGATGCCGCTGAATATCTTGGAAACGCTGGTGTAGGCGCTGATGCTTCTAACGTATTCGGTATGACTTTGCTCAAGAATTTCTTGGGTATGCAAAACGTAATCGTTATGAACGGCGTACCAGAAGGCAAAATCTACACAACAGCAATCGAAAACCTTGTGTTTGCTAACTTGAATGTAGCTTCTGGAGACCTCGGCGGATTGTTTGCGGACTTTACAGATGAAACTGGTTTGATTGCAGTTGCTCGTGACCGTGCTTTGAAAAACCTCACTTATGAGTCTGTATTCTTCGGTGCTAACGTACTCTTTGCAGAAATCCCTCAAGGTGTCGTAGAGACTACTATCGAAAAACCAGCACCAGTACCTGGAGGTTAGTAAATGACAGCGATTGATACGGATAAGATTTTGAAAGAAATCAAATTATTAAAAGGGGTAAGCGATACTGCGCAGGATGACTTGCTGAATTTGACCATCAAAGAAAGCACGGAGCGCATCCTTGCCTTTGTCAATCGCTACTCTGAAACATCAATTACGGAAATTCCAAACAATGCAGCATACATCGTTCGAGATGTGGCTATCAAACGATTTAACAAGCTAAATTCTGAAGGCGCTAAGGCCGATAGCGAGGAAGGAAGGGCATTTACATGGGAAGACAGTTATTTGTCTGAAGATGATAAACAGACCCTCATTTCTTTAGCTACAAAAAGGCAAGCGCGAGGAATCGCACGTTTTATCTAGTGAGGGGGTGGCGATGTGATTTACAACGACAGAGTCATTTTAATCAGAGAAACCGCTCCTAAAGACGAGCTAGAAGACGATATTACAACAGAAGAAATCGGGCCGTTGCCTTGTCAGCGCGGGATGCTAACCAACAATGAACAGATGGGAATCTTTGGAAAATACAATCTAGACAGTTTTAAGTTGCATTTACAAGGTATTCATCAAGATTTCTCAGAAGTCATTTATAACGGCAAGCGACGAGCTATCAAAGGCAAGAAACATCACAGAAACAGCACGGTGATTTATCTATGAGTCTGAGTTACAAAGTAAAAGGTCTTGATAGATTTATACGAATGACTAACAAGAAAGGTCGATATTCTAAGGTTGTTGTTAACAAAGAACTAAATCGTTCTAGTTTAAGAGTCGAAAAAGCTTCTAAGTTATATGCGCCTTGGGATACAGGTTGGTTAAGTGATAACATCTATAGCATGCAAGCAAGTTTGCTAGGGTATAAGGTCATTTCTCCAGCTGAATATTCTGTGTATGTCGAACTCGGAACTCGCAAGATGATAGCCCAACCGTTCATGGAACTAGCATTGAAGGAAGAACATCCAAAATTGATGAAAAATCTGAATAAGATATTTGGAAAGTAGGTGATCATGGATTCACCAACAACTAAATTGTTAAAAGACTTAAGAAAGCGATTGGAACCTTTAGGTCTTCCAATCCATTTTAAACTACCCGACTCGTCCGTAGCAGAGCCGTTTATTGTTGTGGGCGGAATTATATCCGACACATCGAAAACGGCGCAGACGGGGCTGATAATCGAAGACAGCACTATTCAAATTGATATATATCTATCTGGAAACAAGAGTAGAGCCTATGCAGAAAACATCAAATCTCAAACTATTCGGCTATTAGGTCGCAACACACGGACGACATCAAGCATATTGATGGACAACTCAATCGGTCGAGAGGTCTATCATATCGTCATTAAAATGACCGAGACAATACTTTAATTAAGGAGGTCCTAAATGGCTGAAAAAGGACAAGTAAAGATTACTACAGCTAAACCTATTGTTGGTAAGAAAGTATTTTACTTCATTCAATCGATCCATGCTGAAAAAGGCGAGGGGGCATTGCTTCCAGCTTATCGTACAGACGGAACAACTACACTTGGTGGTGAATACCAAGACGAGCAAACTCAACAAGGGCGTTTGCTTGAGAAATCAAGTGACGAACACTCAATCGAATTAACTCAATACTTCGCGCCGATGGATCCGTCAGTGAAAGTAATTTTAGATGCACAAGCGACAGGAGAGTCAATCAAAATTTGGCGTGTCGTTGTCGATGAAAGCGTCAAGACACAAACCGGTGAAGAACCGAATAAAAAAGATGTTTATCCTGCTAAGTTTGGATATGCTAAAATCACCGATGATGTCGAATTCAACGACGGCGTTGAAGAATTTGTTGAGCTTTCATACACTGCTGGCGTTGTAGGGCGATTGCAAGATGGTAAATTCCCGCTTTCTGCTGAGGAATTGGCTGTGTTGAACAATATCTACGCTTACCAAAACCCGGGCGAGACCACGGGCGACTACGACAATATCCAGCGCTAATTTTTAGAAAGGTGGCTTTCGTAGGTCGCCTTTTTATTTTTTGTGTAAAAGGAGAAAAAATCAAACATGGAATTTAAAATCGGAAATAAACTAATTGAAATCAAATTCGACTATCGCTTGATGTTTAAGATTGATAAAGAATTAGCAACAAAAGATGAAAACGGCCAATCATCAAATAATGGGGTCGGAGCTCTCTTTTTCAAAATTGTAAACCGTGATGACCAAGGAATCGTTGACTTGATTCAATTTTGCGGAAGTAAAAAAGCCAAAGCAGTATCTGAAGATGAAGCTTTGGCAGCTATTGAGGAATACTTCGAAAATTCAGAAGCTGATGACCCACAGGAAGCTTTGTTTGAAGAAATCCAAGTTGAGATGGTGCAATCCGGTTTTTTCAAGAAAAAGATTTTGAAATATATCGACAACATGAAACTTGGCAAGGAGTTAGCAGAGAGCCAAGCGAAAGAGGACGATCCAACAGCAAAAGCTCAAGTCAAAGCAATTTCAGAAATTATTGGCAAGATGGAAAACGCAGTGTCTTAACAGAGTGCGCAAAACTTGGTCTTACTGACCAAGAAACAATTTTGAACTGCAATAAATGGGAACTGGAAGCTATCCAAGAGGGGCTGTATTACAAGCAGATAGAAATGCGCGAAGCTCTATCAGGCCTAGCAGTTGAAATGCGCTACACGCTCAACGCTAAGAAAATGGATGCTAAGAAACTTAGTAAGAAGAAGGATAAAGAGAAAGTTCGTAAAGCTTTTAATAAGCCTACAAAACAAGAAATCAAGAAAAAAGGGGAATTCGTGGCCATGCTTGAGAGAGCAAGCCAGATGTTCGCAAATAGAAATTAAATAAGTAGTAAGGAGGTGGATGCATGTCTTATGATGGTTCGATTTTTGCGTTTATCGGAGCCGATACTAAGGATTACGAAAAAGCTATGAATGATGTCATAGCCACTACTAAAAAAGCTTTTGATGATGCTCAGAAAGCTGCAGTCAATAGCTCTAATCAGATGATCCAAAAAATCGGTCAATTGATGAACGAACTAGCAAAATCTAACTCAACCATTGGCCAGAAAATCGGTCAAGGCATCAAAGGCGGTCTAAATATCGCTTTAGGTGAAATCCAACGTATCGCATCCAATATCGGCCAACGCCTGCCCGAACCCATACAAGCGGGACTAAATAAAATAGGGCAAGCATTTGCTGGTTTGAGTTCTAAAGTATCTAGCGCCTTGTCTCCGATTACAAGTAAAATGTCTTCGGTTGGCAACGCTATCGGAAATGCTTTTAATTCAGCTTTAGGGAAAGTAAATAATTTTACAAACCAAGTTAGCAACTCTTTAGGCGGGAAGCTTATTGGAAAAATAAGCTCCTTATCTGGAAAAATCACAAGTGGTTTAGGTAATGCTTTTCAACAAGCTGGAAACAAAGCCGCTAATGCTTTAACTGGAATTGTTAATCACACCAATAAAGCAGCATCTGCAACTAGTAATCTAATAAAAACCGCTCTTGGCATTTCTGCAGCTTATGCAGGATTCAATTTTATAAAAAATGCGATAGGCGGAGCGATTACTAAGTCAGTCGACTTTGAAGCTCGTATGAGTAGCATCAAAGCTGTTACTGGATCTAGCGCTGATGTGATGAAGCAATTTCACGATGCAGCAATTAAAGCCGGTGCTGATACAGCGTTCTCTGCTACCGAGGCAGCGGATGCTATTGAGGAGCTAGCGAAAGCTGGTGTGTCTACCAAAGATATTTTAGATGGTGGTTTGACAGGTGCTTTGAACTTAGCAACAGCTGGGGAGCTTGACTTAAAAGAAGCCGCAGAAATAGCATCTACAGCATTAAATGCATTTAAAAAAGATAATCTTTCAGTAGTTGATGCAGCTAATCAATTGGCAGGAGCAGCAAATGCATCTGCTACAGATGTGCATGAATTGAAATATGGCCTTTCGGCAGTTGCCCCTGTGGCTAGCGGCTTAGGACTTTCTTTTAGAGATACAACCAACGCTTTGGCTGTCTTTGCACAAAATGGTCTTAAAGGTTCTGATGCCGGTACATCTCTCAAGACAATGTTGATGAATTTGCAGCCACAAACTAAGGCGCAAACGAATATGATGAGAGAACTCGGCATCATAACTGCCGATGGAGCGAACCAGTTCTTTACGGCCGAAGGTAAAGTGAAATCATTTGCTGAAATCTCTCAAGTATTAAAAAATAGCTTGAGTGGTTTAACAGAACAGCAACAACAACAGGCTCTCAAAACAATATTTGGTACAGATGCCGTGCGTGCGGCAACTATCGCGATGAACGAGGGAGCAGATGGAGCTAATAAAATGCAAGCGGAAATCAGCAAGGTTACCGCTGCACAAGTTGCTGCCGAAAAGTTAAATAACTTAAAGGGTGCTATCGAAGGATTGAGTGGGTCGTTTGAGACTTTGCAAATAAAGCTCGGTGAATCCGTTCTACCACTGTTCACTACAATTGTAAAATATGTGGATAAGTTAGTAGATAAATTCAGTCAATCACAAGCAATCCAAAAATTTACTGATGCCATGGCAACAATCAATCCAGTTTTAGACCACTTTTTGAATGGCACTAAGCTGGCAGATGGGGTCATGGATAAATTCAAAAGTACAATGTCAGCAGCAGCGCCTATCTTGAGTTTAGTCGGAGGATTGCTTGCTTTTAGTCCAGCTACTAAAGGTTTATCACTTTTAACAGGTCTTTTAGGTGGACTTGGTTCTAAAATTGGTTCTTTTGGTTCTTTGATTGGTGGCAGTTTCAGCTCGGCATCTGGTTATGTCGGGGCATTCGCTTCTAAAATTGGAGGGTTGCCAGGAGTCTTTGGTTCTGCTGCTTCGCAAGGTTTGTCAGTGATGGGAATGATGTCTCAGGGGATTGGCGCTATTATGCGCGTAGCTTTAGCTGCTATTGGTCCTGCTGCAATTCTTGGGTTAGTTGTTGCTGGTCTAGGGATTATAAACAACCAATTTGGCGGGCAAATAGACCAACTTTTAAATATTGTGACAACTAAAGGCCCACAAATCATTCAGAATCTAGTCCAAGGAATCGTTAGTCAAATTCCACAGTTAATTGCTTCAGGAGCAGAGCTAATTGCTAAATTGGCGAACGCTTTTGCGACTATGTTCCCTGTCTTGGTACAGGCTGGTGTTGATTTAATCGGCAGCTTAGTTCAAGGCGTAGGACAAAACGCTACATCGCTAATCAGTTCAGCAGTAACCGTCATTGGGACTTTTGTACAATCTATTGCTAGTGCATTGCCGCAATTGATTGGCATAGGCGTAGAGTTATTGGCTAATTTAGTTCAAGGTTTACTGAATAATTTACCTCAAATTTTGCAAGCTGCACAGCAAGCTATCACAACGTTTTTATCTGGTCTTGGACAACAAATGCCACAGATCATCCAAAACGGAATCCAGATTTTACAAAATCTGATAAATGGAATCATTCAATCGTTACCAACGATCCTTGATATCGCAGTGCAGATTATCACTTCATTTATCCAAGGACTTGTAGAGAATTTACCGGCTATTATTCAAGGTGGTATACAATTAATACTATCCCTATTTAATGGGTTGATAAGTAATTTGCCTAAAATCATTGAAGCAGCAGGGCAGATTATCGTCGCTCTTGTAACGGGATTGATCCAAGCTATACCTCAATTGATTTCTGGAGGAATACAATTAGTAATTGGATTGGTTGTAGGGTTAATCCGAGGTGTTCCTAAAATCATTGAAGCAGCAGGCAAGTTGATAGAAGCGCTTGGCAAAGCTTTGCTTGAAGGTATTACTAGCATAGGAAAAGCTGTAGGTGATTTCTTTGGTGGTATATGGGATTGGATGACCGGAAAAAGTGACGAAGGGGCTAGTAAAACAAAAGCAACTATGGACGATTTATCATCGTCTGTAACAACCAAAACTGCTGAAATGTCTACGAATGTGAAGACGAATACGCAGGACATGGCTACAGGAGTTCAAACCAATATAGATACTATGGGATTGAACGCTTTGAACTCTATCAATTCAACCAGCGCCAACGTAACAAATGGAATGGCTACAATGCAGACAAATGCTACTTTGCAGGCGCAAACGATGCAGACAAACGTAGATCTATCCATGAATACTATGGCGACAAATGCCGGGGCAAGTGCTCAAACTGTTAATACTAACGTGACAACTGGCATGATGCAGGCGCAAACAAATGCAACGGCACAAGCGCAAGCTATGAATACAAATGTATCAACAAATTTAAGCGCTTTGAATACAAATGCCAGCGGGACTATGGCGACCTTGCAAAACACCTCAAACACAGCATTTCAAACCGTTCAAGCTAACGCTGCAGCTACATCTAGCCAAGCGGCTTCAGCTGTTTCGACTAATTATGCCACTATGAGTACAAGCGCAACTGGTGCGGCAACAGCTATGCAAAACAGCACAACTACATCGCTTAACGCTATGCAAACAAGTGCCCAAAGTAACTCTGCTGCAGTAGCTAATAGTGTCAGTGAAAACTTTAAAAAAGCTGAAACCAATGCTAAAAATGCGATGGATGGAGTCGCAAAAGCTGTCACAGATGGGATGAATAAAGTAAATCAGTCCGCTACAAATGTTGGTAACAAGGTTGCATCTGTCTTCACTAAGACGTTTGATAAAGCTAAATCTGCATCAGAAAAAGGGATGAATGCTATTGTTTCTGCCGTAAGTGTTGGCATGACGCAAGTGCAAAATACAGCTACTGACGCAAGCAATGGAATTGTATCTGCATTTAGTTCTTTGAGTAATTCTTTACAAGAAGTTGGGTATCATGCTGGTATGGGTTTGTATAACGGATTGTCTGGAACTGCTGGAAGTTTATATTCTCTTGCTTCTAGTATCGCTTCTAATATTGCGAGCACTATGCGCAGTGCATTAGATATTCACTCACCTTCTCGAGTGATGAAATCTATTGGTGGATTCACAGGCGAAGGTATGTATATTGGCATGGCTGATTGGATCAATAAGATAAAGGGAGTTGCCAAGCAATACGCTATGGCTATTACTGATCAACGATACGGTGTTGACAGTTTAATCACGACATCGGCTAGTGTCAATAATACAGGCTTGCGTTCTTCACTAGAGAATCTAAGTGATGATGTCCGTAATTCTCAATTATCAGATACTAAATTCGAAGTTCACAACGAAATTGTTGGAGATAAGATTTATACATCTGTCAAAGAAAGAGAAGCGCGAGCAAAAACAAAAGATGAATATTTTGTTTTTGACTAGAAAGGTAATTGCATGGATTTATTAATTAAACATGACAACGCTGAAACAAAGTTATCTCAGTTAGGCATCTATAACATCCGTATCGAGGATAAAACAGCTTCTATTGAGATAGATAGGCGTACTGTCAAAGGGCGCAGCGGATATATCCACGATGGTATTACCTTGCGTCAAAAAATTATAAAAGTTACAGGAAGGTTGGCTGTTGCTAGCCTTTCAGCTTTTATGGAAAAACAAGACGAACTTGCAGGTTGGTTATATGGTGACAAACCTTATTTTGTAACCAAAATGCACCCAGAACAAGATGATTTGTACAGTTTCGAATTGCCGGGAGCAAAAAACGGAGATTTAAATCTTTTAGAAGTACCTCACGTTGCATGGAAATATCGTTACAAGGTGCACATTAATAAAGAGATTGATTTTTCATTTATTGGTAAAACTTTAACGGGTTTAAAATATAATATCGCATTTGAACTAGCAACCGCTGAATTGCCGTACGGAGAAACAGAGCCTAAAGAACTTGTTTTAGCTGGAGGATCCTTCGCTTACAGAGGGACTGCTGCTTTAAATCAGCTAGAAACGCCGTTGACGATAGAACTATCATCTAGTGCGGAACAAACGAGCTTCTTCCTTGAAATTGACGGCAGAAGATGGACATATAGCCACATGGAGGCACCGATTCACGCCGGACAAAAAATTATTATTACTGGTGTAGAAACAAGGCTATACAAAGGAATTGCTACCGCGGATCTTAACGTAAATAATCGAACAAATTATGAATACTTCATTATCCGGCCTAGTCCTCAAAAACTTATCAGATATACAACTAATTTCGTAGGTACAATTAAAATTCTTGATTTCAAGGAATTGTACAAGTAAGACAGGAGGTGAGATTATTTGCTTACTTTTTTAGATGAAAAAGACAATGAATATGGAGCACAAGCATCTTATTCTGTAACAAATTCTGTCAATGGTGAATTATCTGTTAAAGGAACGATTTACACAAATAACAAAGTGTTGCGAGGTATTGATAGAGGATGGCGTTTTCGATTGGATGATGAATATTATCGTGTTATTTATGCCAAACCGAACGACACGGGCAATCAAATCGAAGTTGAATTTGATGCTGTACATCAGTTCTTTTACGATATGTCAAAATCTGTAATGTACGAGGTTTTAGACGGCTCAAATACTTTCGAGAGATATTTAGGAGCTATTTTTAAAGATAGCGGATATACATACAACTTAGAAGTTACAGTACCAGCTATTAGAAAAGAGAACTTCGGGAACAAGAGCAGACTTTCACTTTTTTATGATATTATCAAGGCTGCTAAGCTTGAATTTTCGGTCAGTGGTCACGTTGTACGTATTGTTAAAAATGTCGGCACTGATTTATCTACCATAGTCAGAAAAAACTTTAACATGAATGAGTTAAAAGTTGAAAAAGATATCAATAGCTTTGTCACTTATCAGCGAGGTCTAGGAGCGTGGAAAGACGAGAATGACCATTCGCTGGGGCGTTATATTTCTGCCTACGAGAGTCCTTTAGCAAAAATATACGGCCGTATTGAAGCCGAGCCTATAGTAGATGAACGTTACAAGGATACTGGTACGCTTTTAGAAAGATTAAAAGATAATGTCGATAAATCTTATAAAATCTCTATCGAGATTGATATGGAGGATTTATCAAAAGCAGGTTATACAATGACACGCCCTGTGGCCGGTGACTATATAATGGCAATTAATGAGACATTAGGCTTTAAACAACGAGTCCGTATCGTATCGTTTATAAGTGAGTATGACGTAGGCGGCAATTTAATCAGCCGAAAAGTAACATGTAATGATGTTGGATCAGTCCAGCGTTATACGAGCGAAATCAGTGGCTTGAGTCGTTCAGTGTCAGCATCAGCTTCGAACAGCGCTGCAGCTATTAAATACGCTACTCAAGCACTTGTGGCAGCAGATGGCAAAACGACAAATTATTTTGGAGATGCTAAACCGTTAGACGTGCCAAAAGGCACCTTAAAAAAAGGTGACCGATTGTTTTTAACAGTTGGAGACAAAAAGGAGCTGTATTTTTGGAACGGGGCAGAATGGGAATTGGAACCAACAGAATTTGATAAGACTAAATTTGATGCCGAGTTCGACCGAAAAGCAGCAGAAATAAAAGAAAAAACAGTACAAGCCGCAAACAAAGCAAATGAAGCTTTGGAAAAAGCGGGCGGTATCATCGACAGCCAAGAACTTCTCAATAAAATCAACTCACAAATAAAAGCTGACGCCTTTAATGAGGACGGGGAGGGAGCTGGAAGAAGATTTAAGGCACAGAAACAAAACATCCAAAGAACCATTGATCGAATAGTCAATCTTAAATCTGAAACAACTTTATACCAACAGACGAACGATGCAGCTATCACTCGCTTAACTCAATCCTTGGAAAACACAGTTACTAAAGCAGAAATGAAGCAGACTGCAGACGGGATAAGAGAGACGATTGCAGAAGTGCAGACCAAAGGCTCGGGCGGCCCTAATATGATTCGCAATTCTCGAGCGGATGAAGGTCTGAAGTATTGGACAGAAGCTAACAATAGATTAGGTTTTACATCCCATCCATTTTACTTAAACGGTCAGAAACGAATGTTTGAATTGAGACCGGGTGCAGTTGTTAAAAGTCCACGTTTTATTGTTAAACGAAGCACAGACTACACGTTGAATGTACTTGGATTCGATAACAACTCCAAGTATTTTCGAATCTATTTTTGCAAACGCAAAAAGGGGTCAACAGCAGACTTTGACGAAAAGCAACTAGTGTTTGATGGTCAGCCTCGTTGGGTTGATGGAGCCGTATTTGACAATGGTAGAACAGTCAAGAAAACATTAAAATTTAATGTTGGTGAATTTGACGATGGTTATCTCCAATTTGAGTACGACAAGAACAACCCTAATAAATGGGGCGGTCTATTTCTGACTGAGATAGATTTCTACGAAGGCACAAACGAACGCTTGTGGCAACCAGCTCCCGAAGATGGGGCCGAGTGGCTAGATAGTCGAGTGACGACGCTAGATAGAACATTAGACGGCATCAAAGCGACTGTCACACAAGTAAAAAACTATGCTGATGCAGACGGCCAAAGAAAACAAGAGCTAACTCAGCTAGTTAGAGATGAAACCGCAAAAGGTGTCACTACTTTACTAACCAAAGTAGAAGAAGCTGGCTACGTCAAACGTACTGAAGTCCAATCTGTAATAGAAACTCAAAAGCTATACGATAGACTCATTGGAACGACAGAAGAAAATGTTAAGCAAAATATTGCCAGAATGACAATGACCGATAGTCTCTTTCAGACGGAAATCAGCAAGTTAGTAAGCAAGGAACTTGATGTAACAAACTACGTCATCGATCCTTACGAAATTAGCAATTATCGTCTAGACTCATATACGGCCATTAAGCAAGTTGCGCTCGAAACTGTCAGCGGAAGTGTGTATAACAAATTAACTTTTGTTGTAGACACGCAAGGCAACCGCAATATCTATATCCCGATGTATTCGCTGTCTGAGACTACTCAGCAGTTTTCTTTTGCCATAAAAATCGAAACTGCAGGCGGTCTACAAGTTAGAAACATTTATTACAGAAGCAATAATAACAGTGCTTATACACTTTCAAAAAGTGTCAATGGTGATGTTTATACTGGTTCTTTACCAATTCTAGGCAAGAATTCAAAAATCAACCCAGAATTACAAATTGAATTTAGTGGCACTGGAACAGCAAAGATATCTAAGCCGATTGTGATTGAGGGTACAGAAGCCAAGAGTGAATACGAGCCAACAAAAATTGAGCGTTTGTTGACACAATCCGAAAAAGCAGGCCAAGCCGTGAAAACTATCCAGACACAGCTTGCTGGATCTTGGGCTGTAAAAAACCTCAACTCAGCTGGTGACATTGTCGGACAAGTCAATCTGACAGATGGTGATTTTAGATTTGTTGGTAAGAGATTCCACATTACAGGCGAAACGCTGATAGATAATGCAGCTATTAAGAGCGCAGCAATCGAAAGCGTCTCAGCCGATAAAATCACCGCAGGAACGATAGATGCTAATCGAGTCAACCTCATCAATTTAAACGCAAATAGTATCACATCAGGCACTATCAGCGGTATTGATATCAAAGGGTCTATTTTTAAAGGTCAAAATGATGAGTTTGTGATTGATAGTAAAAACAACTCGCTTTTATTTAGCCAAAATACTTTTTTAGGTTTTGAAAATAATAAATACAGTCAGTACTCTGTTTTTAGTGACGGCAGTCGGATTGATGTTGCTGTT
>ERZ772766.229-NODE-229-length-33825-cov-4.404738_pt1 | contig 33825 bp, 19 predicted proteins | sample MGYA00511379_ERZ772766 | MGnify/ENA primary metagenome ERZ772766 (study PRJEB29015, sample SAMEA2737895) | human oral metagenome | biome: human oral; feature: human-associated habitat; material: dental | place: China | collected 2116 ... | reverse complement strand
ACTCGCGACCCCAACCTTGGCAAGGTTGTGCTCTACCAACTGAGCTATTCCCGCATGATGATGGGTGCAAAGTTAGGCTTTTAGGTTGTAACAACCAAAGGATTTTACACAATTTAATACAATAGTGCTTTCTGCCATTCGTCACAAAAGACATAAACAGAACATTTTTTCGCGTTCCTTCTATTGCCGTTTTCTTTTACAAGGGTATAAAAGATGGGCTTTAAGAGGCAAATCTCTGATTATTAATTAAGGTGAAGGAATGGTGCTGTATTAGAAAAACAGAATAATTGCTCGGTAAGGAGCAATTCTCTTTGTTTAACATAAAAAGAGGGAGAATTGTAAAGGTGAAAGGCTTTTGTAAAGGTGAAAAGGTGAAAGGGTGAAAAGGTGAAAAGATGGCTGACGCCTTTTAAAGGTGAAAGAGTGAAAAGGTGAAAGAGTGAAAAGGTGAAAAGATGGCTGACGCCCTTTAAGGGTGAAAGAGTGAAAAGGTGAAAAGGTGAAAGGATGGCTGCGCCCTTTAAAGGTGAAAGAGTGAAAGGGCGGAAGGATGGCTAACGCCCTTTAAAGTTGTCTGTCGGTTCCTAGATTTCTAGTTCTGTCTAGCTTTCGGACAAGTCCGACAAGTCTGACTTGTCCTATTAGCCTAACGCCACCTATACATTTGGCTTAACTCCTTAACTCCTTTAACTCCTGAAGATGAAAAGATTACTGCGATTATTAACATGTTGGCAGTCTAATCCAGAGAAGTCCCATTGATTCGCTTTATGTCCCTTATGTTCTTATGTCAAATATAGGGCAGAGTTTGTATCAAAGCACGGCATAAGAACTTGTAAACCCATCAGATTTTGTCCGCTTTTTAGTGCGAATTTTAACATTATGGGTGCCCTTTTTATCTACCAATCGCCCTCCTTGCCGCAAAAAATCGATTCTCGCGAAGGTTGGTTTTGATGCTAAAAGGAGATAGCATGCGGATGCAGCAAAATGAATATTTATTTCATGAAACTGCCATTTGCGCCTATTTTGGGCCTATTTGTAGCTAAATGGCCTGCAATATGCCGCTAAACGCAGTGCGTTTTGGTGCTAAATGCAGTGCGTTTTGCCGCTAAATGCAAGGCCTTCTGATGCTAAACGCAGGGTAAATTGCCGCTAAATGTAGCATGAGAAAGCATAAACATACGCTGTTATGGTATAAACATAACCTGTTATAACCATGAAACACATGGGGCAAAAGGGCAAAATAGCTGGTAAAAAGTGGGTTTTTAGGGGCTAAAAGTGGGTAATTGGAGTCAAAAAGATACGTGCTGGCAACCAAACTAGAAAGGCAAAATGGTGCAAAATGCAGGTGGTTTTCTTAAAAATGGACTAAGCGTGAGAGGTGTGCGGCCGGAAATATCAGCTAATTGCCTACTTTTAGGGCTTAATTTTCGCTAGAATGAAGCAAAATTTAGAGCGGTATTGTAAAATAAAAAATAATAATTTAAGATTTTGAGTTTCTGAGCTGATGAGTTAATTAGTTTTTGAGTTTGTAAATTGTTTGAGTTGATGAGTTTATGTATTCGGAAATTCTAGTTTTTCATGAGTTATAAGCCAGATTGTTGCCTGGCCCTGACCTTCGTTATTTGAGAGGAGTGTTTATCTTGTGTTGACATCAAAAAGATAAGAACTCCTCTCAATTTATCCAAAAATTAAAAGCCAAGACGACTTCATAGTAAAAGTCAAGATTATTTCAACATTGTTTATCAGCTTGACATCAGGGATGTTAGGAATTCCCAAATCATAGAATTCAGAAACCGCCACAGTTTCAAGCTATCAATTTAATCCCCCCAGCTTTTAGATATCGCCAGTAATGGTTGCCATATTAACGAAAGTAGTATCGCCAATCTAATGCATATCAGTTAGCCAGCTTTCGTTGATTGATGGTAGTGTTTACGCACTTACGAAACTTCTGCTTCATTTTTCATCTGAGCATTTTCCACTTACTTCTTAAAGATAACACGCTCACCATGAATCTCCATAAGAGTAAGCGAGAAAACGGTCAAACAATTTTCCAAAACAGCGATAGCGAGTTTAAGCGTATTACTCAGACCAACTTTTCTAGTTCGCTAGCTCGCTGCTCACTGATACCATTTGCTTTCTTAATTTTCTCAAGATACCTCCTATCCCTGTCTGATATACTTCCTTCTAAGATGACCTCTTTATATTCTGCAAGATACTCCTCCTCACCAGGGGTAAGTTTAGGATTCAGCATTTCTTCCAACTCCTTTGCTCTCTTGTCGGTAATTCCGTTTGCTTTCTTAATCTTTTCAAGAAAACGCCTGTCTCTATCAGAGATACAGCCATCTGAGATCATATCCTTTAATTCGTCAAAGTATTCTTGCTCTTCTGCTAACAATCCATCTGTAGGACTAGGAACATTACAACATGATTGAACGCTAGACGGATTCAACTGAGAAATCGGAGCAAATTCAACTTTGATAGAAAGAATTGTATTTTCTTGTTGAACAAACTTTTTTTCTTCTTCTGCTGTAAACTCCAATTCCATCTTCTCAAATAAAAGTTTAAGTTCCCCCTTTATTCCAGTAAGCTCTCGTCCCTCTATCATCTGACTTTTTTTAGTTTCGATCCGTTCTTCATGTGATGTCAGCCCACCATTAATGCGCTGACTATACAGCCTTTGCCACGAAGGTTCATTGCTATACCATACGAGATTATCAGGTAGCTTAGGCATGCAAAATGGTTCAAAGGTCTGGTGTAAGCTGATTTTCTTAGACAGTTCATCTATCATATGAGAACTAGTGTCGCTATTTAACTCCCCTGAACCCGCCGCTAGTTTATAATCTAGAGAAATATTGCTATTAGTTTTGGTCTTAATTGTCGTGTCGGATGAGTATGCATTTACAGCCTCCATATCAATTTTTGTGGCACCAAGGCTCTGTACTAGCATACAAAATTCACGAACACGATCCTCAACCAACTCAAGTTGGTAGCTATCAAGGGGAAGATACCTAGTTGATAATAGAGGATGACCCACATACAGCTGATTGGCGATAGGATGACCAATTGGGAATTCGATATTGGAGAGTTTGTCCAAGCTTACAACCGTAAAAAGTTCCTGATGTAAGTCTATGTATTGTCGTACAGGAAGGATAACTTTTCTCTTATTATATGGAAGTGAAAGAAAATCATCTGAAAATTTCCCATCAAACTCATTAAACTTTGAATTAGCTAATGCCTTACATAATACCCCATTCCATTCCTCATCTTTTGCATATTGCATAACATCAAAGCAATCGGCACGAGCGACTCTAAAATTATCTAACTTTTCGGCAGCAGAAGAGCGAATAGTTGAGAATAGCACATGGCCAGAAGATGACACTTCACAGCATTTCAGACCAAGTGTACAACTTTCAATTGCCTTCTGGTATTGGAATGAATTATATTGAATACTTGCTAGATGAAGGTAAACAAGGGGCTTTGAATCATCGTTCACTTGATTTAGTGCTCCTTGTAACTCTAATATCGCATCATCAACACGATCGCATTCCACAAGCCGATAGCACTCCTCTATCAGATTGTCTAAGGGGTCTTCCTTTTCAGCTACCAAACTAGCCATAGAGGTAAACAACTTTGCCAACTTATTCCCCAACGAGTAAGGTTCAGCTGGATTCTTAGCAAAATACCTAATGTTAAAGCTACCGACATTGTGACCAGCAGAGTTGTAAAAATATAACACTAGCTCTTGGTATTGGACATAACTTACATCTCCCCAGTCTATATAATACCGTTCGCTCTTATTGTTGTTATCAGGTAAGTAATAGAGCCCTTCATTCGTTATCACCAGCCCCTGATCGGCATTGCTCCAAAAAGATGTATCTCGGCAAAGGAGAATTGTTTCCCCACGGTCAATATTAAAATTGGTTCGAATTGTGTAGAGTTTTTCCTCACTAATCCAGGGAGAAACTAGGCAATCATCATTATTATGAAGAGATGCAAAACCCCCTTTGTTTTTGAAGTACTTAACAATATCTGTTGTGTCCGCAGCTGCGACATTTCCCACAGCCAAAGCATCCATAAGGGCAGACACGGTACAATGTGATTTGATTTCATCAACGGACACATCAAGGCCAAAACGGTCGGAAATAATTCTTTGGAACTTATAAGCCCGTAGTTCCGTCTCTACAAGTTTTGTGTCCACATTAAAATTTTCAGGATTGCCGCAGCATTCCTTTAATACATCAAAAATCTCTCTGTATGTTGTTTCTTCCATAATAAAAAATTACATCTGTTTGACATATAAATCTAGTATATTTAGACAATTTTCCCCTTTGGCATACCCCATACATGAGGGAGAAAAACGTCCTCCACGAACACCTCCATCTACTAGCATGAGATTATTTTGGTTCAGGGTTCGCGACTTGTATAGTCACCCCAAGTTCAATACGAATGCCATTGATCTGTTTACGTTTTTGTCGCAATTTGGAATAACGCCATAACATTTGCGTTTAAGAGTTATTTTTTAGGTTCAATTTAGACGGGCTGTAAGTATTTGTAGAATGATAAACAGCGATACTATTATAATCACATAACAGAGAAAGGCAAGGGATTACTAAATTTCAACTGCTATCTTCTCGTCGACAAAATTACAAATTTATTCTATATTAAAGATAATTTTACAACCTTTTATTCGAGTAATGATATGAGGGACCTTGTTCTAATGGCATTAGGAAAGAATGAACCACCCTCTTAACACCATTCGCAAAAAGTCTGGTGTAAAACATCAGCGTAATCGCTGGGTTGAACAAACACCCCCAAAGGTAATAAAGATCAAAAGTATAAATGAGCAGATTTTTCAAGACAAAAGTTTGTTGACGATAGGCGTATAACCTACCGTCAACAAACTTCTGCGGAATTATAACAATCACGACCTTATCGTTTAAGGAATAAGGTATGGAAACAGAAGGTGAAAGTAATTCCATAACTTCATTAAGCTCACTAATCCACTTCTCTGCCTTACGACAAGCCTTCGATTACGCCGTCCACAACGTCGATGCGTTCGGCTTGCGGGCTCTTTGGCAAGCCGGGCATGCGCATGATGTCGCCTGCAACGGCCACAATCATTTCCGAACCCGTGTTGATAACAAAGTCGCGGATGGTGATGTCGAAGTTGGTAGGCAGTCCGTAGGCCTTCGCATCCTCCGAAAACGAGTATTGCGTCTTAGCAACACACACGGGGAAATGCTCTAAGCCCAGTTCCTTAATGCGTGCCAACTTCTTCTTGGCGGCAGGTTTCAGCACCACGTCGTTTGCTCCATATATGTTTTGGGCAATCTTACGCACCTTCGTTTCGATGTCGTCGGCATCGTCGTAAAGCATTCGCAGCGGCTCAGAGGGGTTCTTCTCGATGGTTTTAACCACCAATCGTGCGATGTCTTCCGCCCCTTTTCCGCCCTCGCCAAAGGCCGTATTGAGGGCAAAGCCCACGCCAAGTTCCTCGCAATGGCGGCGAACGACGTCTAATTCCTCATCGGTGTCGGTGGCAAAGCGGTTCAGGCACACCACCACCGTTTGGCCAAAGGCCTGCATGTTGGCGATGTGCTTGTCCATATTGGCCAATCCGCGGCGCACACCTTCCACGTTAGGCTCCTTTATTTCCTTTTCGTTCACGCCGCCGTGCATCTTCAACGCCTGTGCGGTGGCCACCAAAACGGTGAGTTTGGGCGAGATGCCCGCCTTTCGGCACTTGATGTCGAAGAACTTCTCAGCGCCCAAGTCGGCACCGAACCCCGCCTCCGTGATGGCATAGTCGCCAAAGGTCATGGCCATCTTAGTTGCAAGCACGCTATTGCAGCCGTGTGCGATGTTGGCAAAGGGACCGCCGTGGATAAAGGCCGGCGTATTCTCGATGGTCTGAACCATATTGGGATGGATGGCATCGTGCAGGATGGCCACGATTGCACCGCCCACACCCAGGTCTTTAACCGTGAAGGGTTTGCCTTGCAGCGTTACGCCCAGCAGCACATTGTCGATGCGGCGGCGCAGGTCTTCTTCGCTTGTTGCGAGGCAGAAGATGGCCATTATCTCCGAGGCGGGCGTGATGTCGAAGCCCCCTTCGGTAACGATGCCGTCGGTTTTTCCGCCCAATCCCGTAACGATGGTGCGCAGGTTGCGGTCGTTCACATCGAGAACGCGCCGCCACAACACCTCTTTCATGCCGAACCCGTCGTCTTGGTGTTGGTAAATATAGTTGTCTAGCAGGGCGGCAATCATGTTGTTGGCCGAAGTGATGGCGTGGAAGTCGCCCGTAAAGTGCAAGTTAATCTTCTCCATCGGCAACACCTGTGCATATCCGCCGCCAGCTGCTCCCCCTTTCATGCCGAAGCATGGGCCTAGCGAGGGTTCGCGTAAAGCAACCACGGCGTTCTTCCCTATGCGGTTCATGCCCAGGGCCAAGCCCACGCTGACCGTGGTTTTACCGTTTCCGCTTTTGGTGGGCGTAATGGATGTAACCAAGATGAGGTTGCATTTCTTCACGCGCTCTTCGTCGATGAGCGTGTATGGAACTTTGGCGATGTGTTTGCCATAGGGTTCTAACTTAACGGCAGAAATGCCAGCCTTCGCGGCAATGTCGTTAATAGGCAACAGTGTAGCCTCACGGGCAATCTCGAAATCTGTCTTCATAGATGTGTAAAGCGTTAGTATAGTAATAATCTTATTGATTTAACTCTGGGTCAAATTTAGGTTATTTTTTTGCAACAGCCAAGCGTTTTGCCAATAAAAAGACAACGAAAGGTGCATTTTGTACATGCAGAGGATGGGCAAGGCGCACAGTGCCAACCACAACGGTGAAGAGGAGAGGGGAGGCCGCAACACATGCAACGGCATCACTTTCTGCCCTTCGGCCTACCTTATTTCCCGAAAAATGTAGTACCTTTGCACTTCGATAACAACGGTTAGGCATAGCCTAACACACTTTTCCTACAACAAGAGTAATGAAAAAGCTATATATTGAGACCTACGGCTGCCAAATGAACGTGGCCGATAGCGAGGTGGTGGCTGCGGTAATGCAGATGGCTGGCTACGAGATGTGCCAAGACGAGGCCGAGGCTGACGCCATTTTTATGAACACTTGCAGCGTGAGAGAGAATGCGGAGAACAAGATTTATAACCGACTTGACACGCTGCACGCCGAGCAGAAGAAGGGACGAAAGGTGATTTTGGGTGTGCTGGGCTGCATGGCCGAACGCGTGAAAGACGACCTGATTGAAAACCACCACGCCCAGTTGGTGGCCGGCCCAGACTCGTATCTGAACCTGCCCGACATGATTGCGCAGGCAGAGGCCGGCAATAAGGCCATCGACATCGCCCTATCGAAGACCGAGACGTATAAGGATGTGGTGCCGAAACGCGTGGCATTGGCCAAGATTAGCGGCTTTGTGAGCATCATGCGCGGCTGCGACAACTTCTGCCACTATTGCATCGTGCCTTATACGCGCGGCAGAGAGCGGTCGCGCGATGTGGATAGCATCCTTAACGAGGTGCGAAATCTGCAACAACAAGGCTACAAAGAGGTTACGTTGTTGGGGCAGAACGTTAACAGCTACCGATTTGTGAACGAAGAGGGGCAAACAATAGACTTCCCCCAACTGTTGCGACTGGTGGCCGAGGCGGTTCCCACAATGCGTATTCGCTTTTCTACGCCCCATCCCAAGGACATGAGTGATGCCACACTGCGCGTTATCGCCGAAGTGCCGAACGTTTGCAGGCACATACACCTGCCCATACAAAGCGGTAGCGACAAAGTGCTGAAACTGATGAACCGCAAATATACTGTGGAATGGTATCTTAGTAGGGTAAAGGCCATTCGCGAGTTGGTACCCGACTGCGGTTTGTCGACCGACATCTTTGTGGGCTATCACGGCGAGACGGAGGCCGACCACGAGGAGTCGCTCCGCATCATGCGCGAAGTGGGTTACGACTCGGCCTTTATGTTCAAATACAGCGAACGCCCCGGCACTTATGCCTCGAAACATCTGCCCGACGATGTTCCCGAAGACGTGAAGATACGTCGCCTGAACGAATTGATTATGGTTCAGAACGAGAACTCGGCTCGCGCAAACCACGCCGAGGTGGGAAATGTTCGCGAAGTGTTGGTTGAAGGTCCGTCGAAACGCAGTCGCGAACAGCTTTGCGGCCGAACCGAACAAAACAAGATGGTGGTGTTCGACAAGGGTAACCACCATATCGGCGAGTATGTAAAGGTGCGAATAACGGGCAGCACCAGTGCCACGCTGTTTGGAGAAGCGGTAGACTAAATGGCCAAGCAATAGAAAATGCGGGGACAAGTGGCAACAGGCGGCTTGTCCCTGCAATGGGTTTATGCCCTTCTTTAAGACATCATAAATCGTATGCTTTTGGTGTGTAGTACTAAAAAATGCTGTATCTTTGCAGTAAAACAAATGAGATATGCTAGTAAATTTCACGGTTAAGAATTATCGTTCGTTCAAAGAAGAACGCACGTTTAGCATGGAAGCCAGCTCGATAGAGGAACACGAGGCGTCTGTGATTAAAGCAGGTAATCAGCGCCTGCTCCCACTTACCATTATATATGGTGCAAACTCTAGCGGCAAGAGCAATCTCATTTTTGCCATTTACACCATGCAGCGAATGGTGAAAGAATCGGTACGCCTGAACGAAAGCGACCCACTTCTTTATGATCCCTTCGCCTTAGACGAGGTTTCTCGCTCGGCTCCCACGCTGTTTGAGGTGCAATTCATGCAGGGAGAAAACCGCTATCGCTACGGATTTGAGTACACCAAAAAAGAAATTGTTTCGGAATGGTTGTACGAAAACAGGCTTGGCGAAGAGGAAGTGGAGCTTTTCGTCCGTTCAAAAGACGTGATAGAGGTTTCAGAAAAGGCATTCCCTGAGGGCAGAGGTAAAGAAGATTTAACCAATGCGAACCGTTTGTTCCTTTCGGTTGTTGCTCAGTTAAAGGGCGAGAAGAGCAATGCTGTGATGGCCTGTATTGGCGAATACAATGTTATTTCGGGTATTCAAACTGAAAATTATGGGCTTTTTACGGCCAAGATGTTTTGGGGAAATTTGGATGGAGCGGCCGAAGCGCAGAGGTTTTTTAAGGAGCTTCAATTGGGGTTCAACAATTTCTCAGTGAAGAAGGCAGACCCTTTACCTGAGACATTGGAAAGTCTACCAAATGATGTTAGGCTGCAATTTGAGAAAGGGTCGTCAACGAACATTGTTGTCGAGGCAATAACAACCCACAACATCTATGATGAGGATGGGCAAGTTGTTCGCGAGGATGATTTTTACAGAGATGAGATGGAGTCTGAGGGGACAAAGAAGGTTATTGAGCTGTCTGGCCCAATTTTCGACACGCTCATTAATGGAAATACGCTCATTGTAGACGAGCTGGACGCCAAGCTTCATCCGCTTTTAACCCGAAACATCGTGCTTCTGTTTATGGACCCAGAGCGTAACAAGCATGGTGCGCAGCTGATTTTTGCCACTCACGACACCAACTTGCTCGACCTATCTGTGCTTCGGCGCGACCAAATATGGTTTGCAGAGAAAGACAAGGTGGAGAGTACCGACATCTACTCGCTTGTGGAATTTGAGGAAGACGGCCAAGAAGAACCTAATAACAAACACGACATTGAACGCGATTACATTCGTGGGCGTTATGGTGCAATACCTTTTATCGGGAAATAACACAAGGAACTATGGGACATTCCAACAACAAGGCTCTTGAAAGGCTAAGGCAACAACGCGGAAAATCGAGGGCAACGAATGGACGTAAAGAGAAAGGACGCCAACGACAGGTGCGTTTCTTAATCGTATGTGAGGGCACTAAGACAGAGCCGTATTACTTTGAAGCCCTAGTCCAGGGCAGTATGTCAGACGTCCGTAAAGAGGACATACAGGGAGTGGGCATGGGAACTGTCGCTTTGATTAAAGAAACGAAGGCAATAAAGCACGATTTGGAAAAAAAGAACAACATGCAGTTCGATAGGGTGTGGGTTGTTTTCGACAAAGACGATTTCCAAGATTTTAATCAAGCAATAGCAATGGCCAAAGAATTGGGATATGGAAGTGCTTGGTCTAACGAAGCATTCGAGTTATGGTATTGTTTGCATTTCGCATATCTCAATACCGGCGTCAGCCGCGCTGACTATATCACAATGATTGAAAACGCTCTAAAAAATAAATCTGGGAATAACAGCTTCACATACACGAAAGGCGACCCAGACATATATAGCCTGCTTCAAAAATATGGTGATGAAAATATGGCTAAGCGCCACGCAGAAAAACTACGCGAGTCATTCAACAATACCAACTACGCCACGCACAATCCGTGTACAATGGTAGACAAACTTGTAGACGAATTGCAACATCCCGAACGTTTTCTTAGAACAACGCCATAAAAAACGCTAGGTATTGTGCTTAAAAGTTCACGCCAACCTACTGCCCCATTTGCAAAAGCACGTTACATGCTGCATTGGCCTTTGTTGCGGCTGCGGTTTTAATTGTTTGGACTTGCTAAAACGATCAGCGACAGCTCGTTTTGTAGATGCGTAACGTGCTGCTTTCATGCTGCGCCACTCCTGATATATATGGCACAATTTGTGGCTAAGAGTAAGCTCCGTGGGATGGTTTTAAATCACCTGTTCTTAGAGGAAGCAGACCTTTGCAGTGTTAAAAAATGGGCGAGAAGCGTAATTTTAACGCGCAATCCATTGCGGTGTCAATGAAAAGAACTAACTTTGCTGCGTAAGATGAAATGTACTTCGCAGGCAAACAATGTGCTGTGGAGAATTTAGGATGCCCCGTTCTAGGGTGTTCTGCCGTCAATAAATAACGCTACCTAACCCAATGGATTATATTTCAACATATATTCTTTAACAATTAAAAGTACTAACAAATGAGTAAAAGCAATTTCTTAATGAGCTGCGCGAAGCATATCTTCGTGTTCTCAGCAGTGTTGATGGCAAGCGTTGCCTTGTCTAGTTGTTCAAAAGACGATAAGGATGACGTCCAAAACGTTCCAGAGCAAAGTGCCGTTATTGACGGGAAAGTGTACAACCTGACCACTCCCAAGTATTCAGCCATAGCTGAACGAGACCAAAGCTATATCCTTTATCTATACCTTGGAGATAAAGGTTGTTGGATAAGGATTGAGGGAGATGCCGAAAAGTACAATGGAAAGATTATAGACCTTACGAAAACCGAGGAGAAATTTGAGGATGATGCATCAAACTGGGATATTACATGTTGCAACCCGGATGGGGAAGGTTGGCTATTCGAAGGTAAAGCACTTGAAGAAGATGAAGATGAAGTGGGAATACATAAATACGTAAGGTTCTCAAGCGGAACAATGAAAATAGACTTTAATTCCAAAAAGCAGGAATTTAATGTTGAAATTAGAAACGCCCAAATTAAAGACCCCCACCATGGTGACAAACAAACTCATACGCTAGAATTGAGGTGGAAGGGGAAAGCATCTCAAATCAAATCCTAGGTACAAACACAAATGGGCATAGGGTAGACTGCACCCCTTGCTGCCATTTTATACCTAACACAAAAAGAGCCATATTGGAACTCATTGTCAGCGTTCAATATGGCTCTTTTGGGTTTAAGGCATGTTCGTTATCGCTTTTTTCCTTAACCCGCCGCATTTATCCTTGTCATGGGTGGATAAATGGATGTTGAGAGTTAGATGCACGCACATTGTTGCACGATACGCTCTACAACTTGCATGGAACACATGTGCCTTCCAAGGCCGTTCCCTGCCTTCATCAAAGTTTCTTTCCCCACATTCATCACAATTTCTTTCCTGCTTTTATCAAGGTTTCCTCCCCACCTTCATCACAATTTCTTCCCTACTTCACCCAAAACATGTTTTTCTTCTTCAAGAGAAACTTGCTCCCTACTTCAATGGGAACGTGAAATGTTTCTTGTCTTTTCCTTTCAGTCCCACGTAGTCCACCTCCATTCTGCCATTTGCAATGCGGCAAAGCAGATAGGTGTTGTTGCTGTTTACCAGATTGGGGAAATTAATAACCTCATTCGGTTCCTGATAGCCAAAGGCGTGAAGATGAGCAGAAAGCATCACCGACACGTTCATCTTATTGAGTTCGGGCATCAAAGTCTTCTGCAAATGATAAGGGCCGTGCCACTTTTGTAACGTCGGCGGAATGTGAGAAAACACGATTAAGGGATGTTTCCCCACTTGTTTGCTTTCGCGAAGTCCACGCAACCACCTAGCCTCTTCCTCACGATACTGGTCGTAGTTCACGATACCGCTGTATTCAATATCCTCGTCGGGCTTATCCTCGCCCGTATCAATAAACAAGAAGTCTATGCCTGCCACATGTTGCACGCGATAGTATTTGCCGTTGTTCGTGGGGAAATAGCGATAAAGGTAATCGGCAAACTGTCCGCGCAGCTCATGGTTTCCGCGATTAAAAAATAAAGGCGTGTGCGTTGCAAACATACGTACGCAGGTGTCCAAATAAGCCTCCATCATGTGTTGTTGGTTCCTCAAACGGTTAGACATGTCGCCATTGAGCAACACAAAGTCCAGTTTCTTAAAGTCTACATTTTTACACAAGTCTTTCATAAACTGCGCGCGTTCGTGAATATCGTTCAGCACAAGGAACGTCACTTCGCGCGGCTTTGCAGGGAAAGTCTTAAACTCGTGCGGTTTTCCGCGCCACACATCGGTGCATGCCGTCTTTCCCAATGTAACCCAATCATCGTATCGCCATTCGGCAACTTCCTGCGTAAACACCCGATAACGATATTTCGTATCAGGTTTCAAACCCTCGATACGCACGCGGTGCACACTATCCGTCAGCACCTTTCTTCCCGCCAACACATCATAATAGCGTTGCCGCGCCCTCCCATAGAAATGGTCAGCAGAGTCGGGCGCAATCTCAACCCACGACATTCCAGGAACATCAGTTACCCAAACAATTGTAGTACCCGTGCTGTCCATGTCGCAAATCCAAGGGCCATGCGTAACCTTAATGGCCTTGGCACCAACAGAAAACAGCAGCATCAAGCTAAATAATAAACATCTCATGTGCTTTGATTTACATTCGTCAATAACATTTTTCTTTAAGAAAACCACATAAATAATACGAAAGACATGGCAGATAGTACCATTCACTGCCTTATATAGGCATGTTCTAACAATTCCCCGCAAAGGTTCATTTGTAGGTCCTTGTATTGCTCTTCCCTGTCTTTTTTGCTTTTTATCTGGCATCTTTCGCTTACTCTTTCAGTCGCATAACACCCTATGTTCCTTCAATCCGTAAGAAAAACTAGCTCAGCTAAAAGCTAAAAATACAGCAAAGGTAATTTTTATAACCTGCCTATAATCATGGTGTATGGCTATCGCCCTTCCACGTCGCCTCTTTCTTTTGCAAGTCCTCACTGTTGCTCCCCACCATTATTTCAAACGTTCCAGGTTCAACAACATATTGCATCGTGTTGTCCCAAAATCCCAAATCATGAGCATGTAGCACGAAGTCAACGCGCTTTGTCTGCCCCTTAGGAATGAAAACCTTTTGAAAACCCTTCAACTCCTTCACCGGTCTAACCATCGAGGCCACCTTGTCGGCCACATAAAGTTGCACAATCTCCTCACCGTCAAAGCGGCCCGTATTGGTTACTTCGACAGACACTTGCAGTGAACCATCGGCAGCGAACTGCTGCGGACATTGCATTTCGCCATACGAGAACGTGGTGTAACTTAGCCCATAACCAAAAGGATACAGGTTTTTATTGGGCACATCAATATGGCGAACGGTTGAACTATGGGGCATATCGCCAGGCCTTCCCGAACGTTTATAGTTGTAATAATTGGGTATTTGCCCCTCCGTAAGCGGAAAAGAAGTGGTTAACTTGGCCGAAGGTACGGCATCGCCAAAGAGAATATCGGCCACTGCATTACCGCATTGCGTACCTGGGAACCAGGCCTCCAGCAGTGCATCCGACTGCTTATCCACTTTCTCTAAACATAAGGGTCGCCCATTCATCAGCACAACCACAAGCGGTTTGCCTGCCTTACGCAGCGTATCGAGCAACGCTTGTTGCTGACCCGGCAAGCGAAGCACGGCCCTACTGCGCGACTCTCCGCTCATCAAGGCCTTCTCTCCCACAACGGCTATCACCACATCGCTATGCTTTGCAGCCTCGAAAGCCGCCGAAAACTCGTGCGTGGAGGGGTCTAAGAAGTCGCAACCCTGCACGTAGTTAAGCACAACATCCTTGCCCAACTTGTTCTTCATGCCGTCCAGTACAGTTACCACATCTTTTTCTTCACCCCGCGCTTTCCACGAGCCCATCACCTCAGAACGATTATTTGCCAGCGGACCAACAAGCGCAATGCGTTTCGTTTGCTTAGAAAGCGGAAGGGTGGCGTTGGCGTTCTTCAACAACACCATTGATGCCGTGGCTGCCTTTCGGGCCAAAGCGGTAACAGATTCAGAGCGTACCTCACGGCGTTCGCGTTTCAAATCAAGAAAGCGATAAGGGTCGTCAAATAGTCCTAAAACATATTTTGCTCGCAATATGCGTTCAACAGCGGTGTCTATCGCGTGCACATCCAGTTGTCCTTCACGCACAGCCTCTTCCAAACAACGATTATATAGCCCGTCGGTCATATCCATATCCACCCCTGCCCGAAAAGCCATCAGGGCCGCATTCTTATCTGTTTCGGCCACGCCATGCGCCTTCAACTCTTGCACGGCATTCCAATCGCTCACCACAAACCCTTGAAAGTTCCACCGATTACGCAGCAGTTCGGTCATCAACCACCGATTTCCGGTAGCAGGAATGCCGTTAATGCTGTTGAAAGCAGACATGAAAGTCTTTACGCCAGCATCCACACAGGCCTTGAAGGGTGGCAGATAAACCTCGGCTAAGGTAGACAAGGAGAGGTCTACTGGGGCATAATCGCGCCCTGCCTGCGGTGCGCCATAGGCCACAAAATGCTTGGCGCAGGCAAATACAGCATTGGTTTCCCCTAAATTCCATTGAAAGCCCCGCACTCGCGCCGCTGCAATTTGGCTTGCCAGATAGGTGTCCTCGCCCGCACCTTCAACAATTCTCCCCCAACGCGGGTCGCGTGCTATGTCCACCATCGGGGCGAAGGTCCAATGAATGCCCGATGCAGCGGCCTCAACGGCCGCAGCCTTAGCCATTTCGAACATGAGATTGGTGTCCCAAGAGCACGACTCGGCCAAGGGTGTTGGGAATATCGTCTTGTAACCATGTACTACATCGAACGCAAACAGAATGGGAATTTTTAATCGCGACAGCTGCATATTCTTCTCTTGCAACGGTCGTAGCTTGTCAACACCGCCTACATTGAGTATAGACCCCACCATACCACGAGCGAAGAGCGAGTCGGAAAGGGCGCCACTCTGCGGTCCTGTCAGCAAAGAGCCCCCTACATATTGAGAAATCTGCCCAATCTTCTCGGCCAATGTCATCTTTTGCATGAGCGACGTCACAAATTGGGTTTCTTTATCTGCTGCGCTTAGTTCTTTCTTCACCAGCTTTCGCGGCTGTTTAGCATGGGCATGTTGCGCATGTCCAACAAGTAGGCTACCCATCATACAGGCAACAGCTAGGACACTTCGTTTCATATTCTTCAAGATTGTTGTTTTTTATTTCGTTCAGATGTTATGCCCTCCGCTCCAACCGAAACGCCTTTTTACAAGCATCGTAGCGGCACAAAATGGAGGGACTTTAAGTGTTAGCGCGCATCAACCGTGTTGATTTCAATGGTTTGTGGGGCTAAATCCACAGCCTTTGCGGTAAGCCGAACGGTAGATGGCGACTTGCCTGCCTGCACCACCACCAAGCATTTGCCGAAGAAAGCGCGCCGCTCGTGAGCCTGAAAACGTTCCAACGAAAACGGACTTCCATTGTCAACACCTGCAATTTTGGCCTCTCCCGTCAATGAAAACAAGATGTTGTTTTCTGCCCAAGGACACAGATTGCCGTCTTTATCCACCACCTCGACCGTAACAAACGACAGACTTCGGCCATTGGCTTTTATCACTTGCCGATTAGGAGTTAGCCGAATATGATGGGGCGCACCAGCCGTTTTCAACGACTTCTCGGCCACAACCTTTCCGTTTTTCCTAGCAACCACACGCACGTCCCCAGGTTCAAACGTTACGCGCCAGGCCACATGGAACTCGTGCTCGTTGCGCTTTTGGCGCACGCCTTGCGACTTCCCGTTCACAAACAGCTCCACTTCGTCGGCCTGGTTATAATAACACCACAGGTCTATGGCTTGCCCTTCTATCCAGTTCCAATGCGGAAAGAGGTGCAACACAGGCCCCTTTGTCCACTCACTCTGATATAGATAGTAAGCATCTTTGGGGAAACCGGCCAAGTCTACCAATCCAAAATAACTGCTCCGAGCAGGGAAATTAAATGGTGTTGGTTCGCCAATATAATCAAAGCCCGTCCAAATAAACTGCCCCGCACAATAAGGCGTGTGTTTCACCACGTCCAATGTAGCCTCGTGGGTTGAGCCCCAATGGGTGCAACAATTATCGTAAGCCGAACAAAGGAACGTGGGGTCGGTGAACGGGCGCTTACGCCCAGGCAAACGATAAACCGAGTCGCTCGGCATTTTATAATAGCCCCGTGTCTGCAAAGCCGACACCGTTTCGGTCATCAGGAAAGGCTTTTCGGGGAAATTCTGCGGCACATCTTTCACCTTTTTCTGATGATAGTTAAAGCCAATCACATCTAATGCCCCGCTTTTAAACAAGTTGTTGTCGGGCGACACCTCATTGCACCCTGCTGTAATAAGTCGCGTTGAATCATAACGGCGCACAATGGCGGCCAACGCTTGGGTGAGTTTTGCTTTAACATTAAGTGTGTCGCCCTGTGCCAATGCGGCCTTATCCCTGCTGTTGTTCAGCAAAATGTTCACATCCTCTAATGCCATTCCGGCGTTGTCCACCTTGTTCCATTGTTCCAAAACCTCGTTACCAATGCTCCAAAGAATGATAGAAGGGTGGTTGCGGTCGCGCAAAACCATATCTCTTAAATCGCGTTCGAACCATGTTTTGAAATGCAACGAATAGTCGAAAGGCATTTTTCCGTGCAGCCAACTGTCGAAAGCCTCGTCAACAACTAGCATTCCTAGGCTGTCGCAAAGGTTCAGAAGTTCGGGTGCCGGCGGGTTATGCGAACACCTTATGGCATTTGCGCCCATCGCCTTCATCATCGAAACCTGCCGATAAAGGGCGTCTTCGTTAATGGCAGCGCCTAAACAACCTAAGTCGCCATGCAGACAAACGCCGTTAATCTTCATGTTTTTGCCATTTAAGAAAAAGCCTTGTTTAGCATCAAACGCCACCGTTCGCATGCCCATCCTTATGGTGTCGCCATCTAGCACACGCCCATTCTCTATAATTTCGGTTGTTAGGGTGTAGAGATATGGCGAAGCGGGCGACCACAATTGCGGTTTAGGCACACGCATTTGCTGTTTTACCGTTGTTCCCGAAACAGCAACATCACAAGTTTTCGATGCCTGCGTAACCAATTGGAGAGCCTTATTCCACAGCTTTTGGCGCACCGTAACCCTACGGCTACGCCCACTGAAATTCTCAATCTGCGTGTTGAGCGTTACATGTCCTACACCCTTCTTCACCTCAGAAATGGCTTGCACGCCCCATTCTGCCACGCGTACATCTGTTGATTTCGACAAATATACGTGGCGATAAACACCACATCCCGTGTACCAACGGCTGTTAGGCTGCCGCGAATTGTCTACCTTCACGGCCACAACATTGTCGCCTTGCTTGTTAAGATGGGGCGTAATGTCGTAACTAAAACTGATAAAGCCATAAGGGCGCGTGCCTAAAAGCGTGCCGTTTACATACACCGACGTATTCATATATGCGCCATCGAAGTGCAGAACATAACGAGAAGTGGAATCGCTGTCGTGCAAAGCCAAATGCTTTCTGTACCACCCTATACCGCCAGGCAATGCCCCGCCGTTGGCTCCCGATGGGTTTTGGGCATAAAAGTCGCCTTCAATTGCCCAGTCGTGCGGCAAATCCAACAGGCGCCAAGCATCGTCTTTAAAGTCAGGTTGCAGCGGGGCATCGTCTGGATGTAAGGCAAATCGCCAGCCTTCGTCCCACAAATGTCGTTCGGCCGCATGGCTTACCAACGTGCAGAACCACAGCAATGACACCGCTATTATATAGGGAGGTTTGAGGAAAGGATTGGTAAATGTTCTCATCTTTGAATTGAGATGGTTATGATTTTTGTTATCAACTTATGGCATGTTCTAAAAATTCCTCGCAAAGGTTCATTTGTTGTTCCTTGTATTGCTCTTCACTGTCTTTTAGCTTTTATCTGGCATCTTTTGCTTTCTCTTTCAGAAAGCATAGTGCACTATGCTCCTTCAAGAAGTAAGCAAAACCTGCTCAGCTAAAAGCTAAAAATACAGCAAAGGTAATTTTTAGAACCTGCCTTATCAGTACAAAGCCGTTTGTAGTGTGGCTACAAGCGGCTTGTAGTCACGCTACAAGCATCTTGTAGTGCCAGTACAAGCGTCTTGTAGTGTCAGTACAAGCCGCGTTGTACTGATGTTTAAGCCTGCAATGTGCTAGCTTACTCATAAGAAATGAACTCCTAACTCTAAGGCGAAGAAAGCCCACGGCGTACAGGAGGAAACAATCTTTTACCTTATTTTACGATTACTTTACGTCCCCCTACGATATAGATGCCGCGCGGAAACGTGCCTTCCTGCCAGCGTTCGGCCACCTTGCGGCCGTCGATGGTGTAGACGGCCGAGTTGGTTTGGGCGTGAGTTTCTACCTTATTCACTGCCGTATTCTTCTTTTCGCCAACAATTCGCACACTTCGCAAGTAACATCCCTTGCCCGTTACGGCCAGTCCGTGTTGCTTTAACTCCTTTACGGCTTGCGCGTTGAGGGTAAACGTGTAGGTGTTTTCGTCACGCCCAGCCTTTAATGGCAAAACGTTTCCTGCGGCTTTATCGGCCGAAAGGTCGGGTCTATGGTTCTTGCCTGCTTCTGGTTTCTTAAATTGTTGTAGGCAAAGCGTTCCTCCGGCAGCAACGTCTCGCACCATCACTTCTATTTGTTGGCCTTTCTCTATGTCTGCAAACATGGTGGCGGGAATAAGCACCTCGCCATTTTCCATTTGTTTGAAACCCACCCACTTGGCACTGTCTCTTTGCGAACGGCAAACGGAGAACAAGCGGATGTTTTCGCCCTTCATCACGCCCCCTTTGGCTTTCAGTTTCTTACAGAGGTCGTCTGTAACAATAAAGGTTACTTGTGCATCGTGTTGTGCAAGTTCGGGTTTCAGTGTAGTAATGGCATTGCCGTTGTAGTCGTAGATGTCGAGTTTCAGTTTTCCCACTTTTCGATATTCAGAGTTGCTGAGCGTGTCGATGTCCATTACAAGCTGATCGCCCACTTGCAAGCCCTTAAACTGCGTTGCAGACATTTCTAATGACACGTTTTTTGTTTTCCAATCCGAGCCCTTGGGCATAGAGCCAAGCCACAATGCCTTATTGGTTCGCTTAAAAACGCGCAACCAATCGATATTCATTTCATAATTGCGAGGCACTTTATTGAGATTTCCGCCATACTTTGGGTCCATCTCAGGGTACAACACGCCACCGCCTTGGCCGTCGGGTTTGCCGCCAACCTGTCCGGTTATGGCCACATCCCAAATATGGTCGATGTTGCCTTTAATGTATTTGTCTTTCAACAACTCATTGAAACGATATTCAGAAGAGCCGCCTACCTTATCGGTCTTAGTGGTAAATACCGACCTTACCCTTCCATCTAACAAGAAACTAACGGCCAGATGAACAGAAGAGTCGCCCGGCAGCGGGTCCATTTGCGCCCCATACACATGGAAATCTTCTGCCGGATTGAAGTCAATCTCCCTTATGCGGTCGGCAAAATCGTTATGGTTATAGGTTGTTTTATACTTGGTTTCGCCCGTGTTTGGGTCCTTATATGCCTTTGCTCGGTCTAATCCGTGTACAGATTGGTGGATGGTTCGTTTTCCTTTGAAATGATAAGTATGTCCTTCCCAACTATGTGTTATATCCTTATCATCATCATTTACGAAGAATTCTTCGAGGTCTATTTCAAAAGTTCCCGCACCTCCATAGCGGTGGCGCAGCCATAATGCCATCCAAACCCCAATGGTATAAGGTATCTTTGCCTTTACTTCGATACGCGAATAAAGCGGATAATACCTGCCGCCACCCTCGGCATCTCGGCTAGACAACGCACCCGACCACCACCCAGTTGTGGTATAATTGTGGTTAGGTTTTAGCGGATAACGCATAATTGGGCCATAGTCTACATCGGGGTTGGGCGGTGAAGGACGGCGAATGCCCGTCTGAATGGCATCTCGCGTGGCACGAACTGTTAGGGTGCCGTTCTTTACCGTAACCATTTTGTCGCGGTAAACCTGCGCCATACCTTGGCCCGTGTTATTGCCATAGTAATCGTTGGCGTAGTTTTTTGTGGCATCTCCATAGAGACCCCAAAGCTTTTTATCGACAGACGAGCCGTTAAACTCGTCGCCTTTCAAGCTGGTCCAACCGGGTAACGCGTTCGTTTTAGGCACATTGGGCTGTGCGCTTATGCTGATGTAGCCCATACTCAGGGCACAAATGGTTGCAATGATTGTTTTCATACTTCCTGTATTTTTTGTTGTATTGTAAGTCTGGCGCTATCGCTTGGCGATGTTATGTGATGGCACTCGCCACCCGATAGGACAGACCTTACAACACCAGATGATTAGAATAGCCGTGCAATACGATAGCGGTTGCAAAGTGGCTCGATAGAACTTTTAAGGTTCTTGGATTGTTGCTTTCTTCGAAACAAAGTCTATCGTTATCTTTGTTCCTGCCTTCCACACATAGTCTTTGTTGGGTTCGCCTTCGCCATTTTTGCGATACAAGAAGGCCTTAGACACAGGGTCGACGTAGACTTCGCGTTTCCACGAGCCAAACTTCTTCACTTTTTTAAAGGCAGGTATGTTGGGATAGATGCGCATGCGGCCTCCACTGGCAAGCGTTGCGCTCATGGTTCGCCCATCGGCATTGGTTGTAAACTGTACCGCAGAGCCGCCGCAATCGCCCGACAATTCTAGCGGCTGGATGGCAATTTCGCGCGAATCCAGCCCCACATAGATAAGATAGATGCCATCGCTAGGCACAACAGCCCTATCGTTTACAACGTTATAATCTGTTGCTGTTTTCAGCTTGGCAAAGTTTCCTTTACCAAAAGCTTTCTCTGTTGAGAACTCCAATGCCGTTCCGCCACGCAAATACGTAATGTAAAACCAACGAGCGGCACCAGCATAGCCATTCTCAAACGATGCTATTTCGGGAGCGTTCCAATCCCATGTTCCAAAGTCGTCGCCTGTCATATAAAGCTGTTTTACTCCTTCTGGTATAAGGCTTTCAGGGGTTGTTCCGCCAAAATCAGCCGTATTGTCGGCCATGTTGAGCGTAACCGTTGTGCCTTTGGCCACTGGTAGCGCAGGCATTTCGTTCACTGCAACACCCGGATAAACCACCTTGCCGTTGCGAATGGTGAACTGCATCGTTGACCAATCGCGTGCATTTTGGTCGGAAAAAGCAAAGAGATTAAGGTTTCCCGTCTCGGTTGTTTCTACCTGCAAGCGGCTGCCGTTGGATGTTAAGGGCAGTTCTTTATTGCCCAACGCCTCTCCTGTGGCATACACCTTTGGCGTTTCAAAGGCAATTAATTTGCGGTCTAAGTTTACATAAACCAAATACAGTCCGGTAGTGTTCACCGTGGCTTTTCCATTTCCATCCAAAGTAACGCCCTGCATCGTGGTTAACGAAGAAAAGGCTTGCGAACCATCTTTTGCCGTTGCCCATTCCACCGTTTTCCCAGCTTGCAAATGGCATAACCGCCAAAATTCGCCATTGCCAACAGCACCAACAGGTGCCATCTTTGCCACATCGTTGGTGTTCCATGCCCCAAAATTGGTGCCGCCCATATAGAGTTCGTTGGCAAGTCCCGTTACTTCAACGCCCTTTCCACCCATGCGTGCAGCAAACTTTCCTGTTAAGACATTGTATTGCACCTGTACACTATACTGTCCTTTCAAAGGGAATTTAAGCTTTACGGCAGACTGATTGGTGAGTTCTTGATAAACCTCGGTGAGTTGGTTGGTGCGTTCTGCCAAGGCCATGCCCGTGAAAACAGTCGACAGCGTGTCGTTCTCCGTATCGCTGTCGCGCAGATAAAGCGGAACGCCATTGTTCATGTTGAACACATATTTATTGGGCAATAGCTGTTGGGTAGAGTCAGCATTGCTCCAAGTTACGATGTGCGTAAGCTTGTTGTAAGCCACGTTGCTAAGCGCAACAGCCGTGTTTCCGTCTGAAGTAAGCGCGCCATCGGCTTGCATGGAGAACTGCATGGGGATGAGGGTCAACTCTTTTCGTTGCTTGTTAACAACCACTTGGTAAAGCCCTTCGGCAGGAACAGAGAAACCTTCGGCATCCGCTGATAAGCTAAACGTATTGGCGTAGTTATTGGCAAGCGTTATTTCAGTTCCCTTGCCATAGGCCACAGGCTGTCCGTCGGTGCCAACATACGAGATTTTAAAATGGCCATCTTTCTTCAACCAAGCGCGAATACTCAACATGTTGGCACGCGAGCTGGCCGTTAATCGCCCAGCCTCTATGGGCAAAGAAAATTCGGACGAGGGGCCAGAAAGGTAAACGCCTTCGGGGACATCCACCACCTCATCGTAGGCTATGTTATTTTCGGTGCAAGCCATCGCGCCTAAGAGGGACAGCATTGCCACTATATTCTTTAACTTTATCATGATAAGATTGTTTAATTACCAGCCATTATTTTGTTTCCATTGCTTTAATTTGAGCACTTCAGACTGAGGTATCGGATACCAATACATTTTGGGTTGAAACACCCTTTGTTCCACTTTTACAGGCATGTAGGTGTATCCGCCCAAAGGCTTTCGCTCAATTTGTACGCCCATGAGGGGTGCTCCAAGCGTAGAAGAGGCAATCTTCCAACGGCGAACATCCCAAGAGCGGTGCTCCTCAAAGGCCAATTCAACACGGCGTTCGTGCTGAATAACAGCGCGCATCTGCTCTTGCGAAAGTGCCGACACGTTAGGGAGTGATGCCCGATTACGAACCTTGTTGAGATAAAGGGCTATATCGGGATTAGTTGGGTCGCACTCATTAAGTGCCTCGGCATAATTCAAATAGATTTCTGCCAAGCGAAACAGCGGAACAACATGGCCACTACTACTGCCTCCCGTTTGGATGTTCACATCTTCATTGAGGAATTTGCGCAGATAATAGCCTGTTTTCGTGGCGTTTGGGTTAGGACTTGCATCTGCTCCTTCTGGATAAGTGGCAACCTTTTTGCCTTTAAATGGTGCCATGTTCATTAAGATGGTGGCCCCTAAGCGTGCATCCCTATTCTCAAAAGGCTGCGCAGCCTTGGCCGGGTCGTTCCAATCGAAAGGCGTTCCATCAAGCATTTCGTAGTCGTCCACTAAGTTTTGCGAGGGGTTTGTGCCACCCTGTCCACCAAAACTAACGGGGAAATTACTTTTTTCAAAATCGGAATTGGCAGCATATCTACGTACAAAGATATACTCTTTGTTTTGAAAATCATTCTTAAACAAGTCGGCATAAGACGATGCCAGCTCATATTGATTGAGGTCGATAACCGCTTTTGCGGCATCGGCCGCCGATTTCCACAGCGCAACATCCGTAGGTTTGTTGGCTTCGTTTGTATCACCGAAGTCAACATAAAGCGGACTGGCCGCATAGAGCAACAAACGACTCTTTAAAGCTAAGGCTGCACCTTTCGTTGCACGGCCAAAGGCATCGTTTACGTTTCTCCACGGCGTGAGTTCAAGCGTATCGGCAGCTATGTCACACTCTTTGGCAATGAAGTCCACAACTTCTTTCATCGTTGGGCGCGGCGTGTTTTCATAATTCCCGTTAATGCTAAGCGTAGAGGTGACAATGGGGATTGGACCATAGCGTTTGAGCAACTCGAAATGAAAGTAAGCGCGAAGGAAACGCGCCCCGGCACGCCACATGCGGATGTCTTTCAGGCTGTTGGCATACTCCACTTGCTTGTCGGGGTCTAGGCGAGAAATGTCGAGATTTACATGATCTGTGTTCTCCAACAACGTACAACACTTGGAAATACCCGAAAAGTAGCGGTTCCACACATCGTCCGGATTGTTTAAAGCATTCCATGAGCCATTGTTGAACTGCTGAATTTCCGCCGATTCGATGGCAAACTCGGCATCGTCTGTTGCCGAAGCCAACATTGCTTCTCTCGAAAAACGGTTCAACCCGTCTGGAAGTAGCGTGTAAGCATAGGTCAGGTACTGCTTTGTTCGATTGTAAGAGTCGAAGGTTGCAGTTTTATCTATAAAGGAATCTTCCTCACGATCCAGAAAGCCATTACACGAACTGAGGGTGAAAGCAATGCTTATCGCCGCAGAAATGTAGATATATGAAAAGAACTTTGCGTTCATAAGAATAGGTTTTAATGGAAAATAAATTAGAATGCGAGTTTCAGACCCACACTAACAGTACGCATGAGCGGGTAGCTTAAGAGGTTGTCTTGCTCGGCATCGCCCAACTTTCCAAGGTGGTCGAGCGTAAACAAGTTGGTTGCATTGATGTAGAAATACACGCTGCTTAGGCGTAATGCACGCGAAACACGCTCGGCAAGTTCGTAACCTACCTGCACATTGCGCAGTCTTAGGAAACTTCCATTGCGCCGCCAGAAGGTAGAAGTGCGATAGTTGTTGCTGAAATCAACTGTCGACAAACGCGGATAAGTGGCATCGGTATGCGTGGGTGTCCAACTGTCTAAGGCTAAGTTAGAGGCCGTTCCGTTGTTTTGGAAAGAGTAAATACTGGCTCCCCGCAAATAAATGTCGCGCTGGGCAACCCCTTGAAACAGTACACTAACATCAAAACCCTTGTACTTCATGCCTCCACTCAGCATATAGTTCCACGCAGGAACAGTTGCATTGCCAATGGGGTGCGCATCGTTCTCGTCGATGATTTGGTCGCCATTATAATCCTTATACTTAATGTCGCCAGGCGCAACATGCCCGAATTGAGGTTGTGGCAAGGCAGCCTTTAATTTGCCGTCGCCGTCAAAATCGTTGGCCGTATAGAACCCGTCGGCCTCCAACACAATGGGTTTCCACACGGGGTTACCTTTCCTATAAAGGTAGCTTTCGGCTTTTACGTCTTCTCCTTGTTCGTCAACTCTACTCATGGCATACCATGTTCCGGCCTCAGCAAAGTAAGATATTTTGTCGCTAACCTTACCTTGATAGCGTGCTTTGAACTCGAAACCATGATTAGTTACCTTACCCACATTCATCAATGGGAGTATGCCGCCATAGGATGCGCCTACGATACCCAGCACTTGTGCATAGGGATAAGTGAGAATTTCTGATTGGGTTTCGTGGAAAACATCTAGATTAATGGAGAGATTTCTCCACAACATGGCATCGATGCCCACATTGAAGATACGTTTCTTCTCCCACGTTACAGAGGGATTGGCCAGGGTTCTCTCGGTAAAGCCAGAAGATTGTGAACTTCCTACACCGAAAAGATAACTGCCATTGCCGCCATAAGTCTCGTCATAGATATAGCGGGCCGACGTTTGGTTGTTGCCCGTAAGGCCATAAGAGGAACGCAACTTCAAGAAATCGACCCACGATGCCGCTTTCATAAACGACTCGTTGCTTACTATCCATGCCGCAGACAAAGCAGGGAAGACGCCAAAACGCTGACCGCGTGCGTAATTATCGGTTCCCATATAAGATGCAACCAGCTCGGCAACATATCGTTTGTCAAAGTCATAGGTCAAACGTCCTGCGAAGTTTACATAGCGTTCATCGTCGCGCACATTATATAATTGGTAGCGATCGTTGAGCATCAGCAACATGGCGTGAATGCCATGCTTGCCGAAACGCCGCTGATAATCTATCTGTGCCTGCAAGCCCACACGCGTTTGGCTGGTTCGGAACCCCTCTGTGGCTGTTAGTGCAGCATCAGAACCATATTGCATGTAGCTATAAATCGGGTTGTTTTGTGCATCAACGCCTGTTTGTGTAAGTGAATAACGTGCATAATCACGCGTTTTGGGCGATGTTTCTGCCATGAAATTGTGATAGCCAAACGTCACCTTGGCACTTAATCCGCGCACCAAAGCACTAAAATCATACTGTAAGCCGAAGATTACTTGCAACGAACGAGAGTTTTCTTTGTACAAACCGCGATTTAAAAGGTTTGCCACGGGATTGGTATAAAGCGAAGTTCCGCCAATACTTCCATTCGGGTTGTATACGGGGAAAGCATTAGGGGGAGTGGTCCATATAGATTTTAGGTAGTCGTCTGCACCACCTCCGCCAGGCGTTGTCTTGTCTGCCAGACTTGCACCAGAATAAAGCGAAGCTCGGAAATAACGCGTGATGTCAACATCCAAGTTGGCTCTGAAATTATAACGCGAATAATCTACATTGGCACTTTCACGCCCCTTAGAGTCGGTTCCACGATAAAGGCCGTCGTTTTGCAATAGGCCAGCCATGACATAATAGTTCAAGCCACCACCGCCTCCGCGAAAAGAAAGCTCGCCCATCGTCAGAGGCGCAGTGCTTTTATATACTTGCTTTTTCCAATCTACATTGGGGTATAGATAGCCATTACTGCCCGACTGATAGGCCGACAGGGCCTCGTCTGTATACAAAGGCGCCTTCCCATCATTGGCAAGTGCCTGATTATAGAGGCTTGCATAATGGTAAGCGTCCATCGGCGAGTCCATGATTGTAGGCATCTGAATGCCCGTTTGCATGCGGAATCCTATCTTCGGAGCAGAATGAAAGCCTTTCTTCGTTGTAATGAGCAACACACCATTGGCTCCTCGCGAACCATATATGGCCAATGCCGCCGCATCTTTCAACAAAGAAACCGACTCTATCTCTTCTGTGGAGATGTTATCCAGCGGCGTTTCAAAGCCGTCGACGAAGACAAGCATTTGCTGTTTGCCATTGAACGAGCTCACTCCACGCGTGAACATGTTCTCCATATAAAAGTCGTAACCAGGCTCACCCGACTTTTGGAGCATCGACAATCCCGGCAATAACCCCTTTAAGGCATTGCCCACCGTTGGCGATGTAATCTCCATTAGGCGTTCGCCCCCTACTGTTGAAATGGCAGCCGTTTGTGCCCACGAGGGTTGTGCGCCGTATGCAATTTGTGTTGCCGCCGTATCTGCGGCATTTTGTGCATTTACAGGCGAACAGAACAGCATGAGCGCACATCCTATATTAATATAATCTCTGTATTTCATTGTTCTATCTTTTTTGCATGAAGGCATACTATAACGTACCATTTATTTACCATATATTTACCATCCTGGGTTTTGGATGAGGTAGCCTTTATTTACTTCCTTTTGGTCAATGGCATATAAATAACAGTTATCATTCCAAAAGCGATGCTCAAACACATACGGCTCATAGTGGATATGGGTCTTGTTTCCATCCGTGGAATGAATTTTCAAACCGTAAAACTTACCCTTCATCACGCCTTCTTCGCCAGCGATGCGCCATCTCCGAATATCCCAAAAGCGGTGGTCTTCGAATGCCAACTCTACCGAACGCTCGTTACGAAGTTTCGTTCGGAAGGCCTCCTTCGTCATTCCCGCAGGGAAATCGGGCATGCCCGCACGCGACCGAATAAGGTTCACAGCATCATAAGCTGCCTGTGGCGGTGCACTCTCGTATTCGTTCAGTGCCTCTGCATAGTTTAAATATAGTTCTGCCAACCTAAACACTGGCCATTGCACATTGGCTGTGTTGCTGCCATTTACATGTAGTATGCGGGGAATCCACTTGTGGAGCAAATGGCATGTGCGGTCCATCTTTGATTTCTCGGCTCCGCCTTCAAGGAAGTTGATAAACTGTATTTCATCGTTCCAACTACTGCTGTGATAAGCAACGGTTTGCTTAAATCGTGGGTCAAGACTGTTATAGATATCAATAAGGTTGTCGCCTCCGCTCATATTCCAATCTGCGGGTTCGCCATCAGCACGTTTCTCATAATGCCGAACAAAGTTGAATGTCACATACAGTCCGGCATCACCCCAAGCCTTATTCATCGCCCATGTAGGCAGATTTGCAACCAAAGGGCGACTCGTTGTCTTGAAGTTTCTATACTTCATGTTACCCAAAATAATTTCTTCATTATCTGGAATGGTCCACACATCCTCATAGTCTTTATCGGGATTGCCCGTATTGTACAGCCGATAATGCCCCGAGTTAAGCGTGGCATCAATAGTGGCTTTGGCTGCATCGGCGGCCTTTTTCCAACGTTCCTTGTCATAATTTCCATAACCAATAAGCTCTTCGTGACCAGGGAATGACATGTAAGGCGTATTGGTATTGAACAGCGGACTTGCTGCATAAAGCAACACCCGTGCCTTCAAAGCCAAGGCGGCAATGCGCGTAACGCGCCCAAGCTTAGTGTTATCGGTATAATAATCGGGTAGATAGCGTGTGGCGCGGTCGCAATCTACAAGAATAGAATCAATGCAATCGGCAAAAGAACTGCGAGAACGTTGTGAGAAGTCGGTTGGGTCAATCACTTCTCTTACAATCGGCATACCGCCATAACGATACACGCCTTCCCACAGCAACATGGCTCTCATGAAATAGGCCTCGCCCGTTGCGCGTTTATTAAAATCGGGGTCTCCTTCATCGAAAGGCACTTCATGAATGCGTTTCAATATAAGGTTTGCCACACGTGTAGTGTGGTTTCGCAAATAAAAGCGGCAGTCTTCGTCCCAAGTAAAGTTGCTGTTCGTATGGTTACCTGCATTCCATGCGGCATTACCCATTGCCCAAGTAGCCACATCCTCGCCTTCGTCGCAGGCGGAGGCCAACGTAGAAGACGACAACAGCCTGCGGTCGGTGTTAGAACTGCTCATGCAAAAGCCATAAGGCATGCCCTCGGCATAAAGCGTAGTCAACAATTTCTCTGCATCTGCACGTGTTGCGAACACCTCGTTCTCTCCATAATCAACAGAAGGCGGAGTTTCAAGGAAGTCGGAACAGGCAACCAACAATATGGGAGCAAATATCCATGCTATATATAATGATTTCTTTTTCATAAGGAAGGTTTTTTAGAATTGAACATTTATGCCGACATTGTAGATTTTCTGCAACGGATAGGTGTTGATTTCTGTTGCACCGCCTTTTGAAGGTGCCTCAGGGTCTAAGTCGATAACGTCTGTCCAAGTAAACAGGTTAGTGCCACTAACATAAAGCCTTAAACTCTCTAAGCCCAGAGCTTTGAGTTGGCTCTTGCGAAAAGTGTAACCTATCTCAACGTTCTTCAAACGCAGATAGTCGGCATTGCGAATCCAAAAATTAGAGTCTTGATAGTTATTATCGGTATCTCGCGAGGGGCTCATCGACAAGCGAGGGAAGTTAATGGCCTCTCCCCGTTCGTAGCGTTCCTGTGTCCAACGCTCCAATATTAAGGTCTTCGCACTGTTGTGTGCGTTGATAAACGGCCACAACGCACGCCCAAAGTATTTGATTGAGACATGGGATGCGCCCTGAAAGAGGGCGGAGAAGTCGATGCCGCGCCAACTACAACCAACCGAGAAACCATAGATTATCTCCGGAGTTGGCGAATATCCGATGGGCACCATGTCGTACATGTCTATCTTTCCATCCTTGTTCACATCCACATAGCGCATGTCGCCAGGCTGTAAGCGATTGCCGTTCCAACTGCTTACTGGGCGGTCGAGCGCGTTTATCTCTTCCCACGAGTTATAGAACCCATCGAAAAGCAGACCATAGAACTGCCCTACGCGCCTACCAGTACGCATTTGATAAGCGTACTTCTCTGGCACTTCGTCTTGAAAAAGAATTTTATTGCGCGCAAAAGAATAGTTGAAACGACCCCAATAGTTAAAGTCGCGAATGTTATTGCGATAGTTCACATCTAATTCAAAGCCAGCGTTTTCCATCTCGCCCATGTTATAAGCCGGCAACGATGCCCCAATCAGCATGGGCGCGCTGTTTCTGTTTGAGAGAATGTTGTTACGGCGTTCCTTAAAATAGTCGAACGACACCGTGAGGTGATTTTTCAAGAAATTCATGTCGACACCTAAATTAAGCTTACGCGCTTTCTCCCATGTCAGCAATGGGTTGCCCAAGCGTTTCTCTTCTATCATCTGCGAATAAACGGGGTTTGCAGACGAACCGAAGTTGTAGCCCGTAAGCTTTCCGCTTGTTTCGCCATAGACAGAGGGCAGGTACAAAAAGCGGTCGCCACCAATCTTATCATTACCTACCTCGCCATAGGTTGCCCTTAACTTCATGTAAACCACCCAGTTGTTCTTAGGGAAGAATGGCTCTTCGCTAACAACCCAACCGGCCGAAACCGCTGGGAAGAAACCAAACCGACGGCCGGCGGCGAAATTCTCCGTGCCGTTATAACCCATGTTGAACTCTGCCAAATAACGATTGGCATAGCCATAAGTAACGCGCCCAACAATTCCTTGATAGGCATTGGGAACATGGTAAGCCAAGTTCGGGGCATAATATTTACTTTGGTTGTAAAGCAAAAGTGCCGTGGCCTGATGCTTTCCAAATGTTCGGTCGAAGTGAATACCGGTTTCAAAATACACCTTTCTGTTTTTGTCATACTCGAAACCACCGCCCCAAGTTCCTGCCTCATTTTGGGGAACAAGGATAATATGGGTGGGGTCGTTCGGGTCTCTCTTCGGAACAAAGGTCTGCATGGTTTTCACCGACAGGCGCCTACTATTATAATAACTGTCGTAAGAGGTGCTGGCATGAATCGACAACCCTTTCAACAGCAGCCGCGACAAGTCGTACTCAAAGCGCAGCGTTGTATTAATGGTATTGGCAAAGGTGTTTTTATAGCCATTGTTCAACAAGGCTTGCCAAGGGTTTTCGTCGTCGATGGTGTTTTCAAGGCGAACCAATTTTCCATCTACCATGCCGGGAGTACCCAACGGTGTGGCCCAAGATATTTCTTTCCACAGGTTGCTATTGCCAAGGCCCGGCGTACGGATGTCGTTTATCTGGGTAGACAACTGCACAACGGCCTTAAAGTCTTGTGTGATGTTAAAGTCGAGATTTGAACGGAAGTTATAACGTGTGTCAGAGGCATTCACATCATGATCGCGGTCTATTTTTGTGTATTTGTACATGCCACCCTGATTAAAAAAACCGGCCGAGATAAAATACTTCACGCGGTCTGTGCCGCCCGATATGTTGAAGTTGTGTTGCGTGCGCAACGAGGCTTTACGCAAGAACGTTCCCACCCAGTCGGTATTAGGGTGCATAATGGGGTCGGTTCCGTCGCGATAGAGCCTTATGTCTTCGTCGGTAAAGCGTGGAACGTAGGATGTACCCTTTGTATAGGCGTCGTTCTTCAACGCCTCGTTATACATTTCGCAGTATTGTGCGCTGTTCAGATAATGAGGCAAGGCGGTAGGCGACTGAACGGCTACATTGCCCGAATAGCTTAAATGGGGTTTGCCCTTCTGCCCTTTCCGCGTAGTAATTAAGATAACACCATTTGCACCGCGAACACCATAAATGGCGGTGGCCGAGGCATCTTTAAGTATGCTTACCGATTCAATTTCGTTGGGGTCAAGTCCGTTATAATTGGGACGTTCCACTCCGTCAATCATCACCAACGGCGCCGTATTGTCAGAAAACGTACTCACGCCGCGAATTAGCAGCGTAGAATTGTCTTCGCCTGGCGCACCACTTCGCTGCATGGCAATCAGTCCGGGCATCTTACCCACCAGCATGTTACTGATGTTGGCCTGTGGGGTCTGCACCAAATCTTTTGTCGTTACCGATGCGATAGCCCCCGTTACCGATGCTTTCTTTTGTGTGCCATAGCCCACAACCACCACTTCGTTGAGGTTTTGTGCCTCGTCTTCGTTTAAAGTAATCTTTAAGTTCGAATTGTTTTTGATGGGAACTTCGCGTGTGGCAAAGCCCATATAAGAAATTACGAGCATGCCACTGGCAGGAACATCCAACGAGAACTCGCCCTCCGCGTTGGTAACCGTGCCTACCTTCGTGCCTTTAACTAAAACGCTGGCACCAATAATCGGCTCGCCGCTTTCGTCGCGAACGATGCCCCACAGTTTCTTCTTGTCCGTTGTGTCTGCGTTCTTTCCTTCTGCCGATTTCGTTCCCTTCCGCTCAGCATTCTCAACCTTGCCCTTCACCAATACGATGGTATTGTTGTTGAAAGAGTATTGAATGCCCAACGAAGAGAACACATGCGCAAGTGCTTTCTCCAACGGCCAATCCTTACACACGCACGTAACTTTCGTCTTGGGTTGAAGTACGTTGTTGCGATACACAAACGTATATTTTGTTTGTTTCTCAACTTGCCGAATAAATTGGCTCACTTCTTCGTTTTGAAGATTAAGACTAACATTGCCGCGCTGAGCCGACAACATTGTTGGTACAAGCAACAATACCATCATCAACAAGAAACGAAGAAGGTCCCTCCTTCTACTTTTTAGATTGCCTGCCATCTGATATAGGTTTTTAGGTTTTGTTTATTCAATAACTACATAACCACGATTTACACGATACTTAAAGCCATATTGCATGCTCAACGAGTGGAGCACACTTTCTAATGTTTCATGATAAAACGAACCTGTAAGCAGGTCGTTTGCCAAATGCCGGTTGCGAAGTTGGATGGTTACGCCATACCAATTCTCGATTTCGTGTAGCACTTCGCCGAGCGGTTTGCTGCTAAACGCCAAATAACCGTCTTTCCATCTTCCGTCGCTGGCGCCATCATTGTCGCAAATCTCGATGTTATGCGATGCGGGTTGGTAAATAGACTTCTTGCCAGGCAGCAGTTGATAAGCCTGCCGAAGGCCCTTGGCCGAAAGACGAACCGCGCCCGAAAACAAAGCCGTCTCTATTTCGCCCGAGTGGCACCGCACATTAAATGTTGTGCCCAACACTTCTATTTGCATGTCGTTTACATGCACCCGAAAAGGGCAGCTGGCATCTTTGGCAACATCAAAGTAGGCCTCACCTTTCATCAATACCACTTCGCGATGCGCTTTGGGCACCACGTTGTAACGCAACTGACTGTTTCCATTCAGGCTGACGTGGGTTCCGTCGGGCAACGTTATCACGCTCTTGCTGCCAGCCTTCACGTTTACATCGGTGTAGACGGGCGTTGCCGAGTTAAGCGAACGAAGTCCCCAATAACCGCCACCAAGCAGGGATAGCACCACCACTACCACCGCTGCATACCGCCAAAGCGTGTGCATGAGCTTGCGTCGTCGCCCCTTTTGTATCTCATCATGAATGCGTTGCCATATTCTTTGCTGCGATTCGTCGCTCATTTCTGCCAATTCAGACGAGATGGAAAAGTCTTCACACATCAAGTTCCACAGCTCCTCATCGGTGGCCCGTGTAACCTTGCGTTGCAACTCCTCAAAATCTTCTTGCGACAGTTGCCCCGATAAGTATTGCTGATATAAATCTTCGATACGTTTGTCCATATTCTGTTAACTTCTAATATATATACGCGAATACGCAAATACGATACTCGCATATAACTTTCGTTAACTTTTAAAGGTGAAAAGGTGAAAGGGTGAAAAGGTGAAAAGGTGAAAA